>VFQN01000039.1_pt1 | contig 289758 bp, 278 predicted proteins | sample 3512371 | NCBI WGS metagenome assembly VFQN01 (sample SAMN10412370, study PRJNA504923) | tailings metagenome | isolation source: Replicate 2 from Balatoc abandoned mine | place: Philippines: Itogon, Benguet | collected 2017-08-28 | reverse complement strand
TCCGAGCGCTCCGGCATCCAGATGCGCACGCAGGCGCTGTCGAGCACCAACCAGTATGCTCCGCGCGTGAACGACGGCGAGCTGGAGTTCGGCTTCTCCAACATCATCGAGACCACCTTCGCACGCCGCGGCGAGGGCCTGTTCGAGGGCCGGCCCGCCCCGAACCTGCGCATGGCTTTCACCATGTTCCCGCTGCCGGTCGCGTTTCTGACCAGCAAGAAGTCGGGAATTACCGAGGCAAAGCAGTTTCCGACGGCCAGGACACCGATCGCCTTCAATGCGCAGAAGCTCGGCGACTACCTGTTCCGCGGCTACTTCGCCAACCAGAACCTGCGCTACGAGGACGTGCGCGGTGTTCCCGTGACCACGCTCCCCAAGATGTGGGAGCTGTTCGGCCAGGGCGAGCTGGACCTGATCTTCAGCATCATCAACGGCGCCGTCACCAAGGAGCTCGAGGTCAAGATCGGCGGCGTGCACTACCTGCCCGTCGACGACAGCCCTGCCGCCGTGCAACGCATGCAGAAGTACCTGCCCGGCTCGTACGTCACGACCGACAAGCACCTCACCACCGGCAACATGGTCAAGAACATCGCCTATGACTTCGTGGTCTTCACCAGCACCAAGGTCAGCGACGACACCGTCTACAAGGTGGTCAAGGCCGTCTACGAGGGCCGCAACGAGCTCAAGTCCTACAACTCCGAGCTGCTGCCCAAGCTGGTGGACAAAACCGAGGTCGAATACCACCCGGGCGCCATCAAGTTCTTCACGGAAGCCGGCCTCTGGCCGCCCAAGGGCTGACCGGTGCCCCGGTTCACGATCATTCTTCTGCTGCGCATTGTTGGGAGAGGCTTCTGATGTCACACGCGAGAGTCGGTTTGGCCGGCCTGGTTGGCTTGCTCGCAGCTTCGCTTGCGGTTGCGCCAGTCTCCGCGCAGAACGTGGTCGGCATGGGCACTGCCCAGCAGGGCGCAACCGTGCAGTACGGAACCGCCATCGCCAAGGTCGTGTCCGAGCGCTCCGGCATCCAGATGCGCACGCAGGCGCTGTCGAGCACCAACCAGTACGCTCCGCGCGTCAATGACGGCGAACTCGAGTTCGGCATCTCCAATATGATCGAGGCGAACTTTGCGCTGAAGGGAACCGGCTTGTTCGAGGGGCGGCCCAATCCGAAGCTGCGCATGGCTTTCACCATGTTCCCGCTGCCCATCACCTTCATGGTCGCCAGCAAATCGGGCATCAAGAGCCCCGCGCAGTATGCGGGCTCGCGCGCGCCCGTCGGCTGGAACGCGCAGAAGCTCGGCGACTACATTTTTCGCGGGTTCTTCGCCAACCAGCAGGCCAAATACGAAAGTGTGCGCGGCGTCCCGGTCACGGCCATGCCCCGCATGTGGGATCTCTTCGGCCAGGGGGAGCTGGATCTCATCTTCGGCGTCCTGAACGGCGCCACCACCAAGGAGCTCGCCATCAAGGTCGGCGGCGCCCGCTACATCTCGGTCGATGACAGTCCGGAAGCCGTTGCGCGCATGCAGCCCTTCCTTCCCGGCGCCTATGTCACCAACGACAAGAACCTCGAGAACGGCGAGATGGTGAAGAACATCGCCTTCGACTTCGTCGTCTTCACCAACGCGGGCGTCAGCGACGACACCGTCTACCGGGTGGTCAAGGCCGCCTACGAAGGGCGCCAGGACCTGAAGTCCTACAGCGGCGACTGGCTGCCGAAATTCGTCGACAAGACCGAGCTCGAATACCACCCCGGCGCCATCAAGCTCTACAAGGAAGTCGGCCTCTGGCCGCCCAAGCAGTGACACGTGCCGCGGGCGCCGCTCGCGGCTCTCTTCCTCCGACATCTCGTTCAGGACCTACCGCTGTGCTCCACGCTGATCTCATCCTCCATGGCGGCCCCGTCTACACGGTAGACGCGAAGGACAGCGTCCACGACGCCATCGCCATCCTGAATGGCGAGATCCTTGCCACGGGCGCGGCCGCCGACATCATGGCGATTGCCGGTCCGCGCACGAAGAAGGTCAACCTCGGCGGCAAGGCGGCGATTCCCGGCTTCGTCGACGGGCATCCGCATATGGACGGCCTCGGTCTCAGAATGGCCAAGCCATCGTTCGAAGGAATCACCTCGATCGACGAGGCTCTGGAGATCATCCGCAAGGAAGTCGCAAAGCGCAAACCCGGCGAGTGGATCATCTGCAATCCGATCGGCAACGAGCCCGAAGTGTTTCGCTTCCCCGGCGCGTTGCGTGAAGGCCGCTGGCCCAACCGGTATGACCTCGACAAAGTGTCACCCGACAACCCGCTTTACATCGAGCCGCCGGGCTTGGTCGCCCCGGGCATCGCGATAGCCAACAGCGCCGCCATCCGGATAGCAGGTATCACCGCCAAGACTGAAACGCCGGCCGGCATCGAGATCGACCTTGATAGCGCCGGCGAGCCGACCGGCATCTTCCGCGACTTCAATTTTCCCAAGCTGATGCCCGATACCTACGGTCTGGTGCGCGGCAAGCGGGCGGTGTTCCCCATGGTGCCGGCCTTCAGCCAGGCCGACATGAACCGCGCTGTGGAAGTCGCCATGCATACCTTCAACAAGGTCGGCGTGACGGCGATCTACGAAGGGCATGGCATCCCGAAACTGCAGCAGCACGCCTACCTCGACCTGTGGCTGCGCAAGGCGCTGACCGTACGCACCTATTTCGTCATCTCCCACGGCCCCCCGATGTTCGCCGACCCCGCGGCCGGTGAGGCGCTGATCGCGGAGACCGCCCTTTACGCCGGCGGCGACGGCTTCGGCGACGACCTCCTGAAGTTCGGCGGCCTCGGCTATTCCTTCGACAGCGCCACCGCCATCGGTGCCTGCCTGATGCGCAAGCCCTACGTCGGCGCACGCGGCCACGAGTGGACCGGCATCCAGCTCACCAGCGACGACACATTCCTCGACGGCCTGCGCAAAGCGGCGCGCGCCGGCCTGCGCGTGCAGGTGCAGTGCGCCGGCGGGGCGGCCATCGACAAGGTGCTTGGCATGTTCGAGGCCATCGATCGCGAAATCCCGATCAAGGGCAAGCGTTGGGTGATCGAGCACTGCCAGTTCCCGAGCGCCGAGAATATGCAGACCTGCGTCCGGTTGGGCGTGATCGCGACGACCACCACCAACTTCCTCTGGAATTACGACACGGTCTATCTGCGCTGCTTCGGCGAGGAGATGTCGGCCGACGCCATTCCGTTCCGCACCTGGCTCGATGCCGGCGTCATGATCGTGCAGTCGACCGACGGCCGGCCTTACGATCCCATCTTCACCTTCTGGCAGAGCCTCGCGCGCAAGGGCGGCGCCACCGGACACGTGTTCGGCCTGCCAAGCCAGAAAATCACGCGGGCGGAGGCTCTGCGCCTCTACACCTACAACGCCGCCTACGCGGCCTTCTGGGAGCACCGCATCGGCTCGCTGGAGCGCGGCAAGCTCGCCGACATTGCCATCCTGTCCGATGACATCATGACCATGCCAGAGGACCGCATCCCGGAAGCCAAGGTGATCGCCACGCTCCTCGGCGGCAAGCCGGTGCATGATACTACGGGCCTGTTCGCCTAGACTTGGCGAAATTTCCACTGGACGGTGCCGTGGACTGGAGCATCTGGACGTTCTGCTACGCGCTGGGAAAGCTGCCGCTGGATTTCGTCCGCGGCACGCCGGTTGCCAGCAATCAAGGTACCGTCGACGTCCCCATGATCTTCTCGCTGCTGCAGTCGGCAAACGGTGAGCGTGTGCTCGTCGACACCGGCTTTGGCAGCGGCGCCTCCATGACCGGGCGCAACTTCGCCAACTTCGTGCGCAGCGACGAGATGCTGCGCCGCCACGGCTTCGATCCGCTGGCCATCCGCAAGCTGGTCCTCACCCACCTGCACTTCGACCACGCCGGCAACATTGCGGCCTTCCCGAACGCCGAGATCTTCGTGCAGCGCTACGAGTATGAGAGCTGGAAGCGCGTGATTGCCGACCTCGGCACCGCAGGCGTCAGCAAGGATCAGTGGGCCTTCTCCTCTCTCAACGCCGATGACTTCACGGTGCTCGACAAGGCCGTCAGCGACGGCCGCGTCACGTTCCTCGATGGTGATGCCGAGATTGCCGCCGGCGTCACCGCCCGCCTTGCCAAGGATACGCACAGCTTCGGCATCCAGTGGCTCGAGATCGGGACGCCGAGGGGCCCTTACGTGCTGGGGGGCGACATCTGCTACACCTATTTCAATGTCGAGCGCATGTGGCCGCCCGGCTATCTCCAAGGCAACGCCTGGAACATCCTCTACGAGATGCGCCGCATCAAAGAGGCCATCGGCGGCGATCTCTCCCGCCTGATGCCCGGCCACGACATCGAGATCCTCGCGCGCCTGCCCAACGGCGCACCGCACGGCTCCCACGTCGTCGAGCTTACCCTCGCCGCCGGCCAGACCAGCATCATCCGCTAGAAAAAAGGTGTCTGCCATGAGCGCGCCGACCGATACGGCTTCAGGCAAGATCGTGTTCGACCATATCCTGCCCGAGAAGACGGGGTGCCTGGCGTTCGTCGCCCCCGGGGAGACCCTGCGCATCACCGACATTCACGGCCGCCAGGTGGTGGACATGGCGGTGTTCAACCGCGCCAACCCGCGCGACAAGCTCTCCACCTCCTACTCGCGTACCCGCTACAAGCCCGCGCCCGGCCAGAAGTTCGTGCCCCGCGACAAGCTCCTCACGGGCGACATCCTGCTGTCAACCATCTGCACGCCCCTGATGCGCATCGGCGAGGAGAGCGCGGAGCGCAAGGGCATCCACGACGTCCACCACCGCATGTGCAATCGCGAGCTCTACGAGTACTACGGCTACCCGGGGCGCACCGGCTGCCACGAGGCGATCGCCGAACTCATGGCCCCCTTCGGCCTGCTGCCGGAGGACATCCCCGACACCCTCGACCTGTTCATGAACTACCACCATGACTGCGCCAAGGGTCACTGGGTGATCGAAGAGGGCGTGACGAATCCCGGCGACTACATCGAGTTCGAGGCCATCGCCGACTGCATCGTGGCCCTCTCGAACTGCCCCATGGACGTGATCGCGCCGGTCAATGGCTTCAAGTGCAGCCCCGTGCATGTGCAGGTGCGCAAACCCTGACGCCGCAACACTGCGGCGTCAGTTTCGACCCCGCCGTTCGCCGTGCCTTATTGGCGCGCAATCCGATCATATCGGCCCGCTTGTTGTCATCCCGGAATTGCGTGCGAGCGCAATATCCGGGACCCAGGGCCACGGATGATGACGAAGCTTGCAGCCCTGGGTCCCGACTCTCGCTGCGCTCGGCCGGGATGACAGGGGTTGATGGGTTTGCGGCCACCAAACAAGGGGTGTCATCCCGGGCCTTGTGCCCGGAATCCATCCCTCAGCCCGCTCCGGCGCTTCTTGAAGGCTGTATCCCGTCAACGAGTGCCGAGATGACAGGGCTCGCAGAAGCCTGCTGCAACCAGATCGGAAATCGCTCTAGGCGGTGGCCTGTCGGCTCGATTTGTCCAGCACCTTCACCTCGAGCGTGATCAGCGCAATCCCCGTGAGGATCAGGACAGCTTCGAGTAGCAGGCCGCCGGCGGCCGTCTCGAGCGGCAGCATCAGGGCAGCTCCGACCGCGAGGGCCACAGCCCGCTTGGGCAGGCTCAGGTGGCTCCTCAAATACCCCATCATGCCCGCGCTGATGAGGATGATGCCGACAACGACGCCGAGTGTCGTCATGATGATCACATCCGCCGTTCCCTCCATCAGCAGGGCCGGCGAATAGACGAACAGGAACGGCACCACGTAGGCGACCCAGCCGAAGTAGCAAGACGCCCACCCCGTTTTCATCGGATCGGCCTTGGCGATGTTCGCCGCCGTGAAGCTGGCGATGGCGACCGGTGGCGTAACGAAGGACATCATGCCGAAATAGAAGACGAACATGTGGGCCGCAATCGGCAGCGTCCCGAGCTTGATGAGAGACGGTACGATCAGCGTCGCCAGCAGGATGTAGAGCGTCGTCGTCGGCAAGCTCATGCCGAGGATGATGCAGATCACAGCCGTCGTCAGCAGCAAGATGAACAGGCTGCCACCGCCGAGATGCAGCAGCAGCAGGCTGAGCGCGAAGTCCAGCCCCGTTACGTTCATGACGCTGACCAGCATCCCCGCAATCGCGCAGATGATGATGATCTGCGACGCCGAGAGGCCTGTTTCGATAATAGCCTTGGGAATATCCGAGAGCTTCAGCCGCGTGCCCCGGTATCCCTTGAAGAAGCCGAGCACGACGATGCAGGCGGTCGAGATCAACGCCGCCGTTTCCGGCGCCATGTTGTACTGGAACATCAGGACAAGCAGCAGCCCCAGCGGAACGAGAAAGATGAGCCCCTCCGTCAGGATCGTGAAAAGCGGAGGAATCGTCGACGGATCTTCCGTCTTGATGTTGTGCTTGGCCGCTTCGAGATCGACGTGCATGAACACGGCGAAGAAGTAGAGTGCGGCGGGGATGCTTGCCGCCAGCACGATCTGCGAATAGGGCACGCCCAGGTAATCCGCCATCAGGAACGACGCAGCACCCATCACCGGCGGCATGATCTGGCCGCCATTGGAGGCGACGGCCTCGATGGCGCCCGCAACGTGCGCCCTGAAGCCGGACCGTTTCATCATCGGGATGGTGATGATGCCCGACGAGGTGACGTTGGCGACGACGCTGCCGGAGATGGTTCCAAACAGGGCGGACGAAATCACGGTGATCTTGGCAGCCGCGCCGCGCTGCCCGCGCATCAATGCGGCCGACAGGTCGGTGAAGAATTGCCCGCCGCCCGTCACGTACAGGAACTGTCCCATCAACACGAAGGCGATAACAATCGTACCGACGATCTCCAGTGCGTTGCCGAAAACAGCCGAGCTGTCGAGCCCGAGGATAGGCAGCAGCCTGAACAGGGTCGTGCTGCGTCCCTGTAGCGGACCAGGCACAAGATGGCCCCAGACGGCATAAAAGAGGAAGATAATGAAGATGATGAGCAGCGACCAGCCGCCGGCGCACCGGCGCATGCCTTCCGCGGTAAGGAGAACAACGAGGCCACCGACGATGAACGTGTGCCACGGGTTGAAATAGAGGTTCTCGGTGATGTGCGGATAGCGCACCGCCACATAGAGAAAGACACCGGCAGAAAGCAGAGCGAGACCGACGTCGACATAGCTGACGGTATTCTTCGGCTCACCCTTGTAGTCGATGGTGAGGAAGATGATGATCAGGGCAAAGCCCAGGATCAGCGACATCGGCTGCTCGCCGTAGAGCTGCAAGCCGAGACGCCAGAACGCGCCCGCCGACCACAGGACCGCAAGCACGGTCGTCAGGAATGCCGCACACAGGGCAATCTTCTTGAGGACCGGCGAGCCGCCGGAACCGATAACCAGCAGCTCCGAGTCCCTGGGCGCGCTTGCTTGAGCGTCCGGCGCGCTCATACTGCTCGGTCCGCGAGAAGACTGATTGTCATGGGCTGGAGTTGCACTCCGCTATGCGTGTTTGGAACCTAGGAAGGGCCTGAGCGCCGCGGATCGGCGCTCAGGCTTTGAGTATTCTAGTCACGAACGGCCTGCCACTTGCCGCCGCCGCCAAGCAGGACGGTCGGCTTCAGCTGCGCGTCGCCCTCGGCACTGAAGGTGATCGGCCCAACAACGCCGGGATAGTCCTTCAGCTTCTCCAGGCATGAGCGGATGCGCTCCCGATCGGCCGCCAGGTCGTCGGCCTTGTTCGTCACACCCGTCTGCTCGATGCACATCTTGGCCATGAACAGCGTGTCGAACATCAGCGCGTCGGTGTTGCCGGGGGGCCGGTTCGCTCTCTTCCTGTACTCGCCGACCCAGGCAGCAACCTTTGCCTCCGGATTGTCGGGCCAGAAGGGCATCACGACCATGGCGCCGTCGGAAGCGGGCCCGGCGATCTCGAGGAAGCGAGGCTCCGCCATGCCCAGCGCGCCGATGATGGGTTGCTTCAGGCCTTGCTTGCGGATCTCGCGCGCGATGTTGCCGCCTTCATTGTAGAGGCCGGCAATCACGATGCCGTCGGGGTTTGCAGCCTTGGCCTTGGTGACCTGGGCCGCAAAGTCGATATCGCCCGTCGAGAACGAGACGTTGTCGAGGATCTGGACGTTGCGTTCCTTGAGGACGGCAGGGAAGATCGCCGTGCCGTCGATCTTGGTGAAGGCATCCTTCACGTCGGTCAGGATAACGACCGACTTGATGCTGTGCCGCTTGAGCCAGGCATCGACCAGCGGGCCGTTCATGAGATCTGACGTCAGCGCGTTGCGGAACGCCCAGGGCCGGTTCTTGGCCGCAATGCCCGGCTTCGCGGACGATGCCGTCACGATCGGGGTTTTGCCCTGCACCGCAATCGGGAACGCCACCTCGCATTCGCCGCTGAAGAACGGGCCGACGATCATCAGCACCTTGTCGTTGTGGATCAGCTTGCGCGTGAGGTTGATCGCTTCCGTATTCTCACCGCGCGTATCGTAGGCGATGATCTGGAGCTTCTCGCCCTTGATGCCGGTCTTCGCCAGTTCCTCGATCGCCATGTTCATGGCGATCTCCTGGTGCTTGCCGTAGGACGCACCCTTGCCCGACAACGGCATCAGAACACCGATCTTGATGTCTGCAACCGCGGCCGATGCCAGAGCCGCGCCGAGTGCAACGACCGAACCGGCTCTCGTTCCCCACCTGCAAACCGCGCGCAGACTGAGCGCCTGAATACCCATTGCCCTTGTCTCCCATGAAGCTGGACAAGGAATATTACGAAGTCAAAAATTTATTACAATAAGCATTTTCAATATTCTTGAGACTTGTACGTGTGATCGGCAAGCGCACGCAAGCGAGGCACGCGGAGCAAGGGCGTGCCCACGCCGCCGGCGCCCAGGTGGAGCTAAATAGCCGGATGTGAAGCGCGCGAACTACGCCTGATGCGCGCGCGCGCGTTGCCGGGCCCGGCCCGGCTCGCGGCCAGGTTGCTGCGGCTTGTCGCCGGCGGCAGCGGGCCGTTTGGCGGGCTCCGCCGATTTGCCGCCCTCGGCGCGCTTGGCTTTTTCCGCCTTTTCCATCATCCCGCCGATCACGCGGGCGGCATGCTGGAAGTGCTGCTTCAGCACCTCACAGGCGCGCGTGTCCCGCGCCAGCGCCAGCTCCATGATCTGGTGGTGCTCATCGGCGATGGCCTGGCTCATATCAGTGTAGACCACGAACAGCCGCCGATAGCGCTCCAGCTGGTCGTAGAGGATCTCGCAGAAATACAGCAGCCACGGCGACCCGCAGCCGCTCTCCAGGGCACGATGGAAGGCGCGGTTCCTCTGCTCCCACTCGTTGCTGTAGGTGCGCGGCTCCTTCTTGGCGTTCTTCTCGACCTTGTTCAGCTGGTAGTAGGTCGTGACGACGGCGTTCTCCCACTCGTCGCCGCCAAGGCGTATCGAGCGTTCCAGCGCCATCATGGCGAAGTTGATGCGCAGGTCGGCAATGTCGAGCAGCTCGCCGCGCTCGGCCGGCGCCACGAAGAAACCACGCTGGCCTTCCGCCACCGCCAGGCCTTCGAGCGCGATGCGCGACAGAGCTTCACGCACGGGGCTGAGACCGATCCCATAGCGCTTGCGCAAGGCGTCGGGCTGCAGCTTCTCCTCGGGCAGGAAGACGCCGTTGATGACGTCGCTGCGGATGCGCTGGTAGGCCTCGTCGGCCAGAGTCTTGGGAGCATCGTCGCCCTTCAGAAGGCGTGGCGCCGGGCCCCAATTGAAGACCATCTTGTTCATAAGATACCGGTGTTCATACAAATTTTGCGCACTGTATACAGCAACTGCCACACGCCAGAAAGCACCGCAAAACATCCTCCCCCGGCAGGAGATGCAGCCCACGCCCGCTTAGGGTTGCCTGCGCACCCCTTGAAAACGTTTAAGCTCAGGCCTTCACGGCGATTGCCGTGATCTCGATCAGCGCACGCTCGTCGGTCAGCCGGCTGACTTCGACCATAGTCGAAGCAGGCGGGTCCTGTGGAAAATAGCGCCGGCGCACCGCATGGATCTGCGGGAAGTGCGCCATGTCGCGGATGTAGACGTCGACCCGGACCACGTCGGCCATCGTGGCCCCCGCGGCCGTCAGCGCCGTCTTGAGATTCTCCAGCACCTTCTCGGTCTGGGCGGAGATGTCGCCGACGCCCACGATCTCGCCGCCCTCGTCCTTGGCCAGCAGCCCGGAGACGAAGATCAGCGACCCCGGATTGGCGATGGTGGCGACCGACCAGACGCCCTTCGGCTTGGCCATCCCCTCAACGGGAACAATCTCTTTGGCTTTCGGCATGAGCTTCCTCCGTAGGCTTTATGCGGCGGCTTCCTTGGCTTTGCTCCAGACCGCGGCGATCTCCTGCGCGGTCATCACGTCGCCGAACAGGAACCGGGTGTTCATCACGGTTGCCTCGTGCAGCGGCTGGGTGTGCGAGGCGACGCAGTCGGACGCCAGGCTCGCGTAGAAGCCCAAGCATACCGCATCGCGCAGGCTGGTCTCGACGCATATGTTGGTCTGCACGCCGGTGAACACGAGCGTCTTGACCCCGCGGTCCCGCAGCTGCTGCTCGAGGCCGGTGCGCACGAAAGCGCTGTAGCTGTGCTTCTCGACGACGGTCTCGCCGCCCTTTGGGGCCACGCCGAAGAGCTCGTTACCCCAGCTGCCGGTGCCGCAGCATACCGACGTGCTGCGCTCGCGCTGCTTGGCAAGCATGCCGACCGGCAACTTGTCCGGATCATAGTTGGCCTTGATCCAATAGACGGGCACGCCTGCTGCCCGCGCCTTCTCGACCAGCGCCATGATGGGTTTAACCACCGCCCGGCACGCGGCCGCGTCCTTGCCGACCACCTTCTCGATGTAGCCGCCCTCCGCGCAGAAATCGTTCTGCATATCGATGACCAGCACCGCGGTGTGGGCAGGATTCAAGCGCGCGTCGACAGTCTCCAAGAGCTGCGATGACATTTCTTGCACGTCCTCCAATCGTCTTCAGCTCAGTACGTCGGCGCCGTGCACCGCCTTGCCCGCGAGCACGGTGGCGAGAACCTTCGCCTCGGGTATGCGGTCCTCCGGCATGGTCATGATGTCGTCCGACAGCACGACGAGATCGGCCAGCTTGCCCGCCTCCAGCGAACCGATGCGATCTTCCCAGAACATGACGCGCGCAACGTTGTGGGTGTAGATGCGCAGCGCCTCGGCGCGGGTGATCTTCTGCTCGGGCAGCCCGAACACGTGGCCCGTCACGCCGTCGCGGCGCGCCAGGCTCTGCCAGAACGTGAAGATGGGGTCGTACGGCCGGCCGTCGGTGGACTGCACCACGGGCACGCCCTCGTCGAGCCACGTCCGGAAGGGAATTGCGCCGTTGGCAATCTCCTCGCCGAAGCTGCGCAGATAGATCGACCCATAGTTCCAGAAGAAATTGGTGGTCGTGGTCGGGATGATGCCGAGCTCGCGGCACAGCTTCATGTTCTCGCGGCTCGGGAACTGGCAGTGCTCGATGACGTAACGCTGGTCGCGAATCGGCATCTCGCGGTCGATGTCGGCGAACATGGCCAACACCTTGTCGATTGCCGCGCCGCCCGCGCACTGCACCTGTAGGCGCAGACCCTTGCGTGCGGCCTTGCGCAGAATGCCCGAGAAAATCTCGTCGGTGGTGAGCTGCACGCCGGTCCACATGTCGCCCCGCGCGCCCTTGTAGGGCTGGCGCATGAGCGAGGCGCCGATCGCCGTCGCGCTGTCGAACGAGAAGCCGAGGCCTCCGAACTTCAACAGGTCATCGCCGAACCCCGGCCCGCCGGCGTAGAGCGCCGTCTCCTCGATCAGGCGGTCGCCTGCAGCTTGATCGCGATAGAGCGACACGGGATAGGAGATGACGAAGTAGGTGCGCACCGTCAGCGCCTTGCGCAACCACAGATCGAGATAGGCACGCTGTGGCCCCTTCGGGATGCCATGCCCCTCGTAGATGCCGGTGATGCCGAGCCGGTTGAACTCGTGCATGGCTTGTTCGACCGCGCGCGCCTCGTCGGCCGCAGAGATCGGCGGGATCATCGGGAAGAACACGCGGCGCGGGTTGAAGCCGCCGTACGTCTCCGGCATCACCTTCGGGAAGTTGTAGTCGAGGAACACGCCGGTCGGCTCGCCGGCCTCGTCGCGCTCGATCTTGATGCCGTCGGGAGCGGTCGCGTCCTTGCCGACGCCGCCGAGGCGCAACGCTGCCGAGTTGGCAATCGCCGCGCCCGGCGCCACCATCAACAGCGGCTGGATATAGACCGGGTTGTCGGGCGAGACCTTGTCGAGATCGTAGCGGTTTGGCCAGCGGCCTTCGGGCATCGCCTGCGGATAGGAGAAGACGTCGGGCTCCTCCACCAACGGATTGAAGACGATCCACTCGCCGGGCTTGCGCTTGGCCACCTCGCGCCGCACCGCGGCCTGCACGTCCGCGATCGACTTGGGCTTGCCGAAGGAGGGCAGGACAAGCCGCAAGCCGGCATCGTCCATGTGCGGATGGCCGTCGAGGAAGCCGGGGACCACGGCTTTGCCGCCGAGGTCCACCTTTTTGGTGGAGGGACCGGCCAGTGCAAGCATGTCACTCGATGTACCTGTCGCGACGATCTCACCGTTGCGGACGGCAAGCGCTTCCACGACGCTATCCTTGGCATCAACCGTGTAGATCTTGCCGCGGTGAAGAACGGTGTCGGCGCGAACGGAACTCATGCGGGCACCTTCGACTTCATCTTGCTGGCGATGGCTTCCGCGACGATGGCCGCATGATCGAGAAGGATCTCGGCACCCATCTTGGGGTCGGAGGCGGCCGGATCACCCAGGTAGCCGTGCGGCGTCTTGCGTACGGCCTCCTCGCGGCCCTTGCGCCATTCAATCAGGTCCTCGATCGTGAAGTCCGTCGACTTCAGGGTAGGCAGAACCTCCTTGCGGATCAGGTCTGGGTAGAAGCCCCACATGCTAGACGTCTCGAACTCGCCGGCGTGGATATCGAAATACTTGCTCTTGCGATCGACCTCGCTTGCCGTCGCCAGCACGTTTGCGTCCGCAGCATCGACGCCGATGCGCTTGAAGAACGACGGTGCTCCGACGAAGTAGGTGTCGATGCCCGCCTCGGCGCCGCCGCGCTTGAGGCCGGTGTGCATGGTGCGGTTGTGGAGCGCGTCGCCGTGGCCGGAGACGCTGAACAGGTTCGAGAACCCGTCCTTCTTGAGGCTTTTGATCAGGTCGACCATCACCTCGATCATGATCTCGGGGCGCACCTCGAAGGTACCGGGGAACAGGCCGGTGACGTGGTTCACGCCCCAGTAGAACGGCGGCATGATCAGGGCGCCGATGCCCTGCTCCTCGAGGATCTGCTTCACGCGGCGTAGAAGTGCGGCCGGCATGTAGACGTCGGTCGCCAGCGGCAGATGCGGGCCGTGCTGCTCGATGACGCCGAGGCCCCACAGCACGACGGCGCCGTCGGCGGCCGCCTTGGCGACTTCCGGGTAGGTCATGTCGGCCATGGTGCCGTGAAAGATCGAGTAACCGCCCTGCATCAGATCGTTCTCAGCCATTTTTCTCTCCCTTACACGCCGAGATAAGCTTCACGCACGGCCGGGTTGTCAGCGAGGCCTGCGCCTTCCAGAACGATCCGCCCCGTCTCCAGCACGTAGCCGCGGTCGGCAAGCTGCAGCGCCTGCCGGGCGTTCTGCTCCACGAGGAGGATGGTTGTTTCGTGCTTCGTCTTGAGCTCGCGGATGATCGCAAAAATCTCGGCGGTCATCAGCGGCGCGAGGCCGAGCGAAGGTTCGTCCAGCATCAGCAGCGACGGTCGCGAAATCAGCGCGCGCGCGATCACCAGCATCTGCTGCTCGCCGCCGGACAAGGTTCCGGCGCGCTGGCCCTGGCGCGCCTTCAGCGCCGGAAAGCGCTCGAGCATGCGCTGGATATCGTGCGCGATCTCGGCGTGGTCAGAGCGCATGTAGCCGCCGAGAATGAGGTTCTCGAGCACTGTCATGTTCTTGAGCGTGGACCGCCCCTCCAGCACCATGGCCACGCCCTTGCGGGCCACCTCCGCCGCCGCCACGTTCTGGATAGGCGCGCCCTGCAGCTGAACAGAACCGCTCTCGCACTTGAGGATGCCGGCAATCGTCTTCAGCAGCGTGCTCTTGCCGGCGCCGTTCGGCCCGATCAGCGCAACGACCTCACCGCGGTTGACCTCGATCGATACGTCCCTGACGGCGCGAATTTTGCCGTAGCTGACGTGGAGGTTCTCGACCTTGAGCATCAGTGCGCGTGCTCGCTGCCGAGGTAGGCTTCGAGCACCTGCGGGTCCCGCTTCACGGAAGCGGGCGTTCCCTCGGCGATCTTGCAGCCATGGTTGAGAACGGTGACGACGTCGGAAATGGCCATCACCAGGCTCATGTGATGCTCGGTGAGGAGGATGGTCTTGCCGGCATCGCGAACGGACTTGAACAGCTCGCCGGCCTGCTGCACCTCCACCGGGTTCATGCCGGCCACCGGCTCGTCCAGCATCAGCAGCTTGGGATCGGTTGCCAGCGCGCGCGCGATCTCGAGCCGCCGCTGGTCGGCAAGTGCAAGCTCGGAGGCGAGCGTCTCGCGCCGGTTCTCCAGGCCCACCAGCGCCAGCAGCTCTTCCGCGCGCTTGCGCGTGAGCGTCTCCTGCGCCGTCTCGCGAAACGGTATGCGGGCAAGGGCGGAAAGAAACCCGCCCCTGGTCCGGCAGAACCTGGCGACCTGGACGTTCTCCAGCGCCGTCATGGTCGGGAACAGGCGCACGCCTTGAAAGGTGCGGACGACGCCGCTGCGCGCGACGCGATCGGGCCGCGAACCGGTGAGGTCCGTTCCGTCGATCACAATCTTGCCGCTGGTGGGCGCCAGCACGCCCGTGATCAGGTTGAAGAGCGTGGTCTTGCCGGCGCCATTGGGACCGATCACGGCGTGGATGAGGCCCGGCTTCACCGCAAAGCTGACCTCCGACACCGCCGCGTAGGTGCCGAATATCTTGGAAAGCGACTGCGCCTCGAGCAGGGGCGCGGCCTCTGCGGCACTCATCGCTGTGCCCCTATCAGGCCCCAGGGCCGCACGATCATCATGATCACCAGCAGCGTGCCGAAGAAGGTCATCCGCCACTCCTGCAGGCCGCGCAGAAGCTCGGGAAGGACCGTGACCGCGATGGCACCCAGCGTCGCGCCGAGGAAATTCCCCATGCCGCCGAGCACAACCATGATGAAGATCTCGGCCGACCGGTGGAAGCCGAACTGCGCTGGCTCGATGAACATGGCGTAGTGTGCATAGAGGCCTCCGCCGACGCCGGCGGTGAAGGCGCCGAGCCCGAACACCGCGACCTTGATGCGCGTCAGATTGATGCCGACCACCTCGGCGGCAAGCTCGTCCTCGCGCACGGCCTGGATGGCGCGGCCCATGCGCGAGCCGCGAATCTGGAAGCACAGGAACAGGAACAAGGCTGCAACGAAGGCGACGACCGGCAGCGTCGTGTAGTGCGGAATGCCGCCGAGGCCGGATGCGGACCCCGTCGGCTCGAAGTTCAGGAAGAAGACACGCACGATCTCGCCGAACCCCATCGTCATGATGATGAGATACACGCCCTTGATGCGCAGGGCGGGAATGCCCACGATGAGACCGATCAAGCCCGCCGCCAGTCCGCCCGCCACCAGCGCAACCTCGAAGGGCCAGCCATAGTTGGTCGTCATGTACGCGGACAGGTAGGCGCCGATCGCCATGAACCCGCCCTGGCCCAGCGACAGCAAGCCTGCCGACACCGGCAGATAGAGGCTGATCGCCAGAACGATGTTGATGCAGGTAAAGATGAGGATGGATTCGGTGTAGTGGTCGATCATCTCAGCCTTCAACGTGATGCGTTGAACCGAAGATGCCGCGCGGGCGGATGGCCAGCACCGCGATGATCACGATGAAGGCGAAGGCGTCGCGGTAGGAGGAGGCGAGGTAGGCGACGCTGATGACCTCGACCACGCCGATCACCATGCCGCCGATCATGGCGCCGTAGATGTTGCCGAGGCCGCCGAGCAGCATTGCTGCCAGCCCCTTAATGCCCATATCGACGCCCATGTAGGGCGTGATCGCGTTGAACGAGAGCCCGACCAGGACGCCCGCCGCACCGCCGAGCGCGGACGCAATAGCAAACGTCAGAAGAATGATGCGGTCCGTGCGGATGCCGAGGGTGTGCGAGATGACGCTGCTCTCGGCCGCCGCCCGCATCGCCATGCCCATGCGGCTGCGGGTGACGAAGATGTGCAGGGCGGCCATCAGGCCGAGCGAAACGGAAAGAATGATGAGCTGCACGGACGTCACCGTCACGGGCCCGATGTGCCAGGCGGTGGCTTCCAGCCGGTTGGGGAAACCTACTTGCTCTGCGCCGAAGGTGCGCGTCGCCACCTCCTGCAGGACAATGCCAATGCCGATGGTGCTGATCATCGGCGCCAGAAAATGTCCCTTGCGCGACAGGATCGGCCGGATGGTCAGCAGGTAGATCAGCATGCCAAGGACGGCGGCCGCGGCTGAGGCCGCGACGATCGCCAGCAGGCTGCCGCCGCCGGACCACAGCACCACCTGCAAGCCGACGAAGGCGCCGATCATGAACACCTCGCCGTGGGCGAGGTGCACCAAATGCAGCACGCCGAACACCAGCGTGTAGCCCAGCGCAATCAACGCATATGTGCTGCCCAGCATCACGCCGTTGAGGATCTGCTGCATCAGCATGCGATCATGGCCTTCTTCATCCCTCGTCGAGTGGCGAAGTGGATAATTTATGGAAAAAGGCGCTTCTCATAATCTTGACGTGGTTATATACAATCTATCTATCACAATGCGAGGGGTCAATCGTGCTTTTGCACGCGCCGGCCCGAGCCGCGAAAAGGAGACGCCATGGCAGAGATCGTATTCGCAGCGGGCGCGCCGCATGCACCGGCGATCGTGGGCCTGATCGATCGCGCGCCGGAAGATGCCCAGAAGGTCGTCAAGAACACCTACGCGGCGATCTCAAAGGGATTGCGGGATGCGCGCCCCGACGTGGTGATCATGTTTGCCAACGATCATCTCGCCAACAGCCGCATCAGCGCCTATCCGGACTTCCTGATCGGCATGGCCGACAAGCACACCGGCCCGCACGAGTGGTTCCAGGAATGGATCGGCTGCCGCGAGTACGAGGCCAAGGGCAACCCCGAGGTGGCCAAGGCACTGTTCCGCGGCATGACCCAACGCGGCATCCGCATGAACGCCAAGGAAGAGAACCTCAAGTTCGACGACAACATCTCGGTGCCGGTCGTCCTCACCGATCTCGACAAAACCAACATCACGCTGGTGCCGGTGCTGCAGAACTGCACCGTGCCGCCGTTCCCCGATCCGCAGCGCTGCTACGACGTCGGCAAGGCGCTGGCGGACTTCATCAAGAAGGACCTGCCGGCTGACATGCGCGTCGCCCTGTTCGGCTCGGGCGGGCTCAGCCACGAGCCCGGCGGCGCCCGCTACTTCAAGATCGACGAGGAATTCGACCAGAAATTCCTGAGCCTCTGCGCCAAGGGCGACCACAAGGCGCTCCTGCGCGAGATCACTCTGGAGCGCCTGGAGGAGGCCGGCATGGGCGGCACCGCCGAGGTGCTGTCCTGGTTCCCCGTGATGGCGGCGATCGGCGAACTGCCCGGCGATTCCTTCGGATACACCGGCTGGACAAGCTTCCGATGCGGCGTCGGCGGCGTTGTTTGGGATCTGAACGCGAACAACAAGCGCTGAGGTAGAGCCATGGCCTGGGAGAAATTCAACCCGACGCTCGGGGCGCACGATCTCGTTCAAGACCTGAAGTGGGACGTCAAGCTACGCGAGGAATTCAAGCACAACGAGGCGGCCGTTCTCGATCGCTACAAGCTGTTGCCCGAGGAGCGCAAGGCGATCGAGGCGCGTGACTTCCGCAAGCTGTACGATCTCGGCATGCATCCCTACCTCGGCGGCCAGCTGTCCCGTTTCATCTGGGGCAACGACGCCGGCAAGGGCGCCATCGAAGCCTCGAAGAACCTGGTTGCGTCCCTGCAGGGGCAGCCGCGCGAACCCGACAAGAGCTGAGGCAGGCGGTGCGGCGGCAGGTGTCTCCGCGCTGGTTCCTGATTGCGACGCGCTTGAGCGTGCACCACGCGCTCGAGCGACCGCTTCCGGCAAGCGGCCAGCAAGAAGAAAACAACTCCGGGCCGCACGGCGGCCTGAACAGGTAATCATGAGCATGACGGCCAAAAGAGTCGACGTTCACCACCACATCCTGCCGCCCGACTACGTGACCCGCGTGGGAGCGGACAAGATCGGCCCCCTGATCGTGTCCGGCAAAGTGCCCGAGTGGACGCCGCAGCACTCCATCGAGGCGATGGACCGCAACGGCATTGCCACCGCCATCACCTCGATCTCCGCACCCGGCCTGTGGTTCGGCGAGCCCGGCATGACGCGCGACCTCACCCGCGAATGCAACGAGTACGCTGCGCGCATGAAAAGCGACCATCCCGGCCGCTTCGGCGTGTTCGCCAGCTTGCCGCTACCCGACGTCGACGCCAGCGTGCGCGAGATCGCCTACGCCCTCGACGTGCTGAAGGCCGACGGCATCGGCCTGCTCACCAGCTACGGCCGCATGTATCCCGGCGACCCCGCCTTCGCGCCCGTTTTCGACGAGTTGAACCGCCGCAAGGCGGTGGTCTATTTCCATCCGATGCAGTCGCCCTGCTGCTCGGGGCTCCTCGGAATACCCGCGGCAACGCTGGAATTTCCGTTCGACACCACCAACGCGGTGGCGAGCCTGCTGTTCAGCGGAACGCTGGCACGCTGCCGCAACATCCGCTTCATCTTCTCGCACGCGGGCGGCACCATCCCCTTCCTGGCGGAACGCATGGCGCGGCTCGAGGCACGGCCGGAATTCCGCGCCAAGGTGCCCGAGGGCGTGCTCTACGAACTGAAGCGCCTGTTCTTCGACACGGCGCTGTCGGCCAACGCCACGTCGTTCAGCGCCCTTCTGAAGCTGACGTCGACGGACAAGGTGCTGTTCGGCAGTGACTATCCGTTCGCGCCCGAAGCAACCATGACGGCTACGGTGAAGGGCCTGGCGCAAATCGGCCTGCCGCCGGATGTGCTGCGCGCCATCGAGTACGAGAACGCGCTGGCCATCCTGCCGTCGGTGCGCGCCGCCTGAGCCGGTACAACGCCTGACAAGACGTGCGGCCGTCGGAAGGGCGGCCGCACGCAATCGCAAGGGGAAGCAGCTTCCTGCCCCCGGGCTCACTGCTGAACGAGCGTGAAGTTCTGCGCCGCGAGCTTTCTGTTTCCGTCCCACACTTCCAAGACCCACACACCGCTCGGAAGCTGTGCAGCGCTGCGGCCAAGGTCCATGTAGAAGGTGTTTCTCGTCCCACCGATGACGGCGTTGACTGATACATCGTCGGTGAATGTCGCCGCCGAAGTCTGCGGGTTGACGATGCCAGGGCTTGGATACCGCCAGACAGCGCGCAGCTTCACGTTTGCGCCCTTGGGTGATCCCAAGACGTCGAACGTCGCACCAAACAGCGTGTTGTCGCGCAGCGGTATCGTTGTGGTGGACGTCACAAGGCGCGTCCACATTTCGGTGCGCCTGCCAGAACTCAGGTTCTTGTCCTGTATGGATTTTAAGTTTCCATCCTGCTCGTAGATGCCGGCCCCGGTGATGCGCGCCCCTGTTACACGGGCCGATTGCGCGTCAAGAACAGATGTTGTGAACGCCAATGCGAGAAGGGCAACAATCACTCTCATGGCCCGCACCTCCGATTGCAGATGGACAGGCTACCCCCTATGCGAGAGGTGGAGCAACGATCCTGTTGCAGTTGGGAGCAGGGAATAGTTTAGTTCCGCTGGCGGTCACTGCGTATTGAGATATTCCGATTGGGGAGATTTTTACATGAATATCAACCAGCCCATTGTCGCATTGCTTGGTCTTGCCGCGCTTGCGGTGTCAACCGGCGCCTCGGCACAAGTCGGTGCTTCGGCGCCGCCAGCCAAATGCGGCGCATATTCTTACGCCGGTAACGGCGCGTGGGGTGCCGCGCGCGGCTATCCGGACTGCGAGGCGGCGAAGAAGGCCGCGATTGGTGCGTGCCAGAAGCGGGCGTTGCAGAAGGCAGAACGCGACGATTGTCTCGTTGGCCCAATCGTCGGCTCAGGGTTGTGGTTTCAAGGGTCATGGTGCCGGGATTCTCAGGCGCGGCGCATGATGAACGCGGCAAGCGACTCGAACCGAGGCAATCTCGATGCAAAGACACGCAAGTACGCGACTGACCAGGGTTACGATCCCAACACGTGCCAAAGCTTGGTGATCTACCATTCCGACGACGCGCGGAAAGTCACGTCGGGGCGGGCATACTGAGATCGGGTGCATACTAACCACCGCACTGTGCCTATCCTAAAGCTCCCCGCGATCGTGAAGCTGAGTTCCATCGTCTGCAAGGTAAGCCGATGCGCACCATCAGGATGCGAGTGGCAGTCGCTTCTCTATCTGCCTTGGCTTTCGCACTGATACCTTTGCCTGCAGTTGCGCGCGATGTCTTAGTACTCGGTCCTGAGGACTACGTTTTCGACGCAGGACCGACCGTCGATCTGTCGAGCGGACGCATCGTCCTGGAAAAGCGTGGCGTGGAAAATCCAGCACATGAAATCGTCAGCGGCCTTTACGATCTAACGAAGGGCAGCAAATTTCCATTCGAGGTCAGAACTTCGCGCAAGCTTCGAAACGGGATTGCAGTCATTCACAAGGGGACGCGTTACATCATTTACGATCCTGCATGGTACGAAAGTAACAAAGTCGGCACTGCGGGCTCGGTCCTTGTCCTCGGTCACGAGGTTGGTCATCACATCTGTGGCCATACCGCAGGGAAAATGCAGCTGAGCCCTCATGAGGCAGAATTGGAGGCCGATCGCTATTTGGGCGCGGCCCTGCGAAGAATTGAGGAAGAGGCTCGTCAAATGGGCGGCGAGTACGTCACGAATCTGAAGGGCGTTACCTCAGCTGCCGTTGAAATTTTCCCAGTTGGCTTTACGCGCTCGCACCCTTCGCGCGAGCAGAGAATTGCCGCAATCGTCGAGGGGTATCAAAAGGGATCACCCTGTGAGAAACGGGGCGTACTGGTGCCGGATCAAATTACGAATCAGGATGTAAAAGGATGGAAGGCCGACCATCGCCGTCAGTGTGATCAATGGGCCCAGGAGTGGTGCCGCATTAGAGAAATCGACATGAAAAGAATTATGTACCAGTCCCTGAAGATCGGGAACTGCATCTCACGCGAGAGTGCCAAGTCTTACTCTTCCAATGGTCGGTCTTTTGTTGTGTTCGAGAATGTCGATTGCGCGGGGCGAGGCCAGATCAAGGAGGGCGCCTTCACGAAAGTGGAAATCAAACACTGAGTGCTGTGTATGAATGAGGCGCGTTGCTGGTCGATGCGATCGATTGGGGCAGCGCTGGTGGAACTTCCTTTGGAGTAGGTCTGCATGGCCATGATGAAGGTCAGCAGCCGAGTGCAACGCGCACTTGCTTTATTGCTGTTTGTTTGCGCCGGCTCAGCAAACGCTCAGCCGCATGGTCGTTTTGAAGGAGAGCTCATCCTGAAGGTGCTGCCGGATGGGCGCACCATGGAGCTTGTCAAGCCGTTCGATTATCTGGACAGTCACGGTGTAGAATGGCCGGTGCCGGCGGGCACGCGCGTTGACGGAGCATCGATCCCCGCAGCATTCTGGAGTTTGCTGGGCGCTCCGTTCACTGGAAAATTCCGCGAAGCGTCGGTCGTGCACGACTACTATTGCCAGACCAAATCAAGGCATTGGAAGGCGGTACACAAGGTATTCTTTGACGGAATGACTGCGCGCGGTGTGGACGGCATCCAGTCAAAACTCATGTATCTTGCCGTTTATCGATTTGGGCCAAGGTGGAATTTCGATGCCGACGCGTGCTTCTGTAAGGGCTGTCCGGTGTGTGCCAACCCAGTTGTGAAACGGATCAAGCACTACAAGCCAAAGTACAGCGCCGCTGATTTCGACGAACTGAGAAAAAAGTTGGAAGCTGGGAGTTTTTCCCTCGAGCAGTTGGAGGACGCGGCAGACTATCAATTGAACACGGAGATCTTCGCACGACGATAGAAAGGGCTCGAGGGAACGCACCGGACAGGCAACACGGTCCCCAAGGCCAGCCAAATTCGTCATAGCTCAAAGCAGCGCAGGGTGGTGTGTTTACCGCTTCGGGCGTACCAGGCGATCGGCGATAACTCCTACGGCCACCAACCCGATGCCGGCCAGCTGAACCGCCGCTAGGTGCTCGCCAAGCAGCAATACGCCGAGAAGCACAACGGTAACCAGCTCCAAACTGACAATGATCGAATAGCGTCCGGCGCTCAATCGCGGCAACGCGTAAGCGAACGAAACAACTTGAATGACGCCGCCCACAAGCGCGATGACAATCAGGCTCTGCCACTCGCTGAGCTCGGCAGGCAGTCGTATCCCAAACATTGCGACAACAGCAGCATAGCCGCACGCTAGCCCGAGGTAGATCGAACTTGCGCTTGCAAATGGTGAGCCTTGCCGCGTAAAGCGATAAGCGACTGCGATGTATCCCGCATATACTAGCGGCGTGGCCAACATGCAGATGACACCGACGGGGTCGGCATTGCCAATGCCAAAGCTCGGCCAACCGGTGAGCAGAGCGCCGAACAGGATGAGCAGAGCGGCGGCTACTGAGGGCCACCGAACTGGTATCCAGAAGAGGTAGCGGTCAAGCGCCAGTGTGATGATCGGATAGACGAAGAATATCGTAATCACGACGCTGGATGGGACTGTCTGCACGGCACGGAAATACGTGTAGGTCTGTATCACCCCGAGGATCAGGCCATTCAGGAAGAGGTTGCGGCCGCCTGCATGCCATTCGGTGCGCAGACCGGGGCTGGTCCACCAAGCCAGAGGGATCAGCACAACAAGAGCGATCCAGTACCGCCAGACAAGGACGGACGCGACGTCCATGCCACTCCTGTATAGGCCGATGGCGAAGTACGGCACTGTCCCCACCAGAGAGGAGCCGATCGCGGCAACCGCGACCGCGCGCGCTTCCGCACCGCGGCGAGGCTCGGAAGGCGCAGACATGACGATTGCCCATGCGAAGTTCGTTGGAATGTAGAGAATAGCACTCTGCCCGACTTGCGTTGCCACCAGATGGGCTGCATGGCACACGCGATTGATATGCAGGGTCCTGGCACACGGCGGCTAACCCCTCCCGGCCCGGCAGCAACCTACCGGTAGATTGCAGATGTGATGCCGGGGAGTTGGATATACCTGCGCAATGCCAAATCTTTGGGTTCGATGGTTCGACTGCGTGCAGTGCTGATAGCGGCCTGTCAGAAACTGATACCACCGCGGCACGCTCTATCCTGCCAGTTTCATATCGCGCTTTGGCAGAGAATGTCCGTCGCCGCAGCTGCGCAAGTTTCTGCGCCGCTCAGTGTGCCGTGATCGATCTCCATACCTTTGTGAAGCTGAGCGGCGAGCGCTACTTTTGCTGTTTCGCCTTGGAAAGCCACGCAGTTAGCGTTCCTAGTATCCCGCGCGGCATGTAGATGATGAACAGAATCAACAGCAAGCCATAGATCATCTGATCGAGAGCCAGCGCCGAGCTGCCGAGCAGGTTCTTCAGGGTTGCTGATCCTTGGATGAGAACCCGTAGGCCCTCGGCCAGGAGCTGCGTGAACACAGCACCGACCGTGGGCCCGAGCAGAACCCACATCCCCCCCGAGATCACTGCGAACACCATATTGAGAGAAAGGCCGAGGCCCGCGATCGTGTCCGGCCCGATATACATTTGGTATTGGCCGAAGATCGCGCCGCCCAGCGCGCACATGGCGGACGACAAGGCGGTGATCTTCAACTTTTCCCGCGTCACATCGATGCCCACGGATGCCGCCGCATCTTCGTCCTGGCTCGCGGCGTCCAGCGCGTAGCGATCCATGCTCTTGTCGACCCTGAGCCAGACGAAAAGGCCGAACAACCAGAGCGCGAACGCGATGTAGTATGAGAGCATGCGATCAGGTTCGAACTGCATCGCGTACAGAGAGATGCCGTCGCCGTAGCGTGTTGGCTGGGTGCCGAGTGAGCCGCCCGTGTAGTCGCGCAGTCCCACGATGCAAAGCCGCACGAACTCCGTCAGCGCGAGCGTTAGCAGCGCGAAGTAATGGCCGGTGATGCGGAACCGAAAACAGGGATAGCCGACGAGGACGCCGACCACGGTCGCGAGCAGGACGCCTGCCGGAATACCGATCCAGGGCGAGAAGCCCAGATAGTTCCAGAGCAACACTGTCGTATAGGCGCCGATGCCGGTGAACGCCCCGTGGCCAAGCGAGGTCAGGCCGAAGCGACCCATCAGGGACCAGCCGGTGTAAATGAATGACCAGAGCAGGATCTGGATGAGGATATGCAGGTAGTACCGCTCGGAGCCGGGAAAGAGGAAACGAATGGCAAGTGGAAGCGCAGCGACGGCAAGAAGCCCGATGATCGCCGCGGGGCTCAGGCGTAACGCGCTCATGACTTAGCCCCAAACAATCCTTGCGGCCGGATGAAGATCGCAACCATGAAGAACAGGAAGGCGACAGCATATCCCCACTCGGTTTGGAAGCAGCTGGAGCCGACGGCGATGAACTGACTGATGATGAATGCAGCGACAAAGCCGCCGATCATGTTGCCGAGCCCGCCGAGCACGCAGATCATGAAGATCAGCGGTCCGAACTGCAGGCCGATCTGGGGGTAGATATCGTACTGCAGCACCATGAGAGCTGCCGCCAGGCCGGCGAGGCCACCGCCGATCGCGGACGTCACGAGGTAAAGCTTGCGGCTGTCGACCCCCATTAGCGGCATAATCTGGCGATCCTGCGCAATGGCCCGGATCGCGGTGCCCATGAACGTGCGCTTCAGGAACAGCCACAGGGCAAGCATGCCCCCGAGGGCGACCAGGAAGGCCCAAACACGCGCCCACGCAAAGCTCATGTCGGCAACCCCAACCGAGCCGAGGCGAATGCCGATGTTCCGGAATTCGATGCCGAAGGCCATCGTTGCTGCGGCCTGCAGGAAGAAGAGCACGCCGCCTGTCACGAGCAACTGATTGATGGGCGGCGTGTCGAGCACCGGACGGATGACGAGGTAGTGCAGGAGCGCGCCCGCCGCTGCGACAAGGATGATCCCAATCAATGCCGCCAGCAGGAACGGCACGCCGCCCTTGTAGGTGTAGAAAATGCCGTACATGCCGACCATGACGAGCTCGGCGTAGCAGATCCACACGACATCAATGACACCAAAGACGAGATTCAGGCCGAGGGCCAGCAGCGCCAGCAAGCCGGCCAGAAGCAGGCCGTTGAGCAGGGCCTCCGCGAAGAAGATATCAAGATGGCAGGCCATTTCTTTCCTCTTCGGCGGACGGTCTAGATGCCCATATATGCTTTGCGTATCTCATCACTTTCGCCGAGTTCTCGCGCCGAGCCGCTGGCTTTGATGCGGCCCACCTCAAGCAAGTAGGCGCGGTCGGCGACCTTCAGCACCTGACGCACGTTCTGCTCGACGATGAGCACCGTGTAGCCCTCGGACCGGATCTGCCGCACGAGGTCGAAGACCTGCGCGACGATAACGGGAGCTAGGCCCATCGACGGTTCGTCCAGCAGCACGAGTTTGGGACTACTCATGAGCGCGCGGCCAATGGCACACATCTGCTGCTCACCGCCGGACAGGGTGCCGGCAAATTGGTGCTCACGCTCCTGCAGGCGGGGGAACAGCTTGTAGACGTAGTCCAGACGCTCTGCGAACCGCGCGCGGGCGCCCGGCGTGAACGCGCCCATGCGCAGGTTGTCGCGCACGCTCAGTCGCGGAAACAGGCGGCGGCTTTCCGGCACATGCGCAATACCGGTCTCAATGATCTTGTGCGGTGGTGTTGTGACGAGGTCGCGGCCCTCCATCGTCATCGCCCCCGCCGTCGGTGGCAAGAGACCGGAAATTACCCGCAGCAGTGTTGTCTTGCCGGCGCCGTTGGCGCCGATGACGGCCACGGCCTCGCCGGCATTGACGTCCAGCGACACTTTGAACAGGGCCTGAAATCCGCCGTAGCTCGCGTCGATGGCGTCGAGCTTAAGCATCAGACGGCATCCCTTCCGAGGTACACCTCGATAACCCGTGCATCGGATTGCGCAGCGGCTGGAACGCCGTCGAATATCTTCTCGCCGTGATCGAGGACAACAACGCGATCGACGACCCGCATCAGCACACCCATGATGTGCTCCACCCAAACGATGGTGATGCCCTTCTCCTTGCGGATGCGCTGGAGCATTGCCGCAGCCTGCTCCATCTCGCTGTGGTCGAGGCCGTTGAGGCTTTCGTCGGCGAGAAGCAGCGTCGGGCGTGTCGCCAGAGCGCGCGCGAGCTCCAGCTTTTTTAGGGAAGCGGCGCTGAAGCCCTCGGTTGTTGCGCGCGGGTCGGTTGTTAGCCCCACAAGCGCCAGGGCCTCCTCGGCTTCGCGCCAGCACGAGGCGCGGTCGACGTTGCCTTGTTGGCCGAACCAGGCCGAAAGCGCAACGTTCTCCAGCACTGTGAGATTTGGGAAAGGACGTGGTATCTGATAGGTGCGCCCAATGCCCATGTGGCACACCTTGTAGGCGGGCAGGCTGACGATCTCCGAGTCGTTCAGCCTTATGGATCCGGCGGATGCCGGATACATCCCCGCGATGCAGTTAAAAGTCGTGCTCTTGCCCGACCCGTTGGGGCCAATGAGCCCGAGGATCTCGCCTTGCTGTACGTTGAACGACACGTTCGAGACGGCCGTGAAGCCGTCGAACATTTTGGTCAGGCCGGAGACTTCGAGGAGAGCCACTGGATGCGCATCCGCAAAGATTGGGAGGCCTTCAGGCGCAGGCCTCCCGTGGCGCCGATGGTTCAGCGCGCGTATGCGTGCCCCTTCGGCAGCGGCAACACAGGATCGGCGGTCTTGATGGCCGCAGGCCAGACCACTTTCGTCTGTCCGCCAATGTACATCATCACGACGGGCGATGAGCGTTCGTTCTGACCGGCCATCTTGTGGCCGGGTGGGTTGAACTTGACGCCGTAGCCCTGGATCGTTCCGCCTTCGGGAATATCGGTTTCCAGTGCCGCCTTGCGCAGCGCCTCCGGATCGAACCCGCCGTGCTTCTTGATGGCACGCGGCAGAACGTCAGTGAAGAAAACCCAGGCTTGGTTGAAGCCCATGGAGACGTGGGGCGGCACTTCGTTGGCCTTGGTTTCGGCCTTGTAGCGTTTCACCATCTCGGCGGTGACGTCGCCGAGGCTGCCCTTCAGGCTCTTCGCGTCCAAAAGCTGAGCGGCGACCGGGTCCACGTTGTAGACGTAATTGACGTCGTCCTTGAAGGTCTCGACCAGCTTGTCGATCTGGCCATAGCCTGCGCCGTGACCGATCAGTGCCGACCATTTCAGGCCTGCATCTTTGGATTGACGCAGGAAGAGCGTGATGTCCGGGTTGTAGCCCGTGTGCAGGATAACATCCGGCTGAGCGCGACGCAGCTTCGTTACCAGAGCCGAAAGGTCGGGCGAGGTCGCGGCGTAGCCTTCCTTGTGCACGATCTGAATGCCGAGATCCTTGCACTTGGACTCGTTGCCCATCGCAACGCCGACGCCATAGGGACCATCCTCGTGGATGATCGCGACCTTGACGTCCTTCACTTCCTTATTGAGCTTGGACTTGGCGTTCTCGGCCACGAACGAGCAGGACGCCTCACCGAACTGATCGGAGTGCACCTGCGGCCGGAACACGTACTGCAGGTTCTTGTCCTTGAAGACGGCTGACGCGACGCAGACGTTTGCCCACATGAATTTCTTGGCCGCGTCGACGCGCGCTGCCATCGGTACGCAGTGAGCGCTGGAGAAAACGCCCATCAGCAAATCCACCTTGGCGTCGTTCAGAAGACGCTCTGCCTCATTGATGGCGACGTCGGTTTTCGACTGAGCATCGGCCTCGACGGCAATGATCTTATGACCTTCGACGCCACCCTTCTCGTTGATCATGTCGATGGCGATCTTGTTGCCGATGGCGGCGGCCTTCGAGCCGCCCGCTGCAAATGCGCCGGTATGATCGTAGATGACGCCGATCTTGACGTCGGCAATTGCCGTGCCGGAAAGCAGGCACAGCGCGACAAGGCTGGCAAAAATGCCGGCCGCAGCGAGGCGTATCATGCGTCTCCTCCTGGAGCTTCCAAACGTCGTTATTCTTTGTTGGTACGGTCAGTGTGGGAACGAGGTGCAGCGTCTGTCAATCGAAACCGTGGCTAGCCGACGAAATGCTCCGCCGCGGCGTTGCGGCAGTCCATCTCGTACTCTAGCCCCTGCACCGGCGGTCGGCAGAAGTGCCAAATCAGCCCGCCGCGAGCGGCGCCGCGTCCCACGATCTCCTCGGCCAGGAAAGAATGGATGTTGTGTATCGTGTAGACCTGCGTCGCCGTGGTGGTCGCCCACGATTGACCGAGGAGCCCGAGCCGCCGCTCCATCTCACCGAGCACGAACAAGGCTTTTTCTTTGATTGCATCGCCGCTGGTCTCGCCGTAGCGCACGGTTCGCTCGCGATAGGAGGGGCCGCCCTCACGCGCCTCGCCGCTGCCCGCCACGACGAAGGTGGGCGCGCGTTCATCTGATGGCACTGTAAAAGAGAATGCGTGAAAGCATGGCTCAGAGGGCGGCATCAGTTCCGGACAGACGTTGCTGCGGGCGACAGGGTTCGTCTTGCCGTCATAGATGCCCCATTGTGCCAGTGTCTCGACGTAGGTCTCGTTGAAGCTTCGGAAGCCCTGGTCCGTAAACTGCTGCGGGGAGCGTAGCTCGCAGGCGCAGAAGGCCGTTAACGGCCGTCCGCGATGGGAGAGGATCGCTTTCGCCCGCTCAAATCCCTTGGTGAGCGGCACCGGCTCCCTGAACACGACGCGCTCAATGCGGAAGCCAGGATCTGCGGCGACGCCGCCTGAATACTGAAATACGGCAGGTATGAAGCGATAGCCGCCGGGGTTGAAGGACTGTACTGCCGTCATGGATGACTACTTTCGCTGCTATGCAAGCTTCATTGGCCACGGCTAGTGCGCCGCACGATGGCGCCTTCGCCAATTCAAAGCGCCCACCGACGAGGAGGCACTCGTGCGCAAGCAATTGGCGAACTAAGCGCCCACTCGGAGCAGCGTAGAAGCGCTGCCGAATTTTACCTTTGTGCCAAGCCCGACAATGTCGTCAGTTCGTCTTGGTCGCCATGGCCTTTAGGCCAGAGTCTGACATCACGCGGCGCATGAAAGCGTCGTCGATGAAGGACTTGGGGTCCGGAACCTCTTGTATCGTCCCCACCGATTTCATGAACTCGCCGATGTTGCCGAGCCAGGTGTCGACATCCGACTTGCCCTTGCTCCGGTCCATGATCTTGACCTGCTGTTCGAGACCGAACACCGGCCGGTCAGCGAACTCGGACTGGATGCCGGCGTCGGAGATCTCCACGCCGCCCTGCGAGTAGAACGCCTTCATCATGGTTCGGGCCTCCTTCGGATTTGCGCCGATCCAGGCCCAGGCACGCAGATAGACGGCGAGATACTTGGCGACCGCCTCGGGGTTCTCCTTGGCATAGTCGGGCCGCACGATGATCGCACCCGGCACGATGGCGCCTGCATCGTGGCCGCTGCACAGCAGCTTGGCGTTGGCCTTCTCGGCGATCGTATAGTTGTTCGGCGCCCAGACGCCTGCGAAGTCGCCGTTGTTGGATGAGATCGCAGAGATGATTTGGGCCTGGCCGAGGTTCACCAGCTGCACGTCGGTCTTGGCGATGCCCCACTTCTTCAGGCAGGCCTGGACCGAATAGTCGCCTGTCGAATTGCTGGTCAGCAGAATCTTCTGCCCCTTGATGATCGAGGGATCCTTCTTCACCGCCTCGAACTTGTCGGCGCGAACCATCAGCACATTGGCCTTGGACTCGTCGTTGGTGATGCCGATCGTGAGAAGGCCGAAGCGCGCGGCGCCGAGCACAGCCGGAACCGAGCCGGTGCCGCCCACGTCCCATGCCTTGGCCTGCGCAGCCGCGACTTGGGGAGCGCCAGCAGGGAAGGTCGAGAACTCGGGCGCAAGGCCCGCGTCCGCCCAGAACTTCTTCTCGGTCGCGACGTAGTAGGGCAGCGACCAATAGAGTGCCGGCTGATAGCTCACTTTGATTGGCGTCTGCGCGGTAGCCTGCGAGGGCGTGACGAGGGCCATCAGCGCCGACAGCGCAAGCCACGAAAAAATCCGTTGCATCGTTTCTCTCCCGGGTGGTGTTCAAACATTACCCCAGGGCACCGCTGGTTCAATGCTCACCGCCGATTTTCTCTTCGCGCAGGGAGCGCCAGATATGCGTTCGCAGGTGCACAAAGCTTTCGAGATCCATCACGTCCTCGACGCGCGCGTGCCGGTCCCAGTTTTCCGCCTGGCGGATGCTGCGAACATCCAGGATTTCCTTGATGCGGCCGGGTCGGCGCGTCATCACGGCTACCCGGTCGGCGAGGAATACGGCCTCGTCTACGGCGTGGGTGATGAAGAGCACGGTGCGCGGGTTGACCCGTGCGATGCGCACCAGTTCCTCCTGCATGACGATGCGCGTCTGGGCATCGAGGGCCCCGAACGGCTCGTCCATCAGCAGGACCTGCGGGTCGAGCACGTAGGCGCGGGCGATGGCGACACGCTGCTGCATGCCGCCGGAGAGTTGGTGGGGGAATGCCGTCTCGTAGCCTTCAAGTCCCATCAGCTTGATGATGGCGGAGACCTGCCGGCCCTGGTCCGGCTTCGGCGTGCGCCTGTTGCGAAGGCCGAAGGCAATGTTGTCGACAACGTTCTTCCATGGAAACAGCGCGAACTGCTGGAAGACGACGGCGCGGTCGGGGCCTGGACCCGGAACAGGAACACCACCGACCAGCACCCGACCGCTGGACGGTACCTCGAAACCGGCCGCCATACGCAGGCAAGTGGTCTTGCCGCATCCAGACGGGCCGACGAGGGCGACAAACTCCTTGTCGGCGACCGTAAGATCGACATTGTCGATGGCGGGAAACGACTGGCCGTCGCGCACGAACAGGCGGCCGACGCTCTGGAACTGGATCGCGCTCATTCCATTCCCCTCCGGCGCCGCACGAAACGCTCCGCCTGGCGAAGCACGACGTCGATCAGCAGCCCCACCAGGCCGATCGCGACCATGCCGGCAACCACGGTGGGCGTGGAGAGATTGCTCTGGCCCTGCACCATCAGGTAGCCGACGCCGGCAGACGCCACTATCAGTTCCGCTCCAATTAGCGACTGCCAACCGAGCCCGGCACCGATGCGCAGGCCGGCGACAATGGAGGGAAAGGAAGCGGGAAGCAGCACCTGCAGAATGGTCCGGAGGTTGCCGGTGCCCAGCATCTGCGCGGCCTCGATGTACCTCTGTTCCACGAATCTGGCGCCACGGTAGGCATTGATCAGGCACGGTGGAAACGCGCCGGAGAAAATGATCATGATCGGGCCCCCGATGCCCGTGCCGAACCACAGGGCCGCAAACGGCACCCAGGCGATCGGCGCAATGAAGCGCAGCGCGTCGAATACAGGGGTGATCATCGCGTCGAGCCACCGGAACCAGCCCATCAACAAGCCGAGCGGCACGCCGACGGCTGCGGCCAGCAGAAACCCGTACGTGTAGCGCTCGAGGCTGCGGGCGAGATGCACCAGCAGCGTTCCGCCGGCGAACGGCTGCGACATCAGAAAGGAGATGCGGTTCAGCACATCGACGGGCGTCGGCAGGAATTGCCTCGACACCAGGCCCGACGCCGACAGGCCCCACCAGAGCCCAAGAAAGCCAAGCATGCCGACGGTGCCGAGCACTGCGACTTCGGTCCTGGAAGGTGGGTGGGTGGCGGTCATGGCGGTGGCGGTTCAGGCCCTGACGACCAACCAGGGCATGGCCCTGGCTTCGATGGTTGCCAGCAGGCGTGTCGTCGCCCACCCGCACACTCCGACGGCCGCCATTCCGACCATGACCATGGCAGGGTAGATGTCCTGCTGCGCCACGTTGAGGACACGTCCGAGGCCCGCGAGCGCGCCGACGAGTTCGGCTGCCACGAGTGTCGTCCACGCGGCCTGCAGGGACAGGCGCAAGCCCGTGAAGATCATAGGTGCCGACGCGGGTACGAGCACCTCGAGCGTGAACCGCAATCGGCCTGTACCCAGCATGTGTGCGGCCTCGGTGAGGTGCGGCTCGATACCGCGTACGCCGGTGAACGTGTTGATAACGGACGGCACAAATGCCGCGAAGAAGATGACCATGATCTTGGCTGCGTCGCCAAGCCCGAGCCACAGGATTGCGAGGGGTATCCAGGCAAGCGGGGGGATCGGTCGGATCAGCAGGAACACGGGGTTGATCAGGGCCTCCGCGCGTCGGCTCCATCCCATCAGCAGACCGAGCGGTGTGCCAACGGCTACGGCCACTGCAAAACCCATCAGCACCAGCTTGAGGCTATGCAGCGTGTGAGAAAGCAAGGTCCCGTCGGCGTAGCCGACCGTCGCGATTTGCCGCGCCGATTCCCAGAATTGAACGGGGGAAGGAAACCTGCGGGTGTCGATTGTGCCGGTGACCATCGTCAACAAGGCCCAGAGCAACAGTAGGCCGACGACGGTGGCCAAGCCGATCATCCACCGGCTTCCTGAACGCATCATCGCCTCCGCCAGCCTTGTGCCCGGGCCTGTTGTGCACCATCCCTCGGCCAATGCAAGCCGCAGGGCTGCGCTGTGGGCTTGGGGAGCCAACAAGGCGAAGCCTCTCCAGCGGCAGGTCTTGGCACCTACCTGACGTTTTCTCGAGCCGGCCCTCGATGTCCGCGGCGGCACCTAGCGGCGGTGTTTGTCGAAGCAAAGGGCATGGATACACGCTGCCTGGATCGTTGCGGTGTCAGATCAGGTTGAATTCTATCTCTGGGCCAGCCAAGCTCCTCCGCATCTCAACGCTTGGCCAAGGCATGCAAAGAATTCTCCGCTCAGCACTACTGATTGTGGTTGCTCTCGTCCTCCTAATGTTCCAGTTGGCGGGAGGGGAGGCACAGCAGAAGAGCGGTGGAGCCCACGCGGTCACCAGCCACAGGGGCTCATTCCGAGACTGCGCTGCCTGCCCCGAGATGGTCACGGTGCCGTCGGGCGAGTTCATGATGGGATCGGCGCCTGGCGAGCGCGGCCGCAATGCGGACGAAGGCCCGCAACGCAAGGTGACCTTCGCCCAACCTTTCGCGGCCGGCAAGCACGAGGTGAGCTTCGCGCAATGGGATGCGTGCGTGGCCGAGGCCGGGTGCACGCACAAGCCCGGTGACAATGGCTGGGGCCGCGGCAAGCGGCCCGTCATCAATGTGTCATGGAGCGACGCCCAGCAGTACGTGAGCTGGCTGAAGAAAAAAACAGGCAAGGCGTACCGTCTGCTGACCGAGGCCGAGTGGGAGTATGCCGCACGCGCCACCACCAAAGCGACGGACCCGCAAACGCCATTCTCCACGGGCCAGACGATCAACTACAGCCAAGCCAACTACGACGCCAATTTTGTCTACGGTGTCGGCGCGAAGATGGGCATCTATCGCCAGAAGACCGTCGACGTAGGTTCCTTCAAGGCCAACGCTTTCGGGCTGCACGACATGCACGGAAACGTCTGGGAGTGGGTCGAGGACTGCTACAAGGACACCTACGCCGGCGCGCCGGTTGACGGTTCAGCAATCGTGTTGCGCGCCTGCACCCTCAACATCCTGCGTGGAGGCGCGTGGAACTATTACCCCCAGCTTCTGCGTTCCGCCTATCGCTACGCGTCCGCTCCCGGAGTTCGCATGGAAAATGGGGGCTTTCGAGTTGCGCGATCGATGCCGTAGCATCCTTTTGGGAGATCAATCGAAATGGTCTTGAAGAGTGCCGCACGGCTGGGGTTCACCAGATTGGCCGCGTGCGGCATCGCCCTGTGCATGGGGCTGGCGCATGGCCAGACGGTGAGCGCACAATCCAGCAAGTACGGTAGCCCATTCGACCCGTATGGCCGCAGCTACAGGAGCAAGCCGTACGATCCATACAAGGACTACGGCACTAAGGAATACGGCAAACCTGCTCCCAACGAGGATCGCGGCGAGATGACGCCGTTCCTCCGCGGTGGCGGGCCCCTGCTGGCCGTGGTCGCGCTCGATGCGCAACGTATCACGGTCTACGACCACAAGGGTCGCATGATGGAGCAGTCCCCGGTTTCGACCGGCTCGACGGGGTATGAAACCCCAGTCGGCATCTTCAGCGTCGTACAGAAGAAGGCCGACCATAACTCCAATCTCTATGAAGACGGCAACATGCCGTTCATGCAGCGCATCACGTGGACCGGCATAGCGCTGCACGCGGGCGTCCTGCCCGGCCGTCCGGCCTCGCACGGTTGCGTGCGCATGCCGATGGGATTTGCACAGCGGCTATTCGATCTGACCGACGTCGGCATGCGGGTGGTCATCGTACGCAATGACATCGGGATTGCCAGTTTCGAACACCCGCAACTTTCCAAGTTGAGTGCAGTGGCGCCCAGCTCGCCCGACCAGCAGCGGAACTTGAAATCAATTGCCGCAACCAAAACCTCGGACGCGGAAGCGGCCGGGCGCAAGGCCACGGAGGCCAGGCGCCTAGCCTCCCGGAAATCTGCCGACGCGGCGTCCGCCGCCAAGGCGTTGCAAGCCGCTGCGGCCGGCCAAGCCCGTGCGGACGCGCAGTTGAAGGACGCGGAGAAAGCGCTGGAGGTCATCAACGCGGCAGCCGAGTCCACCGCACCGGCGGCCCTGAAGAAGGCAGAGGCAGCCAAGACAAAGGCCTCTGCGCGGCTCACCGAGGCGAACGCCAAACTAGCTGACATCAAATCTCAGGCGCAGGAGAGGATCGACGCTGCGACAGCCGCCGAGAGCAATGCAAAGGCGGCAGACGGCGCAAAGGATGCCGCAAATGACGCCGCATCTGAGGCCAAACGCAAAACGTTGCCTGTTTCAGTGTTCGTGAGCCGCAAGACCCAACGTTTCTACGTTCGCCAAGGTTATGTGCCGATGTTCGAGGGACCGATCACCATCCAGGATCCCGACAAAGCGCTCGGCAGCTACGTCTTCACCGCCTTCGACAATCCCGATGGCCGCGTGCGCTGGAGCGTCGTCTCAATGTATGCCGATGGCAGTACGAAGAGCGGCGCCGAGCCTGTCTCTACCAGGAGCGACTCACGCAAGGGGAACACGCGCCGCGCGATCGAGGCGGCGCCTGCAGACGTCGACGGCGCCAAAGCCGCTCTTGACCGCATCGCTATCCCGCACGACACCCTCAAGCGCATCACGGACGTCGTGCTGCCAGGCTCTTCCCTCATAGTTTCAGATGAGGCCCTCAGCATCGAGACGGGTAAGGACACCGATTTCGTGGTCGTCATGAGCGGCGAGCCGCAAGGAGCGCTCAAGGTACGACAGCGCGAACCGAGACCTGCCGACCCCTGGGGCGGATCCTATGGCGGTTTTGGTAAGTCGCCCTTCGGCAGCGGGGGCTTCCTCTGGAAGTTCTGAGTCACGCCCCTCTAATCGGGTGACGGATGGGCAAGGCCGTGTCGCACGCGCTACCTTCCTCGCGCCTGCTATGGTGCTTCCCGTCGTCCACCGATTGATCTCAGCCAAAGGTTTCCACGTGACCACCCAACTCGACGGCATCCGGCCGCGCTTGAAACTGCCGCTGATCGCTGCCCCGATGTTTCTCGTGTCAGGCGTGGATCTGGTGGTTGCTGCGTGCCTCGAAGGCGTCATCGGCGCGTTCCCGACCGCCAACTGCCGCAGCGCGGCGCAACTCGACGAATGGCTGCACGCAATTTCCGCCATTCTTTCCAACGCCGAGAACAAAACCGGTCTGCGCGCGGCGCCGGTTTGCGCAAATCTGATCGTCCACAGATCCAATCTGCGACTTGACGAAGACCTGGCGGTTCTTTGCCGGCACAAGCCGGAGATCGTGATCACCAGCGTCGGCTCGCCGGCTTCTGTAATCGCGCCGCTCCACGACTGCGGCGCCATGGTTTTCGCCGATGTGGCGTCGATACGACATGCGGAAAAAGCCATCGAAGCCGGCGCCGATGGACTTGTGCTGTTGAGCGCGGGAGCTGGCGGCCAGACCGGTTGGCTCAACCCGCTCGCTTTTGTGCGTGCCGTCCGCGCGTTCTATTCCGGACCGCTGGTGTTGGCAGGTGGCATCAGCGATGGCCGCGCTCTATTCGCCGCTGAGGCGCTGGGATGCGATCTCGCATACATGGGTACGAAGTTCATCGCCACGCTCGAGAGCCAGGCCAAGGATGCCTACAAACGCATGCTTGTCGATTGCAGCGCCGACGACATCCTGTTGACGCGCGCCTTCACGGGTCTGGAGACGAACATGCTGCGGCCATCGATCGTGGCGGCTGGTCTAGACCCGTCCAACTTGCCTTCGCGCGGGATGATCGATGTCGGCGAGGACATCAGCATTGAAGGCCGCAACGATCGGCCTGCACGCTGGCGGGACGTCTGGAGCGCCGGGCACAGCGTATCGGGCGTAACCACGGTTCTTCCTGTTTCGCAGGTTGTCGCGAACACACTGGCCGAATATCGAGCGTGCATCATCGCCAAGGGCGGCGCCTAGCCCTCGGTAGAACCACGATGGCAGCCATTGGCACGAACGCGCCCTTCGCCAGTGCCTAGGCCCGCGCCGTGCGGGTCCGCCGTACCCGCTGGCGCCACGACAACTCAGGCTGCATACTTGGCCAGCAGAACGTCGCTACACGACGCAGCGCAGGGAGGTTATCCATGACTACCAATAGCTCGTCCAGAATCACGCGCCGCACACTGTTGAAAGCCGGCGCTTCCACTGCCGCCATCGTGCCCTTTGCCGCCCCCGCCAGATCGCAGGCCTGGCCGTCGAAACCCATCAGAATCGTCGTCGGCTATCCGGCCGGTGGCCTCACCGACCTTTTCGCGCGCGCCTACGGCGACTACATCTCCCAGCAGGTCAGCCAGCCGGTGGTCGTGGAGAACCGTCCTGGCGCAGGTGGCAGCATAGGCGCGCAAGCCGTGAAGGCCGCTCCTGCGGACGGCTACACGCTCATGTTCACGATCTCCACCACGATGATCATGAACCGCGTGCTCTACAAGAGCCTGCCCTACGATGCCGACAAGGACTTCGTGTTGATCTCCAGCATGTTCGCTGGACACCTGCCGACGGTCGCAGCCAAGGCAACGGGCGCCACCAACCTCAAGGAGTTCGTGGAGTACGCGCGCAAGAACAAGGTGAGCATGGGCACCTACGCGGCCGGTTCCTACTCGCACATGGTGGTCGGCGAGCTGAATAAGCAGTTCGGCCTGCAGATGGAGGCTGTGCACTACCGCGGCGAGGCGCCCATGTGGCAAGACTTGGCCGCGGGCGTGATCCAGGGCGCCACCGGCAGCTACGCGGCCGCTTCAAACGTACTGCAATCGGGCGCGGGCAAGCCCATCGCCGTGCCGCATATGAAGCGCATGGCGAAGCTTCCCGAGGTGGCAACGTTCAACGAGCAGGGTGTCACGGGTAGGCTGTTCACCCTCAAGGGTTTCATCTGCCTGGTCGGGCCGACCGGGATGCCGCAGGAGGCCGTTCAGCGCCTTTCCGACCTGTGCGTCGCCGGTGGCAAGAGCGAGCGCGTGCAGAAGCTGCTCGACACTTTCGGCATCGACGAGTCCGCCGTTGGCCACCAGGAGTTCCGCAAGCTCTACGACGAGGAAGGCCCGATCTGGATCAGCTATGTCCAGGGCCTTGGCCTGACGCCGGAGTAGAAGAGGGGCAACTCGATACTCAGCCTGTCTATTGGGCGATCGCCCGCCGCCGCCAGCCCGCTATGGCCGGCAGCGACATCGACACCAGCACCAGCACCGCTGCAGCCAACAGGCACGCGCTGATGGGGCGGTTGATGAACACCATGAAGTCGCCGCGCTCGATGATGAGAGCGCGGCGGAAGTATTCCTCCATCATCGGTCCCAGGATGAAGCCCAAGAGCATCGGCGCCGGCTCGCAACCGATGCGAACCAGCAGATAGCCTAGCGCCCCGAACAGCACCACCATGGCGACGTCGAAGGTGTTGTTCGACAGCGTGTAGACGCCGATGCAGCAGAACAGAATGATGGCGGGATAGAGAAAGCGGTAAGGCAGCGACAGCAGCCGCACCCAGATCCCGACAAGCGGCAGGTTGAGCACCACCAGCATCAGGTTGCCGAGCCACATGCTGGCGATCAGCCCCCAGAACAGCTCGGGGTTCTTGGTCATGACCTGCGGCCCAGGCTGGATATTGTGGATCATCATGCCGCCGATCATCAGCGCCATCACCACATTGGGCGGGATGCCAAGCGTCAGCATCGGGATGAACGAGGTCTGCGCGCCGGCGTTGTTGGCGGCCTCGGGTCCCACCACGCCTTCGATAGCGCCCTTACCGAAGCGCGAGGGGTCGCGCGCAATTTTCTTCTCCACGGCGTAGGAGGCGAAGGACGAAATAAGCGCCCCGCCTGCCGGTAGGATGCCGAGCACGGAGCCGACCAGCGTCCCGCGTGCGATGGGTGCCACCGAACGTTTGAGGTCGTCGCCGCTTGGCATGAGGCTGCCGACCCTGTCGGTGAAGACCTCGCGCTTCTCCTTCTGCTCCAGATTGGAAACGATCTCAGCGACCGCGAACACGCCTACCGCCACGACGATGAAGCCAATGCCGTCGAACAAATCCGCGACGCCGAACGTGAAACGCTGCGTACCCGTGTTCACGTCTGTGCCGACGAGGCCCAGGATCAGGCCGACGACGACCATGCCTATGGCCTTCAGGATCGAGCCGTGGGCGATCACTACTGCGCCGATCAGACCCAGCGCCATCAGCGAGAAATACTCCGCGGGACCGAACTGCGTTGCCACGAAGGCAAGCGGCGCGGCAAGCAGCGCGCAAATCAAGGTCGCGACGGTTCCCGCTGCGAACGAGGCGATAGCTGCCATCGACAGAGCCGGCCCCGCGCGTCCCTGCCGCGCCATCTGGTAGCCGTCAATGCAAGTGACGACCGATGACGCCTCACCCGGCAGGTTGACCAGGATGGCCGTGGTCGAGCCGCCGTACTGGGCACCGTAGTAGATGCCAGCTAGCATGATCAGCGCTGCGGTCGGCGGCAGCGCGTAGGTGATGGGCAGCAGCATGGCGATGGTGGCGACCGGCCCGATGCCCGGCAGCACGCCAATCAGGGTGCCCAGCAGCACGCCGAGGAAGCAGTAGAGGAGATTCTGGACGCTCGCGGCAGTGGCCAGCCCGAGCGCCAGGCTACTGAGCAGGTCGCCCGCGGCCATGGCTGCACCTCCGCCTCAGCTGACAAGGAACTTGGGCCAAACCGGTATCGGCTGGTTGAGCCCCCAGACGAACAGCACGTACGAGAACAGCGCCAGCGCCACGGCCGCGAAGAGCGCCTCGCCCCAGCGGAACTCGTGCCCGGCAGAAGCCGCCAGCAGCACGACAATCACCGCAGTCGTCACCAGCCCGAGCGGATTGAGGAGCACCGCGAATGCGGCCACCGCCACCAGCACCCGCAGCAGTAGCCAGGGATGGAGGCGCCCGACGTTGCCGCCACCCGTCGACGCCAGTGATCTTATGAGGACCAGCACGCCGATGCCTGCGAGCAGCACACCGAGCAGGGTTGGAAAGTAGCCGGGCCCCATGCGTGCCGCGCTGCCGAGGGGGTATTCCCTGGCCAGCACCACGGTTGCCACGCCAAAGGCAATGAACGCGCAGCCGGTCAGGAAATCCTGGCTGCTCCTGATGCGCAGGCCCATATGCGTCGCCTCCCTGCGCACACGTTGCGATGCTTCGGCGAAGCGGCATCCAAGGGATTGCCGGCACGCCCAGTTCGTCTCTCCGGTGCGCGGCGACTAACAGACCCCGAGCACGAGACCGGCGCAAGTGCGGTCTACATTTGTGCCGTTAGGTCACCGCTGGCCGCTTGCTGCGGTTGTTGCGCCTGTCAACTTCTCGAAGTGGCCCCAATACCGACGTTTGAGCGGTCGGTCCTCTACTTCAGGTTCTGACCCACAGTTGCCGTTGCGCTCCTGAAGGCTACTGAGCCCTGCGGGAGGTCGCCACTGTCGCGCAAGCCGCACTCGCAGGGTGCCGACGCCTCCGAAACCTGGGTCGTGGCGAAGGCCTTCGCATTGCAACATCAAAATTATCGAGATCACAATTGCGAGAGACCGGAAGCGTCTGCCTCCTCTGGGCGTCTAACGATGAAGTGCCTGTCGCGATAAGTAGGGGAGGACAGAACTATGAACACGCGCACCCTGGTGCCCGCGTTGACCGTCGCAATTGGCCTGATGATCGGCGGCCACATCTCCGCCCAGACGCCCGCTGGCCCAGCTGCCCGAGCACCGATTGAAACGACGAAGGTCGAGGGCACCGACAACGTGTACATCTTTCGCAACGTCAACCATCAGGCGATGTTCGTAGTCACCAGCGCCGGCGTCATCGCTACCGACCCTGTCGCCTACGGCCGCCCGACAGGCGGGCAGGCCTACGTCGATGAGATCAAGAAGATTACCAACCAGCCAATCAAATATCTCATCTACAGCCACCACCATTTCGACCATATCGCCGGCGGCAAGGCCTTCAAGGATGCGGGCGCCACGGTCATCGCGCATCGGCGTGCCAAGGAGCGTCTCGCCCAACTCAATGACCCGCATACGGTGATGCCAGACGAGACGGTTGGCGACGAGGGCAGGACCATCACCCTCGGCGGCACCGTGCTGGAACTCAAGTATGTCGGGATCAATCACTCCGACTCAACTTTGGTGATGCGCTTGCCGAAGGAAAAGATCCTCTTTGTCGTTGACCTGATACCGGTGGGATCGGTACCCGGACGCGGCATGATCGATTTCTATCCGCTGGAGGCGGAGGACTCGATTGCCAAGATCATTGCGATGGATTGGGAGCGCCTGATTCCCGGCCACCCAGGACCGGGCGACCGTCTCGGTACCAAAGAGGATGCCAGCAACCTTCTCACCTTCCTTCAGGATGCATCGAGCGAGGTCAAGAAAGCGGCGCGCGAGGGCAAGTGCTGGGACGCCGCAGAGAAGGAGGTGAAGCTACCCAAGTACGAGAACTGGCAGGGGTATCAGAACAACTTGCCTTTCGTACTGCGCCGCTACTGTGGTTTCTGGGGGCGTGGCACCTGACTCTGAGCCAGGCATACGAAGCTGCCATCGGCCTCATAACTCACATCGAGCCGCTCGGCGGGCCCACTTAAAGCAAGTGCGCGTGCATGACCTCAAGCACACGTTTGGCCGGCGATTGCGCGCCGCAGGCGTGAGCTTCGCTGCGTGGGTCAATTCGAGCGAACTCCCGCAATGGAGCTAGCGGACAAGCACCAGGGACCGTCATGGGCCTAGAACTATTGGCGACCCCGGCAGGACTTGAACCTGCGACCCCCTGATTAGGAATCAGGTGCTCTATCCACTGAGCTACGGGGCCAACGCCTGGTGCGCGCGCCCATGCGACGCGCACCTTCATAGCGCCAGTGCGGGCCCCGGGGAAGTGCGCAGGGTCTACTGGAACTTCAGCGTGTTCTTGATCTGGTTCAGGAGCGGGCAGGCGTCCTGCGACCGGTAATCGTAGGACGAGAATACGACCAGCGTGCGGGTAAGGCAGCGGGCCGTCACCACATCGTCGCCGAACCAGAAAAACAACGTGTCGAGCGTGGTCTGGGATTTGTAGCCACCCCGGGACGCCTGGCTCTCGACATCGCGCACGCAGGCGCGGCGCTCGTTGGCATTGTTCTGATCATAGTCGCGCCGTCCGGTCAGGTGCACCCAGTCGGTGCAGGCGGCGGCCGCGCGCACCGGCGGCGCCATGGCGCCAACCATCATCACCGCAGCGACGGCCGCTGCCAGCGCCTTGAGGCTCAGTTTCCGGCCGTCCGCAAGTTTTGGCTGCATGTCAGTTCCCCACATCGCCCGAAGCCCAATTGCACCCAGCTATGCTGCAACCCGCAAATGCGGCGCACAATGCCGCTGGCCGAACATATCCGAACAGCGGCCGCCGAGACAATTGTGGGGCGGCCACAGGCCAGCGGCTTGCCGGTGCAAAAGTTTCAATCTCGGCAGACGAACATGAACGTCTGCTCATCCAGGCTTTATGGGCGCCGCCTCAGAGCAGCACGGCCCGGATGAGCAAGCCGACGGCGCCGAGCGCCAGAATGCCGAGCAGCCACAGCGCAACGAACCAGCCGAGGCGAACCGCCAGGCTGCGATGGCCGGCCGGCATCAGTGGTAGCCCGCCTCGGGGTCGACCTTGCCGCGAAACACCCAATAGGCCCAAGCCGTGTAGGCAAGGATGACCGGCACCAGCACCGCAGCCCCCACCAGCAGGAACTTGAGGCTGCTGTCCGGGGAAGCGGCATCCCAGATCGTCAGGGACGGCGGCACGATGTAGGGATAGAAGCTGATGCCGAGGCCGACGTAGGACAGCACGAACAGCGCAATGGCCGACAGGAACGGCAGCGCCTCGCGCTGCTTTGCCAGCCCCCAGAACAAGGCGAAGGCTGCGAGCGCCACGAAGATCGGCACCGGCGCGGTGTAGACGACCGCCGGCCAGGCAAACCAGCGCTGCATGAAAACGGGATCGAGGAACGGCGTGATCAGGCTGACGATGCCGATCAGCGCCAGGGTTCCGCACGCCGTCACCCACGCCAGATGGCGTGCGCGCGCCTGCACCTCGCCGGAGGTTTTCATGACAAGCCAGGTCGCGCCCAGCAGCGCATAGCCGACCACCAGCGCGACGCCGGTGAGCAGGCTGAACCAGGTGAGCCAGTCCCACCAGCCGCCGCCGTAGCCGCGGTTGGCGACGGGGATGCCCTGCACCAGCGCGCCGAGCGCGATGCCTTGTGCAAAGGTGGCCGCGAGCGAACCGGCCGTGAACGACCAGTCCCACAGATACTTGTGCTGGGTGCGCCAGCGGTACTCGAAGGCCACGCCGCGGAACACCAGGCCGAGCACCATGACGATGATCGGCGCATACAGCGCCGGCATCACAACCGCGAAGGCGACGGGAAATGCGGCCATCAAGCCGCCGCCGCCGAGAATGAGCCAGGTCTCGTTGCCGTCCCAGACAGGAGCGATGGAGTTCATGGCCTGGTCGCGATCGGCATCGTCATCGAGGAACGGGAACAGGATGCCGATGCCGAGGTCGAAGCCGTCGAAAATGACATAGGCGAGCACGGCGAACGCGATCAGCGCGGCCCAGATGAAAGCGAGATCGAACACGGGCGTCGTCTCCTCTGTGCTAGCTGCCGCCTCTCAGCGCCGGTGCCGGCGTAATGCCGGCGGCGCGGGTGGGTTGGCCTTTGGGAATGTCGGGCTCGTGCGGCTCGGGCGGTTTCGCCATCATCCGCAGCAGATAGGCCGTGCCGGCGCCGAACACGAGGAAGTAGACGACGATGAAGGCAACGAGCGAGGCGGCGACGGCCGGCGCCGCAATCGGCGACACGGCGTCGGCCGTCTTCAGCAGGCCGTAGACGGCATAGGGTTGGCGGCCGATCTCGGTCGTGAACCAGCCGGCAACGACGGCCACGAAACCCGACGGCCCCATCAGCACCGCGGCGCGCAGCAGCAGGGTGCTGTCGGTGAGCTTGCCGCGGAAGCGCTGGATCAGGCTCCAGAGGCCGATCAGCAGCATCAGCATGCCGATGCCGACCATGATGCGGAAGGTCCAGAAGACGATGGAGGAATTCGGGCGCTCCGCACGCGGCCAGGCCTTGAGGCCCTTCACGGTGCCGTCCCAGTCGTGCGTGAGGATCCAGCTGCCGAGCTTGGGAACCTCGATGGCGTAGCGGGTGGTTTCCGCCTCCATGTCGGGCATGCCGAACAGGATCAGCGGCTGGCCGGATTTCGTCTCCCAATGGCCTTCCATGGCTGCGATCTTGGCCGGCTGATGCGCGAGCGTGTTGAGACCGTGCAGGTCGCCGGCGATCACCTGAATCGGGGCCACCACCACCGCCATCCACATCGCCATCGAGAACATCACGCGCGCCGCCTCATTGCGGCGATCGCGCAAAAGATGCCATGCGCCGACGGCACCGACGACAAAAGCCGTGGTCAGGTAGGCCGCCAGCAGCATGTGCACGAGGCGGTAGGGGAAGGAGGGATTGAAGACGATCGCCCACCAGTCCACGGGCACGAACTGACCCGCGGCGTTGACGGCGTAGCCCGCGGGCGTCTGCATCCAGCTGTTGGCGGACAAAATCCAGAAGGCGGACAGAAAGGTGCCGAAGGCCACCATGGCGGTGGCAAACATGTGCAGGCCGCGGCCGACGCGGTTCATGCCGAACAGCATGACGCCGAGGAAGCCGGCCTCCAGGAAGAACGCGGACAGCACCTCATAGGCCATCAGAGGCCCGAGGATCGGACCCGTCTTGTCGGAAAAAACGCTCCAGTTGGTGCCGAGCTGGTAGCTGATGACGATGCCCGACACGACGCCCATGCCGAAGCTGACGGCGAAGATCTTCTTCCAGTAGTTGAAGAGCGAGAGGAACACCTCGCGGCCGGTGGTCAGCCATAGGCCTTCCAGCACCGCGAGATAGCTCGCGAGCCCGATCGTGAACGAGGGAAACACGATGTGGAACGTGATGGTGAAGGCGAACTGGAAGCGGGCGAGGGTAAGGGCGTCGAACTCCATGGCGCTCGTCTCCACTTACTGCGCTGCCGGAAGCATGCCCGGATAGCGCCTGCCTGCTTGCCCGCTAGGCCTTGGCTCCCGAAGGATACGTCAGCGGTGCGAGGTCGTCGTCGGCACCGACCGGGCCCGGATCATCGGGGGCGCGCGGCGGCACAAAGATCTTGGGCTCAGGGGAACGGGGCGGAGCCTGCATGGGGGGCGCGGCCGGTCGCGCGGCGGACGGCGGACGGCGCGGTGTCTCGACCGGCTCGGCCACCACCGGCTCACGGCGCGGGGCGGGCGCGGGCTCACGAGAGGCTACCGTGGTGTCCGCCAGATCGGGCGGTGCAGGTGCCGGTTTCGGCTGGGCAATTACCGGCTTGGAAATGGGTGCGGGCACCGGGCCTATGCCGTCCGGGGCCGGTGCAGTGGCTGGCCGTTCCGGCTCGGAGCCCGGTGCGGATCGCGCAGCCGGCAGGCCAGGGCGCGGCGCGGCCAGCGCCTCCATGCGCGCGGCGAGCGCCGCAACGTCGGCTGCGGTATCGGCGGGCCGCACGGCGGGGACCTGCCATTGCATGGCATCGAGCGCGCCCGTCACGGGCGAGACGGGCGACCAGCGCGCGGCCACGGCGCCGTCCGCCACCCAGGCGGGATCGGGCGATGCCGTTGCCGCGCGCGCCAGCCACGCGCGCATGCGGCCCGTATCGCCATTCTGCTCGCCCTCGATGCGGGCCATCAGCGTGCACAGGCGCGGCGTCTGGCGCTCAGGATCGTCGGCGAGCGGTTGCAGAACGCGCCGCGCCTCGTCCCATTCGCGGGCTTCAATGGCACTGGCGGCAACCGCGAGCAAGGCCTCGGGATGGCCCGGCGTCAATCGCGCCAGGTGCCGGACGCGCACCAGACGATCGCGCGGACTGTCACCGGGTCGGGCATAGGCATAGACCGCGGCCAGATCGGGATGCGGCGCCGACCGCCAGGTTTTCAAAACCACCCGCGCCGCCCTCGGCGTATTGCCGCGCGAGGCCAGGGCACGGCCGGCAATGGCGGCCGCCGGGATGAGATCGGGCGCCAGCCGGTGCGCGTGCTGCGCGAACTCTGCCGCCTTGTCGGCGTCCTCGTCCTCCAGCGCCTGGGCCTGCGCCGTCAAGAGTATGGCGCGGCGGCGCGCCGCCAGCGGCTTCTCGACCAGCCCCTGACGCCACGCAATCTCCAAGGTCTCCAGCGCGCCCTGCCAATCCTCGCCGCGGCACTGCAGGTCGAACAGGGAATCGACCGGCCAGCTGAGTTTCGGATTGAGGCGCAACGCCCGCTCCGCAAATTGCCGCGCGGCCTCGTTGGCGCCTTCGCGCTCGGCCTCCAGGTAAAGCCCGCGCAGGCCGAGTTGTTCCGTCTCCGGCGTCGCCAGCATGGCTTCGAAAATGCGCCGCGCCGTCGCCCTGTCGCCGCCGATCTGGGCGGCCTGCGCGCGCAACAGCTGCGTCAGCGGCTCGTGCGGCAGCGCCCGGCGCGCCTGCGATGCGTAGCGGATGGCGCCCGCGCGGTCGCCGGCGCCCACCGCGATGATGCCGCTCGTCAAGGCATCGAGGCCCCGCTGCTGACGCCTGCGAATGAAATAACGGTTCACGCTCGCCGGACTGCGCCACACTTCCCGCAAGCCCGACCACACGATCATCACCATCGCCAGCGCCGCGGCCAGAATCAGAAGCCCGCGAAACACGCTGGTCTCGATGATGTATCCCAACCACTCGACGGTGATGGTGCCGGGCCGGTCTGCGAGCCAATGCAGCCCCGCTGCCAGCAAAAGGATGACAAGCAAAAACAGGAAGACGCGGATCATCGCTTGGGCTCCGCGGCCGGCAGCGACAGCGACGTCTTTAGGTCATTCTCGATCTGCGCCATCGCCTGGTCGACGGCGTAGCGCGCCTCGACCTTCCGCATCCAGTCCTCGAAGGCCAGTGCGGCCTTCGGCGGCAGCGTCTTGCCCTGCGCCAGCACCTCGCCCAGCCGGCCGTCCTTCAACGCGGATTCCATGCGCCCGGTGACGGCCTCGACGCTGGTATCCTGCGCATCGTGCCCGGCCTTGCGCACGCGCACGATGCCCTTGGCGCCGGCAACAAGCCGGTCGAGCACGGACGCATCCGCCGGCTCGGCTTCCGCATCTGCGGCCGCGTTGGCAACGGGTCGGAAACCCTTGGCGAGATCCTGCAGTGTCTGCACGCCGTCGAGCTTGTGGCGCTCGAGCGCCGCCAGCTTGAGCGCACCACCGGCCGCCTGTTTCACCGCATCCAGTTGCGTCGTGTAGCGATCACCGCGGTCCATCGCCCGCTTCAGGTTTGCCATCTCCAGCGTCAACAGAACGCGGCGCGCATTGGCGCTGCGCTCGCTTTCGCCGCGCAGGAACCCCTGCAGATCCTTCTCGAACGCCGACAGCTTGCCGAGAACCGGAGCCAGATCGGCCGAGCGCGCCGCATCCTTCAACTGCGCTTCGACCTCACCCTTCAGGCCGTCGAGCCGCTGCGCCAGCCGTGCGGCATCCGTCTTCAAGCCTGCCAGATCGCGGTCGACGCGCTGCGCGGTGGCACGTGCCGCCTCGCTCGCATCGGCTGCCAGCTTCTCCACCTCGGCGAGCTTTGGCGCCAGCACCTCGCCGCCGCTGCCGCCGGCGCCTTTGCCGTTCGAGGCAACCGCCGCCAGCGCCGTCTCGAGCTTCGCCAGCCGGGCTGCAAGCTCCGGCGCGCCACCCGGCCGGCCTTCGAGCGCCTTGGTCTGCGCGGCGAGCTTGGCCTGCGCATCGGCAAGCGCCGGCACGGATGCGGTTCGCTCCTCCAGCGCCTTCACGCGGGCTTCCGCGCTGGCAATCTTGTTTGGAATGTCGGTCGCGCTGGCGGGCAGCTGCGCCGTCTTCTGCTCCAGCGCCGCAAGCCGGCGGCCGACATCCACCGGAACGCCCGAGGAGGACGTCGGCGTCCCGCCGAAGAGGCCGAATAGGGCCGCCGCCATCAGCGTCAGGACCGCACCGGCGACGCCGGCGGCCACATGCGACAGGAAAGAGTTGCGTCCGAGCGCGGCTCCGCCCCAACGCCGCATCACGCGCACACGGTCGGCGAAGCGGAAGCCCGACTTGCTGCGGGAGCCGCCGACCTCGGTCGCCTTCAGATCGATGGTGGCATGCGGACGGCGCGACGCATCGCCGGGCCGGTTGGGGGCCCTGCCAGACTCATCCGCCTTATCGGTCATCGGCCAGGCCCTTGCACTCGAGTGTCGTTGGCGTCGGCGCGCCTTCCGACACTACTGACGAATGCGCCGGCGCGTTGACCGTTCTGTTGCCGCGCACGCGCCCTGACTACTCCAATTGTGCCGCCACCTCGTCGATCAGGGCAAGCACTTCTTCCAGCCGCGGACTATCTGCAACATGCTTTACGACATCGCCCAGCGGCTCCAGGCGCCGCGCCACGGCGGCAGACAGGCAGAAGTGGGGCAGCGGACGGATCGTCGCAGCGAGGCCATGCTTGCGCACAAGCTCCGCGTAGACCGCCGCCGTGCGCGGCGACATCAGGATGACGCCTTCGATCTCGCCCATCCCGAGCTGCTCGATCGCATCGTCCGAGAAAGCGCGCGCGGCCACCATGCGATAGACGACCGGCTGTTCGACGCGAAAGCCGTGGCCTTCAAGCTCACCCTTGAGATTGCCAGCCAGCGTATCGCCCGCCAGATGCACCAGCAGTCCCGCTGCCGGGTCCAGCGCAGAGATGATATGGCCGACAAGCTCCGCTCCGGTGCCGGCACCCGTTATGACGGTTTCAAATCCAAGCGTGCGCGCGTCGGTCGCCGTGCCCTTGCCGACCGCGAACAACGGCAGATGCCGCGCCTCTGCCAACGCAGGGCTCGACCGCAGCGCGCGCAGCGCATTGCGGCTGGTGGCGATCAGCGCCTGCGCGCTCTCGAGGTCGATCGGGTCGGTGTTATCGTGCGACACCGACAGCAGCGGCTCGACCGTCGCCTCGTGGCCGGCATCTTCCAGCAGGGCCTGCAGCTTCAGGGCATCGGGTTCGGGCCGTGTGACGAGCAAGCGCATCCGCGTTCGATACGGTGCCTGCGGCGAAATGTGAAGCGCGGAAAGCGGCCTCTAAAGCGCGCTGAGAAAATCGGGCCCCGCCTTCGCGAGCAGCTCCTCGGCGGCATCCTCTGCCAGCGCGACGGCAGACGCGGGCGTGCCTTCGCGCAGGGCGGCATGGCAGACCTTGCCGTCGGGCGTCAGGATCATGCCGCGAAAATGCAGACGGCCGGTCTCGACCTCGGCCAGCCCGGCAATCGGCATGCGGCAAGACCCTTCCAGCGTGGCGAGGAACGCGCGCTCCGCCGTCACGGCCAGCGCCGTCGCCTGGTGATTGAGCGGCGCCAGCAGCTCCGCCATCTCGGCATCGTCGGCGCGGATTTCGACGCCGATGGCGCCCTGCGCCACCGCCGGCAGCATCTCCTCGATCGGCAGCGGCGACGTGATGCGGTCCGCCATGCCGAGCCGCTTGAGGCCGGCACACGCCAGCAAGGTGGCGTCGGCGACGCCCTCGCCAAGCTTGCGCAGACGCGTCTCGACGTTACCGCGCATCGGCACCACCGCGAGATCGGGCCGCAGGTGTCGCACCTGCGCCTGCCGCCGCAACGACGACGTCGCAACCACCGCCCCGCGCGGCAAATCCCTGAGTGCGCCGGCCTTCGCGCTGATGAACGCGTCGCGCACATCCTCGCGCGGCAGGAAGCAGGTGACGGCAAGGCCCTCCGGCAGCGCCGTCGGCATGTCCTTCATGGAATGCACGGCGATGTCGGCCTCTTTTGCCAGCAGCGCCTCTTCGATTTCCTTGGTGAACAGTCCCTTGCCGCCGGCTTCCGACAGCGGGCGATCCTGGATGCGGTCGCCCGTGGTCTTGATGGCCTTGACCTCGAACACGAGAGCGCCAGCGCTGTGCACGGCCTCCAGCCGGGCCTGAACTTCGCGGGCCTGAGCCAGGGCCAGAGGCGAGCCGCGGGTAGCGATGCGAACCTTGCGTGCTTGCAAGCCGGTCACTCCTGTTTCATGTAGACTTATCATTCATGACACGGCGAACCAACAATAACGGCGCGGCAGTCGCCGGGCGCTCCACAGTCGTGCTGGGCATCGAGACCAGCTGCGACGAAACGGCTGCGTCCGTCGTGGTGCGCGAGGGCGAGACAGGCAAGATCCTGTCCAACGTCGTGCGCGCGCAGTGGGAGAAGCATCGCCGCTATGGCGGCGTGGTGCCTGAAATCGCGGCACGCGCCCATCTGGAATGCCTCGACGAGATCGTTGCCCGGGCCATGCACGACGCCGGCGTGCCGTTCGATGAACTCGACGCCGTCGCAGCCACCGGGGGCCCCGGCCTGATCGGCGGCTTGCTGGTCGGCGTCGCCACCGCCAAGGCCATCGCCTTCGCGCGCAAGCTGCCGTTCGTCGCCGTCAACCATCTGGAGGCGCACGCGCTCACCGTCGGGCTGACGGACGGTCTGCCGCCGCCCTACCTGCTGCTGCTCGTCTCCGGCGGACACACGCAGCTCCTGATCGTGCACGATGTCGGCCGCTACGAGCGCCTCGGCACCACCATCGACGATGCGCTCGGCGAAGCGTTCGACAAGACGGCGAAGCTGCTCGACCTCGGACTGCCCGGTGGACCCGCCGTCGAGAAGGCTGCAGCCTCGGGCACACCCGGACGCTTCACCCTGCCGCGGCCGATGCTGGGTCGCTCCGAGCCGCACTTCTCTTTCGCCGGCTTGAAGACGGCGGTGCGTCATCAGGCGAAGGCTGCGGCGCCGTTGTCGCCGCACGATGTGGCCGATCTCTGCGCCGAGTTTCAAACCGCCGTCGCGGACAGCGTTGCCGATCGCGTGCGGCGTGCCATGGCCATTGCAAGCGACCGTTTGCCGAATGCGCCGAGACATCTCGTCGTCGCCGGCGGTGTCGCCGCCAACAAGCAGCTGCAGTCCACGCTCGCTGCTGTCGCTGCCGAGGCCGGCTATACGCTCCACGCCCCGCCCTTGGAGCTGTGCGGCGACAATGCCGCCATGGTCGCCTGGGCGGGCGCCGAAAGATTGGCCCGAGGCTGGACCGATCCGCTCGACTTCACCGCGCGCGCCCGCTGGCCGCTCGACCCGGACGCAACCCCGGCGCTCGGCGCCGGCAAACAGGGCGCCAAGGCATGAAGCCCGCGCCGTCCCGTGCTAGCTTTCATCCGTTTGATGGCGGAGAAGACATCGCGTGACCTTTGCGAGCATCGGCATCGTCGGCGGCGGCGCCTGGGGCACAGCGCTCGCGCAAACCATGCGTCTTGCCGGCCGCCACGCTCTGCTGTGGGCGCGCGAGCCCGAAGTCGTTGCCGACATCAATGACCGACACGCAAACGTGCTGTTCCTGCCGGATGTGCCGCTCGACGCAAACCTGAGGGCCACGGCCGATCTCGCCGAGGTCGCCGCGCGCGATGTGGTGCTGATGGTGGCACCGGCCCAGCACGTGCGCGCCACCTGCGCCGGCCTCTCCCCGCACTTCGCACGCGGCAAGCCGCTCGTCATGTGCGCCAAGGGCATCGAGCAGGCAACCGGCAAGCTGATGGGCGATGTCGTGGCCGAGACGCTGCCGCAAGCCACCCTCACCATCCTGTCGGGCCCGAGCTTTGCCGCCGACGTCGTGCGCGGCCTGCCGGCCGCGCTCACGCTCGCCGCGGCCGACGGCGATCTCGCCGCGCGCCTGGCCGATAGCATCGGCTATCGTCACTTCCGCCTCTATCGCTCCAGCGATGTCGTCGGCGTACAGCTCGGCGGCGCCATCAAGAACGTGCTCGCTATTGCCGCTGGCATCGTCGACGGCAAGAAGCTCGGTGCCAGCGCGCATGCCGCCCTCGTCACCCGTGGCTTTGCCGAACTGCGCCGTTTCGGCGATGCGCTCGGGGCCCGCCCCGAAACGCTGATGGGTTTGTCGGGCCTAGGCGACCTGCTTCTCACCTGCGGCAGCCCGCAGTCGCGCAACATGAGCCTCGGCCGCGCGCTGGGAGAGGGGCAATCCCTGCAGGCCGTCCTCGGCAGCCGCCGCTCGGTTGCGGAAGGCGTCTATACGGCCGCGGCCGTGGTCCGCATTGCGCAATCGCGGGGCATCGACATGCCCATCGCGCAGGCCGTGCACGCCATCGTCGAGGGCCGCGTCAGCGTCGACGACGCCATCGAGGCGCTGCTGTCACGCCCATTCAAGATTGAAACCTAGGGAGACGCTCATGGCCGGAAAGCCCAAGAAGGCCCGCCCCAAGAAAGAGGAACCCGCCCGCACTGGCCCCGCCTTCTGGCTCTTCAAGACCGAGGCCGAGGAGCACTCCTGGGACATGCAGAAGGCGCGCGGCAAGAAGGGCGAGCCGTGGACCGGCGTGCGCAACTTCGTCGCCCGCAACAACATGAAGGCCATGCAGCTCGGCGATCTCGGCTTCTTCTATCACACCGGGGACGACAAGGAGGTCGTCGGCATCGTCGAGGTGTGTGCGCTGGCGCATCCCGATGTCAGCGACGACACCGGCATCTGGAAGTGCGTCGACGTGCGCGCGGTCTGCGACGTGCCCAAGCCCGTCAAGCTGTCCGCGGTGAAGGCCAACCCGAAGCTCGCCGACATGGCGCTGGTGCGCACCGCCCGCCTCTCCGTGCAGCCCGTACGACCCGAGGAATGGGCCGAAGTCTGCCGCATGGGCGGCCTCGACCCCAAGTCCATCCGCGCATGAGCGGAGCCAAGATCGAGACCGTCACCTGCGACGTGCTGGTGGCGGGCTCCGGTGCCGCTGGCTTCGCCACGGCACTGGCCGCCAGCCTGCACGGCCTCGACGTGCTGATGGTCGAGAAGGAACCGCTGTTCGGCGGCACCACGGCGTTCTCCGCCGGTGTCATCTGGATCCCGATCAACGGCCACCAGAAGGCGGCCGGCGTCTCCGACTCGCGCGAAGCGGCGCTGACCTACCTCACTTCGCACGTCGGCAATCGCCTCGATCGCGCCAAGGCCGAAGCCTTCGTCGATACCGCCCCCGCCATGCTCGACACCTTCGAGCGCGAAGACTTCGTCGAGTACGAGCTCGCGGCCACCTGGGCCGACTACCACCCCGACGAGCCCGGCGGCTCACAGGGCGGACGCTCGCTGGTGCCCACCGAGTACGACGGCCGCAAGCTCGGCCCCTGGTTCGAGAAGCTGCGGCCGGCGCTGACAACCATGATGCCGCTCGGCGGCATGATGGTCGGCCGCAACGATCTCCCGCACGTCTTCAAGATGACGCAGTCGGCGCGATCGGCCTGGCACATCACGCGCATGGTGGCGCGCCACGCCCACGACCGGCTCGGCCACAGCCGCGGCACGCGTCTCGTCAACGGCAACGGCCTCATCGCCCGCCTCGCCGTGCACGCGTTCGCGCGCGGCGTCCCGCTGTGGCTCAACGCACCGATCGCGGAGATCGTCAGCAACGGTGGCCGCGTCACCGGCGCCATCGTTCAGCGCGAGGGCAAGCCCGTGCACGTCACGGCCCGGCGCGGCGTGGTGCTTGCCTGCGGCGGCTTCCCGGCCGATGCCGACCTCAAGCGCAAGGTCTACGGCCACCTTGCCGCCGGCAAGAACCACCAGCTGCTGCCGCCCTCGGGCAACACCGGCGACGGCGTGCGTCTCGCGCAAGCCGCGGGTGGCGTTTTCCATGGCGACGTGCACGAGCCCGCCGCCTGGGCTCCGGTGTCCCTTGTCCCGCAGCGGGACGGCTCGACCGTGCCGTTCCCGCACTTCTTCGACCGCGGCAAGCCGGGCTACGTCAGCGTCGACAGGCGCGGGCAACGCTTCGTCAACGAGGCGCAGTCCTATCACGTCTACGTTCCCGCCATGGTCGAGGCCTGCCGCAATGATCCCGTGGTCGAAGCCTGGGTCGTTTGCGACCACCGCGCCATCCGGTCGTTCGGCCTCGGCGCGCTCGGGCCCAGACCGATGCGCATCGCGCCGTTTGTCCGCTCCGGCTATGTCAAAATGGGCCAGACACCGGCAGCGCTGGCCCAGGCCTGCGGCATCGATCCAAGCGGTCTGAGCAAAACCATCGCGGACTTCAACGCACTGGCGGCCAAGGGCGAGGACCCCGCGTTCCACCGCGGCAGCGATGCCTACCAGCGCTTCAACGGCGCGCCCGGCCACAAGCCGAACCCCTGCATCGCGCCCCTGTTGACGCCGCCATTCTATGCCGTTCGCGTGGTGCCCGGAGAGCTCGGCACCTTTGCCGGCATCGCCACCAATGCCAACGCCCAGGTGATCGACACGCACGGCCAGCCCGTGCCGGGCCTGTACGCCGCTGGCAACGATGCCGCCAGCGTCATGGGCGGCACCTATCCGGCTGCCGGCATCACCATCGGCCCGGCCATGACGTTCGGCTTCATCGCCGCCCGGCACATCGCCGCACCGGCGTAGCCCGCAGGGCCAAGATTTGGGCAATGTGGGCGAGCTGCGCCTGCACTGTGGCCGCTGCCACACCGACTGTGACGTCCGTGTCACCCTGTCGCACAAAAAGCGATCAGCGCCCGGAATTGCGCCATTTCCGGCAAGGCGTCTGCCCACTTGTCGCCCATACTTTTTCTAAGCACCGGTGATTCGCTGGGCAAGGTGCACGCTTCTTGCATGACTTTTGGTGTGGCGCACATGGCGGTGCCGACGGAACCAGGGCACCGCCGCGTACGTAAAGGAAACAGGGAGGCTACACCGCGTTTCACTGTCCAAAGATGAAACGCCCGCACGGGACGATCATGAGGCAACGATATGTTACCGAACACCTCGCCGGACTTCTGGTCCGATACCTACCGCGGTCATAGCATCGCGACGCTCAACCACGGTCGCGGATGGCTCGTCTATCTCGACCACGTTCTCCAGCACAACAAGCTGTTCGCGTCGGGCGATGCCGCAGCGGCGTGGCTGCGCAAGCAGATCGATCGTGCTGAGCCGAGCAAAGCGGTCTGAGGACGTCTAGGCGCGGCCGGAGCTACTTTCCGGCAAATCGGCCTGCGCGCCGCTCGACGAACGAGCGCACGCCTTCCGCGGCATCCTGCGTCGCCATCAACCTCCCCTGGGTGGCATTGAACTCGCGGATCGCTGCGTGCGGCCCCTGATCCACCGACAGGCGCGATGAGCCAAGCGAAGCGCGCACCGCCAGCGGCGCCTGTGCCGCAACCACCTCCGCGATCTCCAGCGCCCGCGCCTTTTCCGTACCGGCCTTCGCCACCTCCTGCACGAAACCGAGGCGCAGAGCTTCCGCCGCGTCGAACTCGTCGCCCGTCAGCAGGTAGCGCTGCGCGTTGCCCCAGCCTGCGCGCTCCACCATGCGGATGGTGGCCCCGCCCGACGGCATGATGCCGCGCTTCACCTCGATCTGCGCGAACCGGCAGTCGTCGGCCGCAATCACGATATCGGTCGCCAGCATCAGCTCGATGCCGAGCGTAAAGCAGATGCCCTGCACCGCACACACCACCGGTTTGGTCCGCAGCGGCGGCCGTAGCATGAGCGGATCGACCATCCCGGCGGGAAACACCGAGCCGCGCTCGCGCATGACGGGCGCCACCTTGTCGAGCTCCAGCCCCGCCGTGAAATTTCTGCCCTCCGCGAACAAAACGCCGACCCACCCCTCGTCATCGGTCTCGAAGGCCGTGAACGCCTCGGCCAGCTCGGTCAGCATCTTGGGCGAGAAGCCGTTGAGCTTCTTTGGCCTGTCGATGCCGATGAGGAACACGCGGCCCTGCCGCTGCATCGTGATGCGGCCGTCCGCCGGGGCTTCGCTCGCGCTCATCAGGTCGTCTCCGTATCTCGGATGTTGCTTGTAACCCGCGGCGGCCTTGCGCGGCGAGCCCTCCTCTGGTGGTCTCATCCCATGTCCCGTCCCGCAGATTTCATCCAGGCCAACACCAAGCTGCTCGCCGTGCCGCTGGTCGGGGAGATCCGGCTGCATCTCGCCGAGGAATCGATGCCGATCTGGCAGAAGACCGAGGAGGAGCTCGGCCGCATGAACGTGCCGCCCCCCTACTGGGCCTTCGCCTGGGCCGGCGGGCAGGCGCTCGCGCGCTACCTGCTCGACAGTCCCGGCCTCGTCGCAGGCCGCAGCGTGCTCGATCTCGGCGCCGGGTCGGGTCTCACGGCGATCGCCGCCATGAAGGCGGGTGCTGCCAAGGTGCTGGCGGCGGATATCGATCCCTACGCAGCCGCCGCGGTCGCCCTCAACGCGCAAGCCAACAGCGTGTCCGTCGGTACCACCACTGCCGATCTTCTCGACGCTCCGGCTCGGTCATTCGATGCCATCCTCGTCGGCGATCTCTTCTACGAGCGCGAACTGGCGGACCGCGTGCTCGCCTTTGCCACAAGGGCACGCGATGGCGGCGCTGTTGTGCTGGCCGGCGACCCGCGGCGGAGCTATTTTCCCAAGGACAAGTTCCGCCAGCTCGCAGAGTACTCGGTTCCCGTCACGCGCGATCTGGAGGACATGGAGATCAAGCACACCGCGGTGTGGCAGCTCGCACCCTGAGCCGCACATCGCCCGCAATCGGGAGCACACCCATGCCGTTCGGTACCTTGAGCTTCTGGCCGGTTCTCATCGCTGCCATCGCCAGCTTCGCCTTCGGCGCCGTCTGGTACACAACCCTCAGCCGGCAGTGGATGGCGGCGCGCGGCAAGACAGCGGCCGATATGGAGAGGGAGAAGGCACAGATGGGATCGGTGCCGTGGCCGTTCATCATCTCGTTCGTGGCGCTTCTCGTCATGGCCTGGATGTTTGCGGGCGTGCTGCTGCACCTGGCACGCGGCGGCATGCCGATCTCGATCCGGGCCGGCATGATCTCAGGCTTCTTCCTGTGGTTCGGATTCGTCATCACGACGCTGGCGACCAACTATGCATTTCACGGCGCCAAGCGCTCGTTGACCCTGATCGACGGCGGCCACTGGCTGGGGGTGCTTCTGATCCAGGGCGCAATTCTCGGCTGGTGGGGCGTGCCGTAGGAGCGGCCGGCAAAACGATCAACACAATCGTAACTTTCGTTGCGCGGTCCTGCTTTGGCTTAGCGCGGATCGAATTGTTAGGGATTGCCGCGCAGCTCCGTTAAGCATTGCCGCCTAATGCTGGTGCCCAAAGTGCGGGCATTTCCGTGCGCCCGCTTTTGTGACGGTGCGCCATGTATTTCGACCTCGATCCGCGGCCTCGGCACCACGCCTGGGTCTACGCTGCCCTGCTTCTGCTTGCGGCCACGTCACAGTCGCGGGTGCTTGCCGCCATGCGCTCGCCGTTCACATCGCTCGCCCGGATGAGGGCCTCCTCTTCCGACGACACCTCGGGGCAACCCGGCGCCGCGGTACGGGTCATGGGCCGGCTGGGATTGATCTACGTCACAGCGATCATGACATTGCTCTCCGCCGTGCTGTCGGCGTTCATCGCGTGGCTCTTCTCCTTCGCCATCACCGTGCCGAACTACAACGTCCACATCTTCCTGGCCTTCGTCATCCCGTTTTTCGTGACGCCCGTCTTCAGCTACCTGTCCGCACTGAGCATGCGCGACCTGCAGCGTGCGCGCAGGAAGGCGGTGGACCTCGCCCGCCTCGACATGCTGACCGGCCTTGGCAATCGGCGCGCCTTCTTCGATACGGCACGCAAGCTGGCCGACGCCCCTGATGCCGGCAAACGACGCACGGGCGTCCTCTACATCGATATCGATCATTTCAAGTCAATCAACGACCGCTACGGCCATGAAGGCGGCGACGTCGTCCTCAAGCACTTCGCCGAGCTGCTGCGTGCCTGTACGCGTGCGAGCGATCTCGTCGCACGCCTTGGCGGCGAGGAATTCGCCGTTCTTGTCGCTGATACCGAACCACTTGGCTTATCCGCCATCGCCAATGGCCTCATCGCCCGCGTGCGCTCGAGCGAGGTGGAGTTTGCGGGCAATCGCATCCGCTACACCGTAAGCATCGGTGGCGCGCTCGGCCCTGGATCTCTTTCCATCGATCGCCTCCTCTCGCTCGCAGACAGCCGGCTGTACGAGGTCAAGGGCGCCGGACGAAATGGGTGCCTTCTCGCCGACACACGCAGTCCGTCGGGGGATGCCGCGCCGAGGGCTGGCGAGCGCCGCTCGGCGGCGTAGCCCAAGCCCAAGCTGGCACATCGGAACATCTCTGCTCCGTCCACGTTTTGCGCCTGCCCTCATTGCTAGAGTGCACGCATGACCGCGGCCAGCCTACGCACCGCGGCGTCAGCAGGTCCGGCCGGCGTCGTGGAGACAGACATTCCCGCGCGGCTCGACCGCCTGCCGTGGGGCCGATTCCACACGCTCGTTGTCGCCGCCCTTGGCATCACCTGGATTCTGGACGGGCTCGAGGTCACGCTGGCGGGTGCCGTTGCCGGCGCCCTGCGCGAAAGCCCGGTGCTCCAATTTTCAAGTACGGACGTCGGCATCGTCGGCAGCGCCTATCTCGCCGGTGCCGTGCTCGGCGCCGTGTTCTTCGGCTGGCTCACGGACCGCTGGGGGCGCAAGAAACTGTTCTTCATCACGCTGGCGGTCTATCTCACCGCCACGGCGGCCACCGCCTTCACCTGGAACCTGTGGACCTTCGCGCTCTGCCGCTTCATCACCGGGGCCGGCATCGGCGGCGAGTACGCCGCCATCAATTCCACCATCCAGGAGCTGATTCCGGCCCGCGTGCGCGGCTGGACCGACCTCGTCATCAACGGCAGCTTCTGGGTCGGCGCCGCGCTCGGTGCCGCGGGCACCATCTTCCTGCTCGATCCGACCCTGCTTCCTGTCGACATGGGCTGGCGCGCGTCATTCCTGATCGGCGGTGCGCTCGGCCTCGTCATCCTGCTGATGCGCATGTGGCTGCCCGAGAGCCCCCGCTGGCTCGCCACCCACGGCCGCGCCGAAGAAGCCGAGCGCATCGTCACCGGCATCGAGAACCGCTTCCGCCGCGAAGGCCATGTCCTGGATGGCGGTCCATTCCCGAAGATCAGGCTGCGCGCCCGCACCCACACGCCGCTCGCCGAGGTCGCCGCCACGCTGTTCCACACGCAACGGCAGCGCACGCTCGTCGGCCTCGCACTGATGGCCTCGCAGGCCTTCTTCTATAACGCGATCTTCTTCACCTACGCTTTGGTGCTCACCGAGTTCTACGGCGTCCGCTCCGATCACGTCGGCTACTACATCCTGCCGTTCGCAGCCGGGAATTTCCTCGGCCCCGTGGTTCTTGGCCGCCTGTTCGACACCTGGGGTCGCCGGCCGATGCTCACCATCACCTATGCTGTCTCCGGCGTCCTGCTCGCGATCACCGGCTGGCTTTTTGCGCAGGATCTCCTTACGGCGGCGACACTCACGGTCGCCTGGATGATCATCTTCTTCTTTGCCTCCTCGGCCGCCAGCGCCGCCTACCTCACCGTCAGCGAGACCTTCCCGCTCGAAATCCGCGCGCTCGCCATCGCCTTCTTCTACGCCATCGGCACCGGCATCGGCGGCGTTGCCGGGCCCCTGCTGTTCGGCGCGCTTATCGAAACCGGCTCGCGCATGAGCGTGTTCGCCGGCTACCTGATCGGCGCCATCCTGATGCTGGCCGCCTCCTTCGTCGCCTCCCGCTGGGCCGTCGCCGCCGAGCGCCGGCCGCTGGAGGACGTCACGCGGCCGCTCGCACTCGAAGATTGACGCGTAGCCGCGCACCGCAAGGGCTGCTGGCATCACTTCCGCAAACGTCGTATCCGCACCGTGCGTTATGTTTGCCAGAACCGGCCGGCGGCCAGCCCGGACGCGTCAATCTACCACCCTACCAACGGGTGGTTGCCGATTGCCGCCACCTGCTCATAATAAAGCCAACACAACGAACGTGCAGGGAGGACGGACGCATGTCCGACAAGGTTTACAACGTACCACCGGAGTGGGCGAGCCGGGCGTACGTCGACAACGCGAAATACCAGGAGATGTACAAGCGCTCCGTGGAAGACCCCGCGCAGTTCTGGGGCGAGCACGGCAAGCGCCTCGACTGGATCAAGCCCTATACGAAGGTGAAGAACACCTCGTACGCACCCGGCAACATCTCGATCAAGTGGTACGAGGATGGCACCCTCAACGTCACCGCCAACTGCATCGACCGCCACCTCGCCAAGCGCGGCGACCAGGTCGCCATCATCTGGGAAGGCGACGACCCTACCCACGACGAGAAGATCACCTACCGCCAGCTGCACGAGCGCGTGTGCAAGTTCGCCAATGTGCTCAAGGCCAACGGCGTCAAGAAGGGCGACCGCGTCACCGTCTACCTGCCGATGATCCCGGAGGCGGCCTACGCCATCCTCGCTTGCGCCCGCATCGGCGCCGTGCATTCCGTGGTGTTTGGCGGCTTCTCGCCGGACAGCCTTGCCGGCCGCATTGTCGATGCCGACTCCAAGTTCATCATCACGGCCGATGAAGGCGTGCGCGGCGGCCGCCCGATCCCGCTCAAGAAGAACACCGACGATGCCCTCGCCCGCTGCAAGGGCGACGAGAAGGTGCTGGTCGTGCGCCGCACCGGCTCGCCCATCAACTGGGTGACCGGCCGCGATGTCTGGCTGCACGACGAACTGGTGAAGGTCGACGCCGACTGTCCGCCGGTGGAGATGGGCGCGGAAGACCCGCTTTTCATCCTTTACACTTCCGGGTCTACCGGCAAACCGAAGGGCGTGCTGCACACCTCGGGCGGCTACCTGGTGTTCGCCTCCATGACGCACCAGTACGTGTTCGACTATCACGACGGCGACATCTACTGGTGCACCGCCGACGTCGGCTGGGTCACCGGCCACAGCTACATCCTGTACGGCCCGCTCTCCAACGGCGCCACCACGCTGATGTTCGAAGGCGTGCCGAACTACCCCACCGCCTCGCGCTTCTGGCACGTGTGCGACAAGTGGGGCGTCAACATCTTCTATACTGCGCCGACAGCCATCCGCGCGTTGATGGGCGCCGGCGACGACTTCGTGAAGCGCACCGACCGCTCCACCATCCGCCTGCTCGGCTCGGTCGGCGAGCCGATCAATCCGGAGGCCTGGGAGTGGTATCACCGCGTCGTCGGCGAGGGCCGCTGCCCCATCGTCGACACCTGGTGGCAGACGGAAACCGGCGGCATCCTGATTACGCCGCTGCCCGGCGCCACCAAGCTGAAACCCGGCTCCGCCACGCGTCCGTTCTTCGGCATCAAGCCGCAGCTGGTGGACGACAAGGGCGAGGTTCTGGAAGGCGCGACCTCCGGCAACCTCTGCATCCTCGATAGCTGGCCCGGCCAGATGCGCACGGTGTACGGCGATCACGAGCGCTTCGAGCAGACCTACTTCTCAACCTACAAAGGCAAGTACTTCACCGGCGACGGCTGCCGCCGCGACGCCGACGGCTACTACTGGATCACCGGCCGCGTCGACGACGTCATCAACGTCTCCGGCCACCGGCTCGGCACCGCCGAGGTGGAATCGGCCCTCGTCTCCCATCCCAAGGTGGCGGAGGCCGCCGTCGTCGGCTACCCGCACGACATCAAGGGCCAGGGCATTTACTGCTACGTGACGCTGATCGCCGGCAACCAGCCGAGCGAGGAACTCAAGAAGGAACTCGTCGCGCACGTGCGCAAGGAGATCGGCCCCCTTGCGACGCCGGACCTGATCCAGTTCTCGCCCGGCCTGCCGAAAACGCGCTCGGGCAAGATCATGCGCCGCATCCTCAGGAAGATCGCCGAGGACGACTTCTCCAATCTCGGCGACACCTCGACGCTGGCCGAGCCCGCGGTCGTCGACGACCTCGTCAACAACCGCCAGAACAAGAAGTAGGCAGGCGGGCCGCCGGCGCCGACCGCAGAAAAGCAAAAACCCCGGAGCGGCGCTCCGGGGTTTTTTCTGCTCAGCTCAGTCGGTGGCTCAACGCAGCTGGTCCAGGCGGGCCTGCGCCCGCATCTCTCCGAGATCGCGTGCCTTCGCATAGAGGGCGCGTGCCTTCACCACATCCGCGCTGATGCCGCGCGTTCCCCATGCCGCCAGCATCATGGGATCGTAAGTCTCGGCCAGCGCGAACAGCATCTGGCCAGGCGCAACGCCCTCGTTGGCAATCAGGAACTCTCTGGCCCCCATGATGTCGCCGCCGCCGATACGGCGCTCGGCCTGCTTCAGCAAGTCCTCAGCCCGCGGGCGCGGCGGCTCCAGCGCCGCCCGCGCGACGGGGGCGGGCACGGGCACTGGCGCCTGCTCTATGACCGGCGGCGCCATCACCTCAACCGGCGGCGGCGTATCGACCTTCGCCGCCACGAACTGGGTCGCGTTCTCGGTCTTCTCGACCGGGACGACATGAACCTTCACCGGCCGGATGTCGGCCATTGCTACGTCCTTGGGGCGCGATTCCGCGACCTTCACCGGGGCAACGTCCGCGGCCACCGCCCTGGAAGGCTGGCGCGATTGCGGCCCACCGAAGAAGCCGCTGAGCCACAACACGGACGGGATGACGATGACAAGACCGGCAGCAAGCCCAAGCGCCGCCGCGCCAAGCTGCTGGCGATACCAGCGGTCGTCATCGCTGGGCGAGGGTTGACGCCAGGTGGACGGGATCGGCATCGGCTCATCGTCGTGCCGCTCGATCAGAACGCTACCGCCGGGTTGCGGAACGGGCGCTATCGCGGCAGGCGACGGCGCATAGGAAAGGGACGACAGGCCGTCCTTGAACGAGGGGACCGCAGCGCGCTGCGAGGAAACGAGGGCAGCGAGACTGGCAAGCTCTGAACCGGTCGGGGTGCCGCCGGGACGCTTGCCCGGCTGGTTCTGGGCGATCGAGGCGGCAAGGAGTTGGGCGAGTTCCTGGGTGAGATTTGCTGCACCGCCGGTATCGGAGCGCGGCATCAAGCCATCGCTGGCTTCCTGCGGCGGCTCCAAGCCGTCCGCCGAATACTCTCTCACCATAACTCCCCTCGTACGCTTACGCACAGCCACCCCGCGACCACTAATGCGGGCATCACCACCGGGGCGTCAACCCTTCTTGCGAAAGATCGTCGTCGTCCGATGATCTGGAAGGCTGCAGCCACTCCCCCCACGGCCTTCACGGCAATACAACTTGCGGAATGGGGCTCAAATTATGGCGACGCAGCACCGTCGCGGCGGCGCACCTCTGGCCGCCTCTGGCGGCTGCTCAGATCCCCTCTCAGGAAAAGCAAAAAAGCGCACATCCCACCTGCAAATTGGCTATAAGCCGGGCAGCAATCGAAACCTCTTAGGACACCGGAACGCGCGCATGGCCGACCAGGGCAGGGATATGCTCTCCAGGGAGATCGACGAGGAACTTCGTCGCGAGCGTCTCCTCAAGCTGTGGGATCAGTACGGCACCTATCTCCTGATCGCGGCCGCGGCCGTCGTCGTCGGCGTTGGCGGCTGGAAATGGTACGAGAGCCGGCAGCTTGCGGCCGCCGAATCCACCAGCCTGCAATACATCATCGCGCTCCGGGACTACGCGATCGGCAAACCCGAGGAAGCGACGAAAAACCTGGAAAACCTGGTGCCGAAGGCACCGCGTGGCTATGCCGATCTTTCACGCCTGCGGATGGCCGCCTATGAGCGCACCAGCGGCAATATCCCTGAGGCCATAGGCCTTTACACCGAGGTCGCCAACGACAGCTCGTCCGATCCCATCCTTGCCGACTATGCCCGGCTGCAGATCGGCGCCGTCAAGATCGACGCGGGCGACTTTACGGACGCGAAGAATCGGCTCACGCCTCTATCGGCCGACAGCAATGCTTGGCGCCACAGTGCGCGGGAACTGCTGGGCGTGGCCGCCTACAAGGCGGGCCGCCCCGCGGAAGCCCGCAACCACTTCCAGCGCCTGCTGTCAGACTCGACCACGCCACCCGGAATCACCGAACGGGTCAAGGTGCTGCTGGTCGTGATGGCTCAGGAGGAGCAGGCTTCCGTTCTGCCTGCCTTAGATTTGCTACGTTCCTTCGAGAAGTCGGACAAGAAGGACGGCAAATAGAAGCGATGGATTCGTGACGGGGCGCCACACGATACCGGAATCTGCATCGAGCCGGTCAGGCCGCCGGGCGGCTTTGGGCCTGCTGGCCGCACCGATGCTCTTCGCCGCGATGCTCACCGGCTGCGGCGACAGCATGCCGAAGCTGCAGGACCTCAACCCCTTCGCCGAGAAGGAGGTGCCGCTGCCGGGTAAGCGGGTCTCCGTCATCCAGCAGGAGAACGTCGGCTCCGATCTCGCCGCGCCGACCAAGCCGATCGCCCTGCCGCCTCCGATCGCCAACGACACCTGGAGCCAGCCGGGCGGCGTGCCCAACAACGCGCCGGGTCACTTGATGCTCACCGGCGCGGCCAAATCTGCCTGGAGCGTGAGCATCGGCACCGGATCGAGCTTCTACGGCAAACTGACCGCAAGCCCGATCGTCTACGACGGCCGCGTGTACACGCTCGACGCGGCCGGCAAGATTTCCGCGGTCGGCGCCGGCGGGGCGATCGCGTGGAAGGCGTCCACCACCCCCGCCAACGAGACCGACCAGGAAGGTTTCGGCGGCGGCCTTGCCGCAGATTCCGGCCGCATCTACGCGGCGACCGGCTTCGGCTACGTGATGGCCTTCGAGGCTCGTAGCGGCAAGAAGATCTGGGAGAAGAGCCTCGGCTCGCCGCTGCGCGCCTCACCCACGGCCGTGAACGACCGCGTGTTCGTCGTCACCAAGGAAGGACAGGTCATGTGCCTGTCCGGCGTCGACGGCACGGAATTGTGGACCTTCACCGGCATGTCCGAGCGCGCGAGCATCCTCGTCAATGCCAGCCCGGCCGTCGAAGGCGATGCGGTCATCGTGCCCTATCCCACCGGCGATGTCGTTGCCTTGCGCGCATCCGATGGCAAGCCGACCTGGTCAGAGTCCCTGGCACGGACCCGCACCGCCTCCTCCCTTGCCGCCATGAGCGACGCGGGCCGTCCCGTCGCTACCGGCGGCGTCGTTTACGCAGTCGGTCATGCCGGCCGCATGATCGCCACCGGTCTCAAATCGGGCGAGCGGCTGTGGTCGCTGACGGTGGCCAGCATCCAGCAGCCGTGGGTCGCAGGCGATACCGTCTACGTGGTCGATACTAGCGCGCAGGTGATGGCCATCACCCGCACCGACGGCAAGATCCAGTGGGCCACCAAGCTGCCGGGCAACGCCACCTGGTCGGGCCCGGTGCTGGCCGGCGGCCGGTTGTGGCTCACCTCCAGCAAGGGCCAGCTCGCCAGCGTCGAGGCCGCAAGCGGCAAGGTCGCCAGCACGCAGGACCTGGGCAATCCGATCTTTATTGCCCCGGTCGTCGCCGGCGGCCGCATGTACGTGCTCACCGACACCGCCCGGCTGATCGCCCTAAACTGAGCTTCAATTGAACTGGTGGGCGTTTCGGGGTAGCGCTTCCCGCTCACACCAACGCCGCCGAGCGACCATGCTTCCCATTGCCGCCATCGTCGGCCGCCCCAACGTCGGCAAGTCGACCCTGTTTAACCGCCTGACCGGCGGCCGCACCGCGCTCGTGTCAGACCTCCCCGGCCTGACCCGCGACCGGCGCGAGGGTGAGGCCACCCTGTCCGGCCACAAGGTGACGATTGTCGATACGGCCGGCCTTGAGGAAGCACCGGCGGGCTCCGTTCCGGCCCGCATGCGCGCCCAGAGCGAGGCCGCCCTCAACCGCGCCGACCTCGTGCTGTTCGTGATCGATGCCCGGGACGGCGTCACGCCCGCCGATGCCGCCTTTGCAAAGAAGGTACGTGCCTCCGGGCGGCCCGTGATCCTCGTCGCCAACAAGAGCGAGGGACGCGCGGGGGCGGACGGATTCTACGAAGCCTTCCAGCTCGGCCTCGGCGAGCCCATTCCCATCTCGGCCGAGCACGGCGAGGGGATCGGCGAGCTGGCCGACGCTATGCTCGCAGCCTTCGGCCTCAAGCCGCACGCACGCAAGCGCCGCAACAAGGATGACCTTGCCGACACCGAATCCGACGTCATCGAGGCCGACGCGAGCGCACGCCCGATCCGCGTCGCCATCGTCGGCCGGCCGAACTCGGGCAAGTCGACGCTCGTCAACGCGCTGCTCGGCGAGGAACGCATGCTCACAGGTCCCGAGCCGGGGCTCACGCGCGATGCGGTCGCCAGCGACTTCTTGTGGGGCGGCAGGCCGGTCCGGCTGTTCGATACCGCGGGACTACGCCGCAAAGCACGCATCACCGAGAAGGCCGAGAAGCTCAGCGCCAGCGATGCCATCCGCGCCATCCGCTTTGCCGAAGTGGTCGTTCTGCTCACGGATGCGCAGACGCCGTTCGAGCATCAGGATCTCACGATCGCGGACATGGTCGAGGAGGAGGGGCGCGCGCTGGTGCTGGCCGTCAATAAGTGGGACCTCGTCACCGAGAAGCAGAGTGTGTTGCGCGAGTTGCGGCAAACGGTGGCCGACCGCCTCGCGCAGCTTCCGAACGTTTCGGTCGTCACCGTGTCGGCGCTGGCCGGAACAGGCGTCGACAAGTTGCAGGACGCGGTGTTCGACACCTACGAGCGCTGGAACCGCCGCATCGCCACGCCGGAGCTCAACCGCTGGCTATCCGAAGCCATGCAGCGCCATACGCCGCCGGCAACCAGCGGCCGTCGCATCAAGATTCGCTACATGACGCAGCCGTCGGCGCGCCCACCGACCTTCATCGCCTTCTGCTCGCAGCCCGAGGCGATGCCCAAATCCTATATCCGCTATCTCACCAACAGCCTGCGCGAGACCTTCAAGCTGCCCGGCGTGCCGATCCGCTTCCGCCTGCGCAAGGGCGACAACCCTTACGCGGACAAGCGCCGATGACGGAGGTGCTGTTCTATCACCTGGAGCGCCAGCCCTTGGAGCGCGTGCTGCCGAGCCTCGTGGAACGCACGGTGGCGCGCGGCTGGCGTGCTGTAGTACAGGCCGGCTCGGACGAACGCGTCGAGGCGCTGGACGGCCTGCTCTGGACCTACGCCGAAGAAAGCTTCCTGCCGCACGGCACGAAGAAGGACGGCAACATCGCCGAGCAGCCGGTCTTCCTCACCACCGAAGAGACGAACCCCAACGGCGCGACCGTCCGCTTTCTCGTCGACGGCGCCGAACTGGCGGACCTCTCGGGCTATCAGCGGGTCGTGTACCTGTTCGATGGCCATGATCCGGCCGCGGTCGCCAACGCCCGCGAGCAATGGAAGGCCGCCAAGGGCGCGGGCCACACCATCAGCTACTGGCAGCAGTCGTCCGAGGGCCGCTGGGAGAACCGGGCCTGAGCGCTGGCCGATTGCGCGGCGCTGCGGCAGTATCCTGACAAGAAAAGACCAGGAGGACGCCCATGCCGTTGCCGGCGGACACGGACGCGACGACGCCGAAGCACCTGCGCGACACGTACGCCATCGTAGGCGTCGGCGAGACGACCTACACGCGCGGAGCCGGCAAGACCACGCGCGCGCTCGGCACCTGGGCGGTGCGCAATGCCATCGAGGATGCGGGACTGAAGCCCTCCGACATCGACGGCATGCTCTCCTACCAGATGGGGGACTCCACGCCCGGACCGTTCATAGCCGGTGACCTCGGCATTCGCCTCGACTTCTACACCGACATCTTCGGCGGCGGCTCGTCCACCGAGGCACTGATCGGCATCGCCATCGGCGTGATCGAGGCCGGCATGTGCAAGGCGGTCGTCATCTTCCGCGCCATGAACGGCTATAGCCAGGTGCGCATCGGCGGCACCGGCGCACGGTCTGCCGCGCCCGTCACCGGTGACATGCTGCACAGCCGCGCCTATGGCTGGCAGAGCGCTGGGCAGATGTTCAGCTTCACCTTCCTACGCCACATGTACGAATACGGCACCACCCCCGAGCAGGTCGCCGCCGTGCGCGTCGCTCACAGCCACCACGCCTCCAACAATCCGAAGGCGCTGCACAAGAAGCGCGTGACGGTAGAGGACGTCGTCAACAGCCGCATCATCTGCAAGCCGCTGCATCTGCTCGATTGCTGCGTGGAGACCGATAACGCCACCGCCATCATCATCACGCGCGCGGAACGTGCCCGCGATGGCCGCCGCCACCCGGTGCTGATCCGCTCGGTCGCCGGCCGCGTCTGCAAGCCGCGCGCCGACATGCACTACCAGACCGGCCCGATCACGCGAGTTGCCGGCCACTACGCGCGCGACATCCTGTGGCCCAACGCAGGCGTCGGGCCGGAGGACATCGATGTCACCGGCTCCTACGACGCCTTCACCTTTACCACCATGCTGCAGCTCGAGGACTACGGCTTCTGCAAGAAGGGCGACGGCGGCCATTACGTCAGCGACGGCACCATCCGCCTCGGCGGCCGCCGACCCAACAACACCAGCGGCGGCCACCTGTGCGAGGGCTACACGCATGGCATGAGCATGGTGATCGAGAACGTGCGCCAGCTCCGCCATGACGCCGACGACAGTTGTCCGGTCGGGCCGGACGGCAAGCGGCAGCACACCTACGACTACAGCGAAGGCGGCTGCCGGCAGGTAAAGGGCTGCGAATTGTCCGCCAATCTCGGCTGGGCGACGCCAGGCACCGGCTCGGCCCTGGTCATGCGGCGCGGTTGAGGGCGAAACCACATGTCGATCACAGGCGACTACCTCGGAATGTCGCTCTCCATTGATACGCTGGACGAGGAGAACCTCGCCTACTTCCGGCATTGTGCAGCGCACGCCTTTCATCTGCAGCAGTGCAGCGCGTGCAACCTGCTGCGCTATCCACCCACGACGGCCTGCCCGTGGTGCATGAGACCGCAATCCACCTGGGTGCCTGTGGAAGGCAAGGGCACGGTGCATTCCTATACCGAGGTGCACCACGCCATTCAGCCCGCCTTCAAGGCCCACACCCCCTATCTCGTCCTGCTGGTCGATCTCGACACCCAGAAAGGCAAGCCGTCAGAGCAGGATGCACTGCGCGTCGTAGGTAACCTGGCAACACCGGACGGCAAGCTTGCCCCGCCGGAGCTGGTCAAGACGGTCGGCATCGGCACCCGGCTGCGCATGGTCTTCAGTGATGTGGCGCCAGGCCTTTCGCTGCCGCAATGGACAATCGACGAGACCGCGCAGCAGCCGGCCAAGCCGTGGCGGTATCCGCAGGAGTAACGTCCCTGCAAACTGAAACGCCGCATCCCACAGTTGGGACTGTACCCACGCGCGCATTTCTTCCGCTCACGGTGTTGTGACAGACCGCAGCCGCAATTTCAGCGTGCCGCTGATTTAGACTTAGAAACATTCGAGGGCCTCATCTGAGTGGCGATGCACGGCCTCGACCCGTGCGCCGGCAATCGCAATGCGCGTCAAGCGCACGCGATTGAGTGACTGCAGGTCTTGAAATTCGACGACAAGAAGGCCCCGAACGCGCGTCTGCCGTCTCCGGCAGAATGCGCCGCCTGTCTGCGTGCGGGACTTTGAACGTCAGCAGCATTCCCGGTGGAGGAAACAAGATGCCCAACCTGCGTGTGAACGGCGCGGAGCGCGCCTACGATGGCGACCCGTCGATGCCGCTCCTTTGGTACCTGCGCGACGAGCTTGGCCTCACAGGCACCAAGTTTGGATGCGGGGCGGCTTTGTGCGGCAACTGTACGGTCCATGTCGACGGCGTCGCCGTGCGGTCGTGCATCACCCAGATGTCCTCGGTCACAAATCGCGCGGTGACCACCATCGAGGGCCTGCACCCCAAGGGCGAGCACCCCGTGCAGGTGGCCTGGCGCAACGAGGGCGTGCCGCAGTGCGGCTACTGCCAGACTGGGCAGATCATGCAGGCGGCATCTTTGCTGGCCCGCACGCCGGGACCGACCGATGCCCAGATCACGGAAGCCATGTCCGGCAACCTCTGTCGATGCGGCTGCTATCAGCGCATTCATTCGGCCGTTCGCGCCGCTGCCCGGGGGGCATGACCATGAACGATCTCAGCACCCCCAAATTCAAGATCGCCAATGTCAGCCGGCGTGGCATGCTGAAGGGCATCGCCGCATCGGGTAGCCTCGTGCTTGCCGCCCAGTTTCCGGGCGTGCGCAAGGCCCTTGCATCGTATCCAACAGGCGGCGACGCGATGCCGAACGGCGTCGTCAATAACCCTAAAGTGTACGTATCGATTGCGGGAGACGGCACCGTCAGCATCGTCGCGGCGCGCGCCGAGATGGGCAATGGCGCTGCACGTACCGCGTTGCCGATGATGCTGGCCGACGAACTCGATGCCGACTGGGCCCGCGTGCGCGTCGTACAGTCACCGGGTGACGAGCGCACTTACGGCAACCAGGACACCGACGGTTCGCGCAGCGTGCGCCATTGGATCCAGCCGATGCGCCACTGCGGTGCCGCGGCCCGCCTGATGCTGGAGACGGCAGCCGCCGCACAATGGAAGGTGCCGGTCGGCGAGGTCGAGGCACAACTGCACGAGGTCGTGCACAAGCCTTCCAATCGCAAACTCGGCTACGGCGCGCTGGCTGCTGCTGCTGCTGCGCTTCCCGTTCCCGACGCCAAGGCCGTGAAGCTCAAGGAGGCGAGTGCCTTCCGCTACATCGGGAAGGGCACGATCGGCATCTTCGACCTGCACGACATCACCACCGGCAAGGCCATCTACGGTCAGGACGTCATGCTTCCGGGCATGAAGTTCGCCGTTGTAGCGCGACCGGCCGTCGTCGGCGGCAAGGTCGTGTCCGTCGACTCCAGTGCCGCCATGAAGGTGCCGGGCGTGGAGAAGATCGTGGCGATCCCCGGCAGCACACCGCCTGCGAAGTTCGCTCCGCTCGGCGGCGTGGCAGTGGTGGCGCACAACACCTGGGCCGCACTCAAGGGCCGCGAAGCGCTCAAGATCACATGGGACAACGGGCCCAACGCCACCCACGACTCCAAAGCCTACCGGGCGAGCCTGGAGGCCGCGGTCAAGAAACCGGGCAAGGTGGAGCGCAACCAGGGCGACGCCGAAAAGGCGCTGGCCTCGGCCGCGCGCGTGATCACCGCCGAGTACTACGCGCCGCACATCCACCACGCCACCATGGAGCCGCCGGCCGCGGTGGCGCGCATGAGCCATGGCCGCTGGGAGATCTGGGCGCCGGTGCAAAGCCCCGGCCAGGCCCGCGACGACATCGCGGCCGCGGTCGGCGTCACGCCGGCGGAGATGACGCTGCATCCCACCCTGCTCGGCGGCGGATTCGGCCGCAAATCCAAGTGCGATTTCGCCATCGAGGCGGCGCTGATCTCCAAGGACCTTGGCGGCGCGCCGGTGAAGGTGGTGTGGACGCGCGAGGACGACGTGCGCCACGGTTTCTATCACACCGCCACGGCGGAGCGGTTCGAAGCCGGCCTTGATGCCAGCAACAAGGTGGTCGCCTGGCGGCACCGCAGCGCGGCGCCGACCATCCTCTCCACCTTCGCGCCCGATCCGAAGCACCCCTTCGACATCGAGCTCGGCATGGGATGGGTGGACACACCCTTCGACGTGCCCAACATCCGCATGGAGAGCGGCGAGGCGCAGAGCCATGTGCGGATCGGCTGGTTCCGCTCCGTCAACAACGTGGCGCACGCCTGGTCGACGCAGTCGTTCGTGGCGGAAATGGCGCACGCGCTGGGCAAGGACCCCAAGGACTTCCTGCTTGAGTTGATCGGCCCGGCACGCATCGTCGATCCGCGCCAGCAGGTGACCACGCCTTGGTGGAACTATGGCGAGCCGTTCGAGACCTACCCGATCGATACGGGCCGGTTGCGGCGGGTCACCGAGCTTGCCGCCAAGGAGGCCGGCTGGGGCAAGCCGCTGCCGAAGGGACAGGGCCTGGGCATTGCCGCCCACCGCAGCTTCGTGACCTACGTTGCCACCGTCGTACACGTGGTGGTTGGCGACAAGGGCCAGATCTCGATCCCGCGCGTGGATACGGCGATCGACTGCGGATACTGCGTGCATCCCGAACGGGTGCGCTCACAGATCGAAGGCGCCGCCGTCATGGGGCTGACGCTCGCCAAGCACGGCGAGATCACGCTCAAGGGCGGTGCCATCGAGCAGTCGAACTTCAACGACTACCCGCTCGTGCGCATCGAGGAGTCGCCCAAGGAGACGCGCACGCACATCGTCGAGCACCCGCTGACGGTGCCGCCGAGCGGCGTGGGCGAGCCGGGCGTGCCGCCATTCGCGCCCGCCCTTTGCAATGCGATCTTCGCTGCAACCGGCAAGCGCATCCGCCAGCTGCCGATCGGCGACCAGCTCGCCTAGAGGCACGTTGCAGTGGGGCGGCAGCAATCCCGCCCCACCCCTTCTCAAGAACACGCGCAAAAGATGATCGAGCACGCAGGCGCCGGCAGGCGCCGCGTTCGCGCATCCCGGCGTCCGGCATCAGCCGGCGCGAGAAGGAGATCGAGAATGAACCTGCACTCGCCCTGCCTTACCGTCGCGGCGCTGCTTGCGGTGCTGATGACCTCCACGGCTCCTGCGGCCGCAGCCGATGTCAACGCGCAGCGCATCATTGCCGCCGACAAGGAGCCCGGCAACTGGCTGAGCCACGGCCGCACCTACTCCGAGCAGCGTTTCAGCCCGCTGACCAAGATCACGCCGGAGAATGTCGGCCAGCTCGGGCTTGCCTGGTCGCTCGACATCAAGAGCCGCACGGCGCGCGGGGTCGAGGCCACGCCGATCGTGGTGGACGGCGTCATGTACACCACGGGCGCCTGGAGCCACGTGCTCGCCATCGACGCCAAGACCGGCAAGCAACTATGGGAGTTCGATCCGCAAATCCCAGGCGAGTTCGCTGCCAAGGGTTGCTGCGATGTCGTCAACCGCGGCGTCGCCGTGTGGGGTGGCAAAGTGTTCCTTGGTGCTTTCGACGGCCGCCTGATCGCGCTTGATGCCAAGACCGGCGGCAAGGTGTGGGAGACGCTGACGGTTGATCAGAAGCAGGACTATACGATCACCGGCGCGCCCCGCGTCGTCAAAGGCAAGGTCATCATCGGCAACGGTGGCGCCGAGCTCGGCGTGCGCGGCTACATCTCCGCCTACGACGCCGATACCGGCAAGATGGACTGGCGCTTCTACACCGTGCCCGGCGATCCCCAGAAGGGCTTCGAGACCAAAACCGTCGAGATGATCGCCAAGACCTGGGGCGGAGAATGGTGGAAGCTCGGCGGCGGTGGCACGGTGTGGGACTCGATGGCTTATGACGCCGACCTCGACCTTCTCTACATCGGCGTCGGCAACGGCTCGACCTGGAACTACAAGCTGCGCAGCGACGGCAAGGGCGACAACCTATTCCTGTCCTCTATCGTCGCCATCCGGCCCAGCACCGGTGAGTACGTCTGGCACTTCCAGACCACGCCCGGCGAGGACTGGGACTACACCGCCACCCAGCACATGATCCTCGTCGACCTGATGATCGACGGGAAGCTGCGCAAGTGCATCATCCAGGCACCCAAGAACGGCTTCTTCTATGTCATCGACCGGGAGACCGGCGAGTTCATCTCCGGCACCGCCTACGCCACCGTCACCTGGGCGGACGGGCTCGATCCCAAGACCGGCCGGCCCATCGAGAAGGCGGAAGCGCGTTGGAGCACTAACAACAAGCCAGCGCTCGTGCTGCCGGGTCCGCTCGGCGCGCACAACTGGCAGCCGATGAGCTACAGCCCCAAGACGGGATATGTTTACATCCCCGCGATCGAAGCCGGCTTCGGTTACGTACCGGTCGAGACCAAGGGTTTCGAGCGTCGTCCCGGCCTGTGGAACCTCGGTGCCGATACGTTCCTGGGTGCCATCCCGGACGATGCAGCCACGCGCAAGGCCATCCGCGCCTCCACCAAGGGCCGCCTCGTTGCCTGGGACCCGGTGGCGCGCAAGCCGGCTTGGGTCGTCGAGCAGCCGCTCCCATGGAACGGCGGCCTGCTCTCCACCGCCAGCAATCTGCTGTTCCAGGGCAACGGCGAAGGCCGCTTCGTCGCCTACGACGCCGCTACCGGCAAGGCGCTATGGCAGTTTCCTTCGCAAACGGGGATCGTCGCCGCGCCGGTCACCTACGAGGTGGACGGCGAACAGTACGTATCGGTCAGCGTCGGCTGGGGCGGGGCTGCCCCCACGGCCATCGGCGAGATCGTGCTCGATGCGGCCAAGGCACAGGTGAACCGCATGCTCACCTTCAAGATCGGCGCCAAGGGGGAGTTGCCGCCACTGAAAACAGTCGCGCGTCAACTCGATCCACCCCCTGCAACCGCGTCGCCCGAGAAAGTCGCAGACGGCAAGAAGCTCTATCAGACCTACTGCTGGATGTGCCACGGCGACACCGCCGTATCCGGCGGCATGGTGCCGGATCTGCGCTTCTCACCGACGCTTGCCTCCTCGGATGCCTGGAAATCCATCGTGCTCGACGGAGCGATGGTGAAGAACGGGATGATCTCCTTCTCCAGTCATCTCAAGATGGAGGATGTGCAGACCATCCGCGACTACATCGTACGGCGCGCGCATGACGAGAAGACGAGGGCCGTCGATGAGTTGAAGCCCGTGGGCACAAAGTAGCAGCGCAGCATTGGTGGATGCGGCATCGCCCGCGTCCACCAACGCTGCAATGCCTGACGGCGGCGGCGACGCCGGGCCTCGCGACAGCTCAGCGTGCTGCGATCTCGGCGCGGCAGGGCGAGCTTTGCACAAACGCGTCGACGCCTTCGCCTGCATTCCTGCTGGTGGCCTCGAGGCGCGCCAGCTCATCGGGCAGCAGCCGGCGCAGCTCCAGCAACCGGTTGAATTGTGCGTCACATGCCGGAATGGGGAACGGGTAGGCTCGGATCTCTTCGACGACGGTCTGTTGCAACGCCTCGAGCGTCGCGCGTAGATCGGCCCAGGTCGCGTTTCCCGTCATGGTGCAACACTATCACTGTCGATGCTGCACAGGAATTCCCTCGAGCGAGGGGCGGAATAGGGCGCGTCCTGAGAGCGTTAACCGAGCACCATCATCTGCCTCCACCGTGGTCGGCGGGATGGAAAGGGAGCGATGTTGAGCGCCATGCAAAGCAAAAAACTGATCGTCTTCGGACTTCTCGCGCTGGCAGGCGGCTTGGGTCTTGCGGCGGCCGTGCAGGCGCAGCAGGCGCCCATGACCTTCTTCATCTCGAGCGTCGGCAAGGGCAACGGTGCGGACCTCGGCGGGCTTGAGGGTGCCGACGCCCACTGCAACGCCCTCGCCAAGGCGGCGGGCTCCTCCTTGACCAACTGGCGCGCCTACCTGAGTACGACGGTTCCCGGCGGCGATGAGGGCGTGAACGCCCGCGACCGCATCGGCAAAGGTCCCTGGCACAACGTGAAGGGCGTCATGATCGCCAAGGACGTCGACGACCTGCATTCGGCCAACAACAAGATCAACAAGGAGACGGGCCTCAGCGAGAAGGGCGATGCCTTCCCCGGCAGCGGCGAACCCGGCAACGTGCACGATATCCTGACGGGCTCCGACCAGCTCGGCATGTACTCGACCGCAGGCGGCGACACCACATGCGGCAACTGGACGAAGAGCGCCGAGGGCTCCGCCATTGTCGGCCATCACGACCGCATCGGCCTGAAGAAGACCACGCGGCATATGTCGTCATGGAACTCTTCGCACGGCTCGCGCGGCTGCAGCCAGGACATGCTGAAAGCCTCCGGCGGCGGCGGCTTGATCTACTGCTTCGCCTCCAACTAGGCGGGCCTACGCCCGGGTCGCTTCTCTGAGGCGGCCCGGTGCTGTTCTGGCGCACGGAATTCAGTCGCGACTCAAGCCCTTGACGGCCAGTGCGGACAAGTACTCCGCCCAGCGGGTCTCGCGCTCGCGATCGAGCGTCTGCAGGTACGGCCACGCGTAGAGCCCGGTGTCGTGGCCGTCGTCGAAGACGATGCGCACGGCGTAGTTGCCAACCGGACGCAGCTCCCTGATTTTGACGTTGCGCTTGCGGCCCACGGTAACGCGTTGCTCGGGCGAGTGGCCCTGCACTTCTGCCGACGGGCTCATCACGCGCAGCATTTCGGCCGACAGCGTGAAGGCATCTTCGCCCTCGAACGCGACGTGCAGCTCGCTCTTGTCGGGGCTGATCGCGAGCGACGGCGGCTTGATGCGTGTTTCCGACGTGCCCTTCAGCTCGGCCCATGCAGCCTGGGCGATGTCCTTGTAGATGCGGGCGTGCTGCCCATCCGGAACGGTGGCAACGATTGGCCGGCCCTCGTCCGATTTGATGCGGATCTCCATGTCGAGCGGAACGCCGCCCAGGAACGGGAGCCCCAGGCTTTCCGCCTCGTGCTTGGCCCCGCCGTGACCGAAGATGTCCGAGCGCTCACCGCACTTGGGGCACACGAAGAAGCTCATGTTCTCGATAATGCCGAGCACCGGCACGTCGACCTTGCGGAACATGTTGAGGCCCTTGCGCGCATCGATCAGCGCCAGGTCCTGCGGCGTGGAGACGATGATGGCGCCCGAGAGCGGCACCTGCTGCGCCATGGTAAGCTGCACGTCGCCGGTGCCCGGCGGCATGTCGATGACGAGCACGTCGAGATCGCCCCACAATACGTCGCGCAGCATCTGCGTCAGCGCCGAGACCACCATCGGCCCGCGCCAGATAATGGGCGTACCCTCATCGACCAGGAAGCCCATCGACATGGCCTCCAGCCCGTAGGCCTGCATGGGTTTGAGCTTCTTGCCGTCGGCCACCTGCGGCCGGCCCGAGAGGCCGAGCAAACGCGGCTGCGAAGGCCCGTAGATGTCGGCGTCGAGGATGCCCGCCTTGAGGCCGATTGCCTGGAAGCCGAGCGCCAGGTTGACGGCCGTCGTCGACTTGCCGACGCCGCCCTTGCCGGACGCGACGGCGATCATGTGCTTGATGCCGGGAACTTGCTGCATCTGGCCCCGGGGCGCTTGTCCTGGTCCAGGAGGAGGCCCGGGAGAGGGATTGGGCGGCGGTGGAGACCCCGAAGCCCGGGCGCGTGCCTGCGCCACCCTGGCGCTTTCGGGGGCCTGGCCCCGCGCGGCAGTTCCGTTGCGCGAGGCCTGGCCTGTGGGCTTCTCGGCCGTCAGCACAGCGAGCACGCCCGTCACGCCTGGGATTTCGCGCACCACCTTCTCGGCCGCCTGCCGCAGAGGCTCAAGTTCGCTGGCACGGGCTGCCGGCACGGTGATGGAAAAGGACACCCGGCCGTCTTTGAGCACCACCTCGGATACCAGCCCGAGATCAACGATGTTGCCTTCCAGGTCCGGACCCTTGATCCGCCGCAGGCGCTCCAGGACTTGCTCTCTCGTAGGGGTCATCTTTGCACTATGCGTTGAAAGCCTGAGAACACAACATCGCGTTCGCCAAACCGCTGCTTAGCCACTGGCGACGGTTGTCTCAAGCGATCCTCTCATCCGCCGGAAAGAAAAAGGCCCTGCGCGATAGCGCGGGGCCCCTTTTCTCGGGCTTCCGGTTCGCGCCGAACTCAGAGCGCCTTCTTGCGGTGCTGCACCATCATATAGTTATCGTAGGTGCCATCGGCCACCTGCAGCCACAGATACTGGTCGAGGCGGAACGCCTTGATGGACTCCCACATCTTCTTGAAGTCCTCGTTCTTGGCACTGATCTCGGCGTACAGCTCGTTGGCCGCCTTGTGGCAGACGTCGAGCGTGGCTTCCGAGAAGGGCCGCAGTTGCGTGCCGGCAGCCACGAGGCGCTTGATGGCCTGCGGGTTGCCCGCATCGTAGCGCGCGATGGTGTGGTTGTGCGCTTCGGCGGCGGCGTCCTTCAGGACCTGCTGGTAGCTCTTCGGCAGCTCTTCCCACTTCCCCTTGTTGACGTGGACGTGGATCATGGTGCCGCCTTCCCACCAGCCCGGGTAGTAGTAGAACTTGGCGACCTTGTAGAAGCCGAGCTTCTCGTCGTCGTAGGGGCCGACCCACTCGGTGGCATCGATGGTGCCCTTCTCGAGGGCGGGATAGATGTCGCCACCGGCGAGCTGCTGGGGAATGACGCCGACCCGAGCCATCACCGCACCAGCGAAGCCGGCGATGCGCATCTTCAGCCCTTTGAGATCGTCCGGCGTGTTGATTTCCTTGCGGAACCAGCCGCCCATCTGGGCAAGCGTATTGCCGGCGAGCAGACCGTAAATGTTGTGCTTGGCGAAGAAGGCGTTGGCGAGCCCTTCGCCGCCACCCTCGCGCCACCAGGCGTTCTGCATGCGGGCATTGAGGCCGAACGGCGTCGCGCAGCACAGCGCAAAGGTCGGGTCCTTGCCCCAGTAGTAGTAGGGCGCCGTGTGCGCCATCTCGACGGTGCCGGCCGACACGGCGTCGGACGCCTGCAGACCACCTACGATCTCGCCGGCTGCAAATGTCTGGATCTGGAACTTGTTGTCGGTGGCCGCGGCGACCGAACGGGCGAAGTGCTCCGCGCTGCCGTAGAGGGCATCGAGCGACTTGGGCCAGCTCGCCGTCATGCGCCATTTCAGCTCGGGCATGGTCTGGGCGATGGCCGGGGCGGCGACAACGGCGGCGGCTGCGGTGCCAGCTCCAGCCGCGCCTGCGCGCTTGAGGAATCCGCGACGTGAAATACGTGCCATAATGGCGTTTCTCCTTGAGAATTCAGGGCTTAACAGCCCTCATCGGCGCTGCGAATGACGCTTGGGGGTACGCTTAGCACTCTTTGATCCGCCTGCCGATACAATCTTGGTCGCAGGTGGTATCCGGAAACCGAGGATCGCCCGCGCAAGCATCTGGAGCAAATTAAAGAAAAGACAGCCGTTCGGCTGCACGCGATGCCGTGCCGCTTGCCGCGCCTCCCGTCAGCCGGTACAGGCAAACACCCGCGGCTACGAGCTCTTTTCCTGCTGCGCGGAGACCAGGCCCGCCTCGATGCGGCAAGCAACCGACCAAGACCTCCGGCTGGGACCATGACCAGCGCTTCAGATACCGTTGTTGGCGTCGTCCTGGCCGGCGGCCTTTCACGCCGCATGGGCGGGGGCGACAAGGGGCTCCGCGTCCTTGCAGGAAAGCCGATGCTGGCCCACGTCATCGAGCGTCTTGCCCCTCAGGTTCGGAGTTGTGTCATCAATGCTAACGGTGATCCGGCGCGGCTTATTCCGTTCGGGCTCCCGGTCGTGCCGGACACCTTCGGCGACTTCGCGGGGCCTCTTGCTGGGGTGCTGGCCGGGATGCGCTGGGCCCTCTCCCACGTTCCCGATACCCGCTCCATCGTGACCGTTCCTAGCGACTCGCCGCTGCTGCCCCACGATCTTGTCGCGCGATTGAGGGCCGGTCAGCCGCCACAGCGCGAGACGATCGTGCTGGCGCAATCATCGGGGCGCCTGCACCCCGTCGTCGGGCTTTGGCCCGTCTCCCTTGCTGACGAACTGCAAGCCGCACTGGAGACCGGCGTCCGCAAGATCCTGGCATGGACAGACCGGCACGGCGCAGCTCAGGTATCCTTTCCGCCCGTGCGGCTGGCCGGCGTCGAGTTCGATTCCTTCTTCAATGCCAACACGCCCGAGGAGTTCGACACCCTGCGCGGCTTGCTGGAGACAGGCGAGCGATGACAGGCCAGCAGGGAAAGCCCGCCGTGATTGGCGTCGCCGGCTGGAAAAACTCCGGAAAGACAACGCTCGTCGTCAGGCTGGTGGAGGAGCTGACGGCACGGGGCTTCAACGTCGCCACCGTCAAGCATGCGCACCATCACTTCCAGATCGACGACAAGGACACGGACACTGCCCGCCACAGAGGTGCCGGCGCGCGCCAAGTCGCCATCGTCTCGAGCAGGCGCTGGGCCCTGATGAGCGAGCTCAAGGACGAGCCAGAGCCGGCGCTCGACGACGTGATCGCCAAGCTCGCGCCCTGCGATGTGGTCATCGTTGAGGGCTACAAACGGGCAGCGATCCCGAAGATCGAGGTTCGCCGCCGCGCGGCCGCCTCGCAGGTTGCGCTCGCCGACAGCGATCCTTACGTCATAGCCGTGGCCGCCGACCACGCGATTGAGACGGGCGACCTTCCCAGCTTTGCGCTGGACGACGCGGCCGGGCTCGCAGACCTGATCTGCACGGCGCTCAGACTGGGCAACTCGGGCTGAAGCAATCCATTCTGCTGCCTTTTGCCCGGCCCCGAACGGTAGCGCTTTGGTCGGCCGCATGGCATGATGCCTGCGAAATAAGCAATCTCGCGAAGCCTCGCTTGAAGCGAGCGTGATCGAGAACGATCTCAGGGTAGGGACCCTTTGATAGCAGCATGAACGGTCTCGTGCATCTGAACGTAGCCAAGCCCGCGTTGGTCGACCCCTTCGGCCGGCACGTCAGCTATTTGCGGGTGTCCGTCACCGATCGATGCGATTTCCGCTGCACCTATTGCATGGCGGAGCACATGACCTTCCTCCCCAAGAGGGACCTGCTCTCGCTGGAGGAGTTGGACCGCCTCTGCTCCGCTTTCGTCGCCAAGGGCGTGCGCAAGCTGCGCATCACCGGCGGCGAGCCGCTGGTACGCAAGAACATCCTGTGGCTGTTCCAGCGGCTGTCACGCCACTTGGGCGACGGCCTCGATGAACTCACCCTGACGACCAACGGCAGCCAGCTCGCGAAGTACGCGCGTGAGCTGAAGGCGGCGGGCGTTGAACGCATCAACGTTTCCCTGGACACGCTCAATCCGGCCAAGTTCAAGGCCATCACGCGCTGGGGCGACTTTACCCAGGTAATGGCCGGCATCGACGCCGCCGAAGGCGCCGGGCTATCGGTCAAGCTGAACGCCGTGGCGCTGAAGGGCATAAACGAGGATGAGATCGGCGATCTCCTGAAGTTCGCGCACGGCCGCGGATTCGATCTGACCTTGATCGAAACCATGCCGATGGGCGATATCGGCGAGGACCGCACCGACCACTACCTGCCGCTGTCGATCGTACGCGCGCGGCTGATGGATCGCTGGACGCTGGAGGACATTCCGTTCAGAACCGGCGGCCCCGCGCGTTACGTGCGCGTGAAGGAGACTGGCGGCAAGCTCGGCTTCATCACGCCGATGACGCACAACTTCTGCGAAAGCTGCAACCGCGTGCGCCTCACCTGCACCGGCACGCTCTATATGTGCCTCGGCCAGGACGATGCCGCCGACCTGCGCTTGCCGTTGCGCGCGAGCAGCGACAATGGCGCCTTGATGGATGCCATCGACGAGGCCATCGCGCGCAAGCCTAAAGGACACGACTTCGTCATCGACCGCCGCACGAAGCAGCCGGCTGTCGCCCGGCACATGAGCGTCACCGGCGGGTGACGTGGCCATCGCGGGTCCGGTTCACTCATCGAAGGACAACCTGCGCGGCATCGTCGCGATGCTGCTGTCGATGGCGGCGCTGATCGCCAATGATGCCCTGTTCAAGGTTGCCGCCGCCAGCCTGCCGATGGGGCAGGCGATCTTCATGCGTGGCCTGTTCGCCTCTCTCCTCACGGCGACGCTGATCGTCTACTCCGGCCTCCTGCACGCCCTGCCGCGGCTCGGCGATGGCAAGGTGCTGTTTCGTGGCGCGGCCGAAATCGCAGCGACCCTGCTCTATCTGACGGCCCTCGTGCAGATGCCGATCGCCGAGGCGACCGCCATCCTGCAGTTCACCCCGCTTGCGATCACGGCGGGCGCTGCGATCTTTCTTGGCGCGCCCGTAGGCTGGCGACGCTGGACGGCGACGTTCGTCGGGTTGATCGGCGTGCTGGTGATCATCCGGCCCGGGGCTGCGGTGTTCAACCCCTACGCGGCGATCGCGCTACTGTCGGTGGTCTTCGTCGCGGCGCGCGACCTCACCACCCGCCAACTCGGCAAGCACATTCCAACCATGGTGATCACCTTCTCCTCGGGGGTGGCGGTGATGGGCGCGAGCCTTGGATTTCTTGCCGTGGAGCAGTGGCAATGGCCGGAGAAAGCCGCGCTGGCGGCTCTCTTCGGCGCCGGCATGTGTCTGCTCGCCGGCCAGTTCTGGGTGATTGTCGCCATGCGCACGGGCGATATCGCGATCGTGGCGCCGTTCCGCTACTCCATCATCCTGTGGGCGATCCTGGCGGGCTTCATGATCTGGCGCGAGCTGCCGGACCTTGCGACTTGGATCGGCATCGCTATCGTCACCGCCGCAGGGCTCTACACCTTCCTTCGTGAATACCGGCTGGCAAAGGCGGCACGACCGTGACCGACAATCTGCGCGGAATCATCGCCGTCCTGATCGGCTCCACGGCGTTCGTGATGAACGACGCGCTGGTCAAGCTGGCGTCGCCAGAGCTGCCAGCCAGCCAGATCAACATGATCCGAGGGACGGTTGCGACCATCCTGCTGGCCGGCATCTGTTCCGTTGCAGGCGCGTGGCGGCCGTTGCCTGTGCTGTTGTCGCCGATGATGCTGTTGCGTGTCGGCACGGCGGCAGCGGCTTCCCTCTTCATTGCCGTCGGGCTGCGTTACATGCCGCTGCCGACAATGACGACGGTGATGCAGGTTGCGCCGCTGGCGGTCACCGCGGGTGCAGCCATTGTCTACGGCGAACGTGTCGGCTGGCGCCGGTGGTTGGCGGTCCTCTCCGGGTTTCTCGGGGTTGTGCTGATCGTCAAGCCGGGCGCCGGCACCTTCGGATCGGCCGCCTACATCGCCCTCATCGCCTTGCTCTGCCTCACGGTGCGCGACCTCACAACGCGCGGCATGGACCGGAGTATTCCTTCGCTGCTGGTTGCAACTGCCAGCACCGGGGCCATCGCCCTGGGCGGGCTTTCCTTTGCCTTTGTCGATGGCCCCTGGTTGATGCCGAGTGCGCAGGCCTGGACCTATCTCCTGATCGCCGGCACCTGTCTCGTCGCGGCCAATCTGTTCATGATCATCGCCCTGCGCACCGGCGAGATTGCCGTGATCGCGCCGTTCCGGTACGCCCCCGTTCCGCTGTCTTTGTGGTTCGGCTGGCTATGGTGGGGAGACTTGCTCGACGCGGTCGCTCTCCTGGGTGTGGGCCTGATCGTCGCCGCCGGTTTCTACACCTTGCATCGCGAGCGGGCGAGCATCGGCAAAGCATCCACGCCCGCGCTGAAAAGGAGTGCCGCCGAATGAAGCCCAACCGCATGAAGGAGAAGATCGCGGGCGGCGAACCGGCGCTTGGCTGCTCGGTGATGTTTCCCTCGCCGCAGATCGTGGAGATGCTGGGCTACGCCGGTTTCGACTGGGTGCTGATCGACTGCGAGCATGGCTCCCTTGGCTTGGGCGATGTGGAGCTGATGGCCATGGCCTGCGATGCGGTCGGCATCACGCCCATCGCGCGGCCGCGCAGCAACGATTCCGCCGACATTCAGAGCGTGATGGACCGCGGCGCCATGGGTGTGCAGGTGCCGCACGTCAACACGGGCGACGACGCCCGCCGCGCCGTGGCGGCCGTCAAGTTCGGCCCGGGCGCGGCGCGCGGCCTGGCAGCGGGCACACGGCCCGACAGTTGGGGCCTCGGTGCCCGCATGCCAGACTTCGCCGCGAAGGCCAACGCGCAATCGCTGGTGTGCGTGCAGCTCGAGCATGCCGAGGCCCTGCGCAACATCGACGACATCCTCGCCGTGGAGGGCATCGACGTTTTCTTCATCGGGCCCTCTGATCTTTCGCAGTCGATGGGCCACCCGGGCAACCCGAATGCACCGGAGGTCGCGCAGGCGATCGACAAGGCCCTCGCCGCGATCGTCGCCGCCGGGCGTACGCCGGGCATGCCGGCAACCGCCGACAACGTCGCGAACGTGATCGCCAGCGGCTGCCGCTATATCTACACGCACGTGCCGAAAGTGCTTGGAGCGGGAGCCAGTGCGTTCCTGAAAGCGGGCTTGCGGCAGTAAGGCGTCGCCATGCAAAAATTGAACGCCCGGAACGTTTCACGTGAAACGTAACCAGCGTTCAATCTTAACCATGGCTCATCCTGCCAGCGCGCGCAGCCCCTCGCGATAGGTCGGATAGACGAGGTCGACGCCCAATTCGCCACGGATGCGGCCGTTGCGCACGCGCTTGCTCTCGCCCCAGAACGACGCCGCAAGGCCGGTAAGGCCCGCCTCCGCGAAGGGAACAGCTGGCGGTACGGGCAGCCCCAGTAGTTCCGCAGCGTAGGCCACCACGTCCTCCGGAGGCGCAGGCTCGTCGTCGCTGACGTTGAAAACCCTATGCGCGGTCGGCGTATCGATAGCAGCCGACAGCACGCGCGCGATATCGTCCACATGAATGCGGTTGAACACCTGTCCCGGCTTGACGATGCGCCGCGCTGTGCCCTTGTGCAGGTTGTCGATCACGCTGCGCCCGGGGCCGTAGATGCCCGCCAGGCGGAAAATATCGACCCGACGGTCCGCTTCCTCGCCGAACGCCATCCAGGCACGCTCCGCCTGGGCGCGGCGCAGGCTGCGCTCGGACGTCGGGCGCACCGACGCCGTCTCGTCCACCCAGGCGCCCTTGCAGTCGCCATAGACGCCAACCGTCGACAGGTAGCCGATCCACGTCAGGTCGGGGAGAGCTGCCAGATCCTCCGCGAAATGGCGCAGCACGGCGTCCCCCTCCAGATCGGGCGGGATGCTTACCAGCACATGCGTTGCGCCCTCCAGCAGGCGCCGCACTTCAGATGACGGCCCGTCTCCGGTGTAGGTCGCAAGCGCAATACCGGGCTCGGAGGTATCGGGGAGACTTGTCCGCGTGCCGGCAGCCGACGTCAGGCGCGGGCTCAGCTTGCGGACCAGCGCTTCTGCCGAGTAGCCATACCCGAAGCAGAACAGGCGCATCAGGACGCCTCCGCCGCCCACTCGGCCAGAACGTCGGCGTCGCTCTCGCGCGCAGAATGGACGCGGCGCGCCTCGCGCCACGCGTCGCCGGACAGCTTGCGCAACGCCCACACCGCCATCGCCCGCACCAGCGGCGAGGCATCATCGAGCAGGCGCTGCACGGCCGGTACAAGGTCGCCATCACCCGAGTTCCCCGCCGCAATCAGCGCATTGCGCACCACCCTGTCGCGTCCCGTGCGCTTCACCGGCGTGCCTGCGAACCGCTTGCGGAAGCCCGCATCGTCGAACGCCAGCAGGTCGGCGAGCGGCATCGACTGGTTGCCGTCGAGCGCCTGCAGCTTCGTCTCGTGCGCGGCAACGGCGAACTTGTTCCACGGACAGACGGCCAGGCAATCGTCGCATCCGAACACGCGGTTGCCGATCGCCTCGCGGAACTCCGCCGGAATGTGGCCCTTGTGCTCGATCGTGAGGTAGGCGATGCAGCGCCGCGCATCGAGCTGATAAGGCGCCGGGAATGCTTGCGTAGGACACGCGTCGAGGCATCGGTTGCAGGATCCGCAATGATCAAGCTCGGACCTGTCCGGCTCGATCTCCGCCGACGTGAGGATGGCCCCGAGAAACAGCCACGAGCCGTACTCGCGCGAGACCAGGTTCGTGTGCTTGCCCTGCCAGCCGAGGCCTGCCGCCTCGCCCAGCGGTTTCTCCATCAGCGGTGCGGTGTCGACGAACACCTTCACATCCGCACCGCTCGCTTGCGCCAGCACGCCGGCAACCTTCTTGAGGCCCTTCTTGACGACGTCATGGTAGTCGCTGCACTGGGCGTAGCAGGAGATGGCGCCGCGCGAGGCATCCTCCAGCACCGCCAAGGGATCGCGCTCGGGCGCATAGTTCATGCCCAGCATCACGATCGAGCGGGTCTCCGGCCACATCTGCGACGGATGACGGCGGCGCTCGGCCGTAGTCGCCATCCAATGCATGTCGCCGTGGCGTCCCTCGCGCACGAACTGGTCGAGGCGCTCGGCCATGACCGTTCCCACCGCCGCCGGCGTCGTCACGCGCGCCGCATCAAATCCTGCTGTGCGCGCCTCGGCGAGCACAAGCTCCTTCAGACTTTCGTTCATGGGCACCCACCGGCCTGTAGAACCCCAGAATAGCGGTGCGGACACGCCACAACCAGAGGCCTATGCCCGGCATTCCGGAACCGCGCCATTTAAGCCCACTATCCACCGGCCGCCCGCCGTGCCAATCACCTCGCCGCGAGACGGTCGCCTCCGGAGGCTGACATGCAGACGTGGCAAGTGGTCCTGCTCGGCCTGATCGAGGGCCTGACCGAGTTCATTCCGGTCTCTTCGACCGGACACCTTCTGCTGGTCGGACATTTTCTCGGCTTCAACTCGCCCGGCAAATCGTTCGAAGTGCTGATCCAGCTTGGCGCCATCCTCGCCATCCTCACCGTCTACGCCGCCAAGCTCATCCGCCTGCTCGTCGACCTGCCGCGCGATGCCCGCACGCGCCGGTTCGTCCTTGCTGTCCTGATCGCCTTCCTGCCGGCCATGGTCATCGGTGCCCTGGCGCATGGCTTCATCAAGTCGGTGCTGTTCGAGACGCCGATGCTGATCTGCGTCACGCTCATTGTCGGGGGCATCATCCTCTTCATCGCGGACCGTCTGCCGCTACAGCCTAACACCCACGACGCCATGGACATCCCACTGACCACCGCCCTGGCGGTCGGCTTCTTTCAGTGCCTCGCCATGATCCCTGGCGTATCGCGCTCGGGCTCCACCATCGTCGGCGCGCTGCTGCTCGGTATGAGCAAGCGCGCCGCCACCGAGTTCTCGTTCTTCCTCGCCATGCCGACCATGGCCGGTGCGTTTGCCTACGACCTCTACAAGAACCACAATCTGCTGAGCCTTGATGACGGTCTCAACATCGCGCTGGGCTTCGCCGTGTCGTTCGTGGCGGGCGTGTTCGTGGTGCGGTATCTGCTCGACTTTGTCAGCCGCCACGGCTTTGCGCCCTTTGCGTGGTGGCGCATTCTGGTCGGCGGAATAGGACTAGGAGCCTTGCTGGTGCTCGGCTGACCATCCGGCGCCAGCTCAGGCGTACGATCGGTTCACGCCCCCGAGCGCAGAATCTTCTCGGCACCTACATTGAAGAAGGCCGATCCGATCAGGCCGCTGCCACCATCTACCACCAGCTGTGCACCGGTGATGTAAGCCGCCATCGGCGAAGCAAGGAACACCGCCGCCGTGCCGATCTCGTCAACCGTGCCCATGCGGGCAAGCGGGATGTGGCTCAGCCGCTCGGCGAGGCTCTTGGGATCGGCGAGGCGCTTCATGCCCTCCGTGCCTTCGATCGGACCGGGCACGATGGAGCATGAGCGGATGCCATACTTGCCCCACTCCAGGGCCAGGTTCTGCATCAATCTTTCGATACCGGCCTTGGCCGCGCCGACGTGCACCTGGAACGCGTAGGGCATGTAGGCCATCCCGGCTGAGATGTAGAGAATGATGCCCTTCGTCTCCTTGAGCTGGTTGAACGCCGCACGCGAGGCGTTGAACGACCCGATCAAGTCGATGTCGATCACCGTCTTGAAGCCGTTCGGGCTCATGTCCTCGGCTCGGCAGAGGAAGTTGCCGGCCGCCCCGCACACGAGCACGTCGATCGGGCCCAACGCAGCCCGCGTCGCGTCGATCGCCTCCTGCATGGCTTGCGGCTGACGCACATCGGCAACTTGCGTGAACACCTTTGCACCGAGTGCCTCGAGCTCCTTTGCCGCGCCGTCCAGCCGCTCCTGAGTACGGCCGCAGATCGCCACCTTGGCGCCGAGGCGCGCAAAACTCTTGGCGATGCCGAGGTTGATGCCGCTGCCGCCCCCCGTAACGAACACCGTCTTGCCGGCAAACAGATTGGGCGCAAAGCCCTCGATACCTGCCATGTGCTTCCCTCCGGGATATTGTTCTCACCTCGTCCGGGAGCTTACCGCACCTAGGATTTCAGCGCCTTGTTGATCTCGGCACCGGGAGCGGCATCCGCAAAGCCCTTGAAGCTCCCCCCTTCGGCAATCATCTTGGCCGCCCTGATGAAGCCGCCCCAGGCCGCCCGTGCAAGCGCACCTCCGACGCTGATGCGCCGTCCTCCGAGAGCCTCGATGTCCTTCACGGTCAGCTCGCTTGGTGTCCCCATCAAGACGTTGACGGGTTTCGGCGCCACGGCCTTCACGACGGCCGAAATCTGCTCCCGGGTCGCAAGACCGGGCGCATAGAGGCAGTCCGCTCCCGCGGCTGAATACGCCTGCAGCCGCCTGATGGCCTCATCGAGGTCGGGCCGGCCGCGGATCAGGCCTTCGCTGCGCCCCGTCAACAGCACATCCGCGCCAGACTTGTCGATCGCCTGGCGGGCTGCCTTGACGCGCGCGACCGCAAGGTCGAAGTCGTACAGCGGATCGGCCATATTGCCGGTGTAATCCTCGATGGAGAGCCCCGAGACACCGGTCTCGACGCACAGGCGCACGCTCTCTCCGACATCGGCAGGGGCGTCGGCGAAGCCGCCCTCGAAGTCTGCGTTGACGGGCAGCTTGGAAGCCTCAGCGATCTCCGCGAAATGCGCCAGTGCCATGTCGCGCGTGATCGCGCCATCGGCCGCGCCTCTGGCCCAGGCAAACCCGGCGCTTGTGGTCGCCAGAGCCTTGAAGCCCAAGCTTTCCAGATAGCGCATGGACCCCAGGTCCCATGGGTTCGGTATGACAAAGCACCCGCTTTGGTGCAGGCGCCGGAATTCAGCTCGCTTTTCGGCAATCGTCGGCATGACGCGCGACCTCCTTGGCAAATCCCCGCGCGACTATCCGCCAATCGGGATGTTCTGCCTAGGATTTGATCATGCATTGCGCACGCCGCAGGGCTGCGAACCAAGCAACCTCACGCGCTCACACCCGCAACTACAAACTAGCGTGCGCGCTTCCCGCGCTCGCCGGGCTGGTAGACAAGGGTCACCTCAGCAATCCGGCCGTTTGCAAGGGCCTTGCGCGTCGGCGCATGAACGACTTCGTAGCTATCGAATCCGACCCGGCGCATGAAAGGAATTTGATCGGACAGGACATTGCCGACAGCCCGCAGCTCGCCCGCGAAGCCGTACTTCTCGCGCAGCACCCGTGCCGTCGAGAACGCGCGGCCGTCCGAGAACTTTGGGAAACTCAAGGCGACAAGCGCGAACTTCCCGATATCCGAGGCAAGGTCTTCGAGGTCCTCGCCCGGCTCCAGCCGCAGGCCAAGCGGGGTATTGCCAGCGGCCAAGCCCTCACGTTCCGCAAGCCAGCGCTTCTTCGAAACGACGACCGGCCCTTCTGGAAGTTCACCGTCATCCGGCACCTTCTGCCAGGCGTCCGCGTGAAATGCACCGTCGCGCCAGATCGCGCCGTCCGCATCGCGCCGAGCGCCATCAACGGCGTCCCCTCCCCCCTCGTGGGGGAGGGATAGGGAGGGGGGGATTGCAGCACGATCATTGTCGGGGTTCCCCCGGCCGTCGCCGCCTTCAGGCTGCAGCATAGAGCGCCTCCTTGAAGGGCGTAGCGCCTAGCCGGCCATAAGCAGCCAGGAATGGCTCCTCGGGCCCTGAGCGCAGCTCGAGGTACCGGTCGACCACCTTCTCTACGGCGTCGATGATGCCGTCCGGCCCGAAGCCCGGCCCTGTGATATCGCCGATCGCCGCATCCTCTGCACCCGAGCCGCCGAGCAGCAGCTGGTAGTGCTCCTCGCCACGTTTCTCGACACCCAAGATGCCGATGTGGCCGACATGGTGATGCCCGCAGGCATTGATGCAGCCCGAGATTTTGATCTTGAGATCGCCGATCTCGTCCTGGCGAGGCGCGAGCCGTTCCGAGATGCGCTGCGCAATCGGGATCGAGCGCGCGTTGGCGAGCGCACAGTAGTCGAGGCCCGGGCAGGCGATGATGTCGGTTGCAAGCCCGGCGTTGCCTTCCGCCAGACCGGCTTCCTTCAGCGCCTGGTAGACCTCCCACAGATCAACAAGGCTGACGTGCGGCAGAACCAAATTCTGCTCATGCGTCACGCGTACCTCATCGAACGAGTAGCGTTCGGCGATATCTGCCACCGCATCCATCTGCGCCGCCGAGGCATCGCCCGGCACACCGCCAATGGGTTTGAGTGAAATCGTCACGATGGCGTAGCCCGGCTGCTTGTGAGCATGGGTATTGCGCGTCACCCAGCGATCAAACGCGCGATCTGCCGGGCGCAGCGCCGCCTTTGCCGGTTTGGTCTCGAACGCCGGCGGCTTGAAGTAGGCCGCAATCCGCGAAATCTCCTCCGCCGGCAGCTTCAGAGCACCGCTGCGGATGCGCTGCCACTCTTCTTCCACTTCCGCCCGGATCGCTTCGATGCCGGCCTCATGAATCAGGATTTTGATGCGCGCCTTGAACTTGTTGTCCCGGCGGCCTTGCAAGTTGTAGACGCGCAGGATGGCCTCGAGGTAGCTGAGCAAGTCTTCCTCGGGCAGCTCGTCGCGAATCTTCTTGGCGACAAACGGCGTGCGCCCCATGCCGCCGCCGACATAGACGGCAAATCCCAGACGACCGTCCGACAGCCGCTTCAGATGCAAGCCGATGTCGTGCAGCTGCATGGCCGCGCGGTCATGCTCGGACGCGATCACCGCCACCTTGAACTTGCGTGGGAGAAAGCTGAACTCCGGATGCAGTGACGACCACTGCCGGATGATCTCCGCGTACGGGCGCGGGTCCGCCACCTCATCCCCTGTCGCGCCGGCGAAGTGATCGGCCGTAACGTTGCGAATGCAGTTGCCCGACGTCTGGATGGCATGCATCTCGACCTCGGCCAGCTCCTCCAGGATGTCGGGAATATCCGTCAGCTTTGGCCAGTTGAACTGCAAGTTTTGCCGGGTCGTGAAGTGCCCCGTCCCGCGGTCGTAGGTGCGCGCAATATGCGCGAGCTTGCGCATCTGCCGCGATGACAGCGTGCCGTAGGGAATGGCGATCCGCAGCATGTAAGCATGCAGCTGCAGATAGACGCCGTTCATCAGCCGGAGCGGCCGGAACTCGTCTTCCGTCAGCTCACCGGAGGTCCGGCGCTCCACCTGGTCGCGGAACTGCGCCACACGCTGGCGGACGAACTCCGCATCGAACTCATCGTAGCGGTACATGGCGCCTTACGCCGCCTCCTCCAGCACCCTGTCGGCGCGCCGCTCAACCAAGGGAGCCCGTGCAGTTTCCGGTGCCGCATACCCCGGCACATCATCGAGGATGCTCGGCCCCCCGGCTCGCACGCGCTCGCGCTGGCGAACAGGCACCAGGCATCCATCGGTCTCGCGCACCTCGACGAGATAGGGCTCCACAACAAGATTCTGCGCTGAATCGAACGCACCGCGCGCCTCCAGCTCAGTGAGCTCTTGGCTGGTGCGCGCCACCAGGGCGACGTCGATGCTCTCGTTCCAAGCACCTTCGAAGTCCAGAAAGACCGCCCGCCCGTCGGACAGGCGGTTGGCCGTCAGGATGGACGATCCGGTTGAACGCTTGCTCATAGCCACACCTCTTTTCCGATAGGCGAATCCAAATCTGCACGAGCGGCGGGTTGCCGCTGGGCGCGATGCACGGCCACCGAAAGCGGGCGCTCCAGTCCCGCCGTTGCCCAGTCAAGTCCAACAAAAATCACAGCGGGTCCTTTGAGCCCGCGCTGCGTCACGCAATCGGTCAGCTCGCCCAGCGTCGTCGCCACGGCACGCTCATCGTCCCGCGTACCGTTCTCCACGATCACCACCGGTGTCTCGGCCGCCATGCCAGCGGCCAACAGCTCGCCGCGGATCACCGGTGCATTGCCCACGCCCATGTAGATCGCGAAGGCACTGCCCTCGGCCGCGAGCCTGTCCCAATCGAGCTCCGGCTCGCCGTTGGCCGTAGCACCGGTGACGATCGAGAACTGCCGCACCTCTTCACGCAGCGTAACTGGAAGCTGGACGCGCGCAGCGCACGCGTGCGCCGCCGTCACGCCCGGTACCACCTCAACCTCGATGTGCGCTGCCTGCAGCGCCGCCATCTCCTCGGCCGCGCGGCCAAAGATCAGAGGATCGCCACCCTTGAGCCGTGCCACAACCTTTCCAGCTGTTGCCTCGCGAACCAGGATGCGATTGATCTGCGCTTGGCTGGTAGAGGCGCCACCCGGGGTCTTGCCGACATAGATGCGCTCGGCATCGCGGCGCGCGTATTCGAGGATCGCCGGATTGACCAGGCGATCGACAACCAGCACGTCGGCCTCCTGCAGCCGCTGCACCGCCTTCAGCGTCAGCAAATCGGGATCCCCCGGCCCGCAGCCAATCAGGGCAACGCGCCCGCGCGCGGACGTCCCGACACCTTGCAACTCCGAGGCTAGAATTCCGTTTGCCTTGGCTTCGTCACCGCTGAGAACGGCGTGCCGGAAGGGCCCCAGCAAAAGCCGTTCCCACAGCCGGCGGCGAACACCGTTGTCGCTGATCTTGGTGTGAACGAGTCCGCGAAGCCCTTGCGCACGGGCAGCCAGCGCACCGAACTTGGCCGGCAGCAGGGTCTCGAGCTTGCTCTTGATATCTCGCGCCAGCACCGGTGCCGCACCCTCGGTGCCGATCGCCACCACAACCGGATCGCGATCCACAATCGCCGGCGTAATGAAGGTCGAGAGCTCCGGAGCATCGACGACATTGACGGGGATGCCGCGCGACCAGGCGAGCGCGGAAACTGCCTCGTCGCGCTCACGATCGCCCGTCGCCACGTAGGCAAGACGAACGCCCTCGAGGTCGAAGCCGGACAACTCGCGCACGATGAGCCTGATTGCGCCCGCGGCCGCAAGGCCGCGCAGCTCTGCGTTCGCATCCGCCGCCACGACCGAAATGCGCGCGGTCGTCTTCTGCAGCAGCCGCACCTTCTGCGCCGCCTGCTCGCCCCCGCCGACGACGAGCACATCGGCGTTCTGAAGGTCAGCGAAGACCGGAAAGTACCTCATGCCGCTTCCCCCGCCAGCGTCACTTCCAGCCCGTCGAGATGCTCCTCCCAGATGATCTGGCAGGAGAGCCGTGAGGTCGGGCCGGTCACCGGCAGCGTGTCCAGCATCGCCTCTTCGTCATCGCGCGCGGGGTACAGGCGCTCGGCCCACTCGGGTTCGACCTCCACGTGGCAGGTCGCACAGGCGCAGGCGCCGCCGCAGATGGCATCGATGGGCAGGCCGTGCGCGCGGATCACCTCCATCACGCGCCAGCCCTCAATGCCCTCGATCTCGCGGCTTGTTCCATCCGCTTGATTCACCTTGATAATTCCCACCAGCCGCCTCGCTCATGAAACGCAGCGCCCGCGCTGGCCTGATCTCGCGGGGATGAGCGGTCGCCAGGCCTTGGCGCGCGGGCGCCAGGTTTGTCAGATAGAAATATTTCCTAATATTCCGCAATATGCACGGGACAATAAGGACAAATACGGCGCCAGTGACGGCTTCATTGGTTGAAAATACTAGGAACGGGCGCGACAGGCAAAACCTGTCCGTGGCGCACAACGTCCGTAGAACATCGTGCTTTAGTCGGCGGCGATGTCAGCCGAGGCGACCCGCGTCACAGGGGTCCCAAGCCTCTCTGCAATCTCTTTGACCAACTTGTTGATGAGCGACTGGCCGAACTGCTCGAAGCCGTTGGCTTCAACGACGAACGCCCCCGGGCCGCCGATGACATTGTTCTCGTAGTAGGCCGTTAGCCCACCGGGCGGATGCGTATGCGCCGGGTTGGTAATCAACGGTGTCTCACTGAGTATGACGAGCCCGTTGATCGTCACGCCTTGCTCGACCGCCGTATCGCGCGCGATTGTCACATCGCGTCCGCTGTTGTTGGTGCCGTCGCCCGAGACGTCGATCACCTGACGCTCCGCCTTCAGCGGCGTCCTAGCCAGCAAGCTCATGCTGTAGTCGATGGCCGAACCGATGGCCGTGCGGCCCCAGAAGGGACGCGGCGCGTTCAGGATGAGACTGGACATCTTGCGCGCATCAGCCTCGCCGGCAATCACCATCCAGTCGACGGTAATCTGCTGCTCAAACTCGCTGCCCCACTCGACGAACACGATTGCGATCCGGCCACGTGGACCATCCGCGATGGCACGCAGAACGCGCGGATCAATCAGCGCCGTCGCGTAACCCTCCCGCTGCAGTTTGAATTTCTGCTCGTTCACACTGCGGGAAACGTCTGCCGCCAGAACGAGCAACAGGTCGACGTGATTGTCGTCGGCGTTTGCCTTTTGGACGCCAAGCAGAAGGCCGGCCGCCATGACCAACGCCAGGACTTTCGCAGCCAGACGAGAACGCATGCGACCTCCTGGCGGCCCGCGCCGCCTGCGGACTAGATCGTATCGTTACATCGAACGAGCTCTGACTTTAGATAACCGATCTGCGTCATCAGCTCCCGGTCGAGATTGCCCTGGCTGACCCGGCATTGCGTCCTGATGAACCGCAAATCGACGTCGAACCCGAGGCTGTCCTTGAGTTGTTTGCGCGTGGCGTCGGACAACTCGCCACCCAGCCAGTTGCTGCCCATCTCGATCAACGAGCACACATAACCGACCGTATCAGGCCCTGCCGTGCGGAACGCCTCAAGCCCCGTGATCTGCTTCTGCACAGACTCCACGTAGGCCTTGGTGCACTGCGGTCTCTTGGAAACGTCCGGCAGGGGCTCGCCGGGAAGGGGAAACGGCAGCTGCGCCTGAGCGACGCCCGCCAGCCCGATCGCCACCGCCAGCACCGCGCCGCGAGTCAGGTGTTTCATTGCAAACTCCACGCTTGAAGAGGAGCACTGCTGAGAGCGGATACTACACCTGTGTCGGGAGCGGGGCACGTGGATTGCGTCGTGCGCGGCGTACGGCGCTTGAACGCTGCCTCGGAGCCGTCTAGCCTTCCGTTGTCACCCAGCACCCACTGCCACGCGGAGAGCCGCCATGCTCGATCGTCCAGCCAAGCTGCAAGAGTACCAGACCTACATCGACGGCAAGTGGGTGGACGCGATGTCGGGCAAGAAATTCCAGTCCTTCGATCCTTACACCGGCGAACCCTGGGCGCTGATCCCCGAATGCGGCAAGGAGGATGCCGACCGCGCCGTCGAGGCCGCCTCCCGGGCCTTCGAATCCGGCCCCTGGCCGCAGATGACGCCTACCGCCCGCGGCAAGGTCATGCGCCGCATCGCCCAGCTCATCGAGAAGCACGCCGAGCACCTGGGGCAGGTCGAGGTGCGCGACAACGGCAAGCTGATCTCGGAGATGGGCGCGCAAACCAAATACATGCCCGAGTGGTTCTACTACTACGGTGGTCTCGCCGATAAGATTCAGGGCGCGGTGGTGCCGGTCGATCGCCCCGACCACTTCAACTACATCCTGAAAGAGCCCGTCGGCGTGTGCACCTTCATTACGCCGTGGAACTCACCTTTGATGCTGACAACATGGAAACTGGCGCCGGCCCTGGCAGCCGGCTGCACCGTCGTCATCAAGCCCTCCGAGTTCACGTCTGCCTCACTGCTCGAATTCATGAAGCTCGTGATCGAGGAATCCGGCCTACCGCCGGGCGTGGTCAACGTGGTCACGGGCTACGGCGCCGTTGTCGGCGAACCGCTCGTCACACACCCCAAGGTCTCCAAGGTCGCTTTCACCGGCGGTTCCGCGACCGGTGCGCGCGTCAACGAGCTTGCCGCCAAGACCTTCAAGAAGGTGTCGCTGGAACTCGGCGGCAAGTCGCCCAACATCGTATTTGACGACTGCATCCTCGACGACGCCGTCAGTGGAGCCATCTCCGGGATCTTCGCGGCTACCGGCCAGACCTGCATCGCCGGCTCCCGCCTGCTGCTGCAGGAGACGATCCACGACCAGTTCGTCGAGAAGCTTGTGGCGATGGCCAAGACCGCCAAGCTTGGCGATCCCGGCCTTCCTGAAACGCAAGTGGGGCCGGTCACCACCCCTCCTCAGTACCAGAAGATCCTCGGCTACATCGATATCGCCAAGGGCGAGGGCGCCAAGTGCGTGCTCGGCGGCGGCCCGGCCACCAAGGAGGAAGGCGGCGGAAAGTATTTCGTGAAGCCCACCATCTTCACCGGCGTCGACAACAAGATGCGCATCGCGCAGGAGGAGGTGTTCGGCCCCGTCCTGTCCGTCATCAAGTTCAAGGACGAGGACGACGCCGTGCGCATCGCCAACGACATCGCCTATGGTCTCGGCGCCGGCGTGTGGACGCAATCGGTTAAGCGCGCCCACACCATGGCCCGCAAGATCAGGGCCGGCACGGTATGGGTGAATACCTACCGCGCTGTAAGTTTTCTGATGCCCTTCGGGGGCTACAAGGCTTCGGGGCTAGGCCGCGAGAACGGCGCGGAGGCGATCGACGGCTACCTGCAGTCCAAGAGCGTGTGGATCAACAACGGCCCCGGCGGCGGCAACCCCTTCGTAATGAAGACGGCGTCGTCCTCATAGCCGTCCTTAGGGCGCACCGAACGCTCGCGGAGGAGCACTTGAAACGCCTCCTTGTGCTGGGGTTCGCCTTCGCCGTCGGTGCCTGGTTGCACCTGTCGTCCACCGCCGTTCTGGTGAGCGCGGGGCCCGTGACGGATCGCGGCGAGGGTGGACCGGCGTTCGACTGCACGTACTTGAGTACGGGCGGATTTCTCCACGTCAGCCACTTCCATGACGTTGAACCCGCGAAGGGCACCACCATCCCGCACGACCGATCACAGTGCAGCTGGCTCTGCACTGTGACCCTGGGGCCGCGCGACCGGGGCAGACAGCTCGCGCGCTGCGATTGATTTGCGCCCGCGGCGCGGGGCTCAGGCCAAGCGCTCAGTCGGCACGACCTCTACCGTCACTATCTGTCCCTCGCGCAGGACGTGGATCGCAACGCGCTTGTCGATGCGTGTGCCGTCCAGGATGCGTGCGATATCATCGATACCCGTGACGGCTTCCTGATCCACGCCCACAATCACGTCGCCCGACTGCAATCGTGCCGCCGCGGCCGGGCTGCCCTGCTGGACCTCGACGGTGCGCACCGCTGTGTCCTGTGTCAGCCCGGTCGCCACCTTGATGCGCTGGGGCAGGCGCACCTGCTCGCCGGCGATACCCAGTCGTGCTCGCCGCACCCGGCCGTGCTGCAGAATTTGCGTCAGCACGTGCTGGGCCGTGTTGGAGGCGACCGAGAAACAGATTCCCTGCGCGCCCATGATTACTGCCGTATTGACACCGATCACATCGCCGCGCGAGTTGACGAGCGGCCCGCCCGAATTGCCCGGATTGAGGGCCGCATCCGTCTGGATCACGTCTCCGATAAGGCGGCCGTTCTGTGCGCGCAACGACCTGCCCACGGCACTGACAATGCCGGCGGTCACCGTCGACTCGAACCCGAATGGGTTGCCGATGGCGATGGCCATTTGGCCCGGCCTGACTCTCTTGGAGTTGCCAAGCCGGACCGCTGGCAGCCGGTCGGTCGTTTCGGCCCGCAAGACAGCGATATCGGTATCCGGATCGCGACCCAACACGCGAGCTGCAACGTGCCGTCCGTCAGTCAGTGCAAGCTCAATCGCCGTCGCCCCTTCGACGACGTGATTGTTAGTCAGTACCAGGCCGTCGGACGACAGGATACTGCCCGACCCCGATCCGTGTCCTGCGGGCCCCTGCCTCGCGCCTCGCACACGTACGTGCACGACAGATGGCGACACCCGCTCCACCACGCCGATGACAGCGTGCGAATAGGCGTCCAACAGATCCTCGTCGTCTTCTCGGCTGGGCTCCTGCGAAGCCTCAGGGCGATCCTTGCGCCAAAGCTGCATGCGTGCCGGTCTCCAACCCATTGTGATGGTAATCCCCGATCCGCTCGAGGAGCCGCATATATGGGATCGGCACCCCGTTTAGGGGAGGGGTCGGCACAACCTCCACGGAAGCGGACTAAATCAGCTCCGTGCTACCGCGCAGGCGCACCGACTGCCTCAGGCCAGCGAGCACATGGTCGCCGCGCTCGACTTGTCGTGGACTGGCGCCTCCTCGACATTCAGCGATTTCACGACGCCGTTCTCGACAATCATGGAATAGCGTTTGGAGCGAACACCCATGCCACGCGCAAAAAGGTCGACGTCGAGACCAATCTTCTTGGCGAATTCGGCACTACCGTCGGCAAGCATCAGGATCTTGCCTCCGGCGCCAGACTCCTTGGCCCAGCTGGTAAGCACAAAAATGTCGTTGGTCGATGTGCAGGCAATCACATCGAAGCCCTTGGCTTTCAGTTGCTCGTAGTTCTGCACGTAGCCCGGCAGGTGCTGCTTGTGGCAGGTTGGCGTGTAGGCGCCGGGCACGGCAAACAAGGCCACCTTCTTGCCTGCGAAAACCTCGTCCGTTTTGGTCTCCTTTGGCACGCCGTCCTCACCCATCGTCCTGAACGTCGTCTCGGGCAAGCGGTCGCCGACCTTGATCGCCATCGTACTTCCTCTCAAACCAGGCTGGAAAGCCGGCACTCGCGCCAGCCGCTTCAATCTAAGGGCTTCGCCAGCCCAAGCCAAGCAGGCTCGACTTTACCGGACTGTCCACCGTGCTTCGCTGGCACCGGCATCATCCACCAGCGTGAGAACAAGTGTCTTCCCCTTGAGATCTTTGACGAGATCTGGGGAAAGCTCGGTTTCGAACAAGGCCCTGCCGCCGCCGCTGATCGAGCCGGCGGGTTGCTTCTTCAGCATTGGCACATAGAGACCTTCCGGAGCTTCCACAAACACATCGGCAGTCGCAGGATCCCCCTTGAACATCCCTTCGATCTCGAGCCGCACAGGCTGACGTTTGTCTGCGAGCCGCACCTGCTTGAGCTCGGGATCATTCACTTGCCGACTGGTGTGCGCCCGCGGCACGCGCTTCAAAGATTCCGATACGGCTGCAGGGATGCCGCCCGTGCTTCCCGGCGCAAGCTCGAGTGACAGGTTCAACATCGCCGGGATGCATATCTCCCGGCATATCCCGAACTCTATCGCAAGGCGCAGAGAGACCGGTGCCTTCGGATCCTTCGCGGTGACTGCGATCGGAAGAACCACCGCTCCCTTGTAGCCAACTGCCTCGCCACCAGCTTCCGGCATGCGAATGGGCGCGGGATACAGAACAGTCGCGCTTTGGAGATTTCCGGACCCGCTCCAATCGAAAGTGGGTGGAACGCCGGAATCCCCCGGCATCCGCCAGTAGGTTTTCCAGCCATCGGCTAGGGCCATTTCAAGGCCTGCGTAGTAGTGAGTTGCTCCAGCACTTGGCTTGCCGCCGACCAGCCGCATCTTTGACCCGTGCACCTCTGCCCAGGCAGCCACATCGGCGGTCGCGCCGGCTGGTTGCGAGATCAACGCAGCAAAGCCCAAGACAACAGCAACGAGCGCGCGACTTGGGGCCATGGATTCTCCTCTCTGCTACGCCATTGTAGGGCATGCGGGGCGGCACACAATTCACCAGTGCATGATGAGCCGTGATCACGGTCGGCTGTTGGCCCTTCCATGCACTGCCTTCCGGGGCTAGTCTTTGCTGCATGCAAATTCGCAGAAGAGTGCGCCGCAGCGACCGGAACGGCTTTCTCGAAGGCCAGTTCCTGGTGGCCATGCCTGTCATGACTGACAAGCGCTTTTCGCGCTCGGTTATCTATATGTGCGCGCACTCAACCGAAGGCGCGATGGGCCTTATCGTGAATCAGCGCGCGTCCCACATCAGCTTCTCTCAACTCCTCGGCCAGTTGAGCGTCGCACCGGTGGAAGAGGGTGAGCCGCGCCAACATGAGGTCGCCGATATCGACGTTCATGTCGGTGGCCCCGTCGAGACGGGTCGCGGATTTGTTTTGCACAGCGCCGACTACTTCGCAGCCGACTCGACCCTGCCGATCGACGACGGCGTGTCACTGACTGCAACAGTAGACATCCTCAAGGCCATCGCTTCCGGCAAGGGCCCGGGCCGCGCAATTCTCGCGCTGGGCTACGCAGGCTGGCGCCCCGGGCAGCTCGAAAGCGAGATTCAAGCCAACGGCTGGTTGCACTGTCCCGCCGATCTCGATTTGCTCTTCGATCCGGACGTGGACGGCAAGTACGGTCGCGTCATGTCCAAGATCGGCATCGATCCCTCGCACCTTGTGAACGACGCGGGCCACGCCTGAAGGCCACAATCGACCCGGCTTTAGGTCCTGGGAACGGATGGCGGCCCCTTCGGCGCGTCCTCTTCAACAACCTCGCCAGCCAGCTTTGCAAGGCTCGCCCGAATGGCCGGCGGTAGCTTTGAGAGATCGGGCCCTGGTCCGCGCGCGCGCGCGACCTGAGCCGGCATCGTCGGCCGCGCCACCGTAGCATCCGCAACAGGCGGCGGCCTGGGGCGCTGCGGCAGCGGTGGTGGCGCCGTCGGCCGGCCGGCCGCCGGTCTCATGCCGTTCGGCGGCGCAGTACGCGTGCGGGGCGGCTCGCTACGTGCCCCCGCAGCGGGAAGCGCCGTTGGTGACCGCCTCGACGGAACCTCAGGCGGTATGCTTGCTAGACTGTCCGATCTCAACGGCGAGGGTTCAAAGCTGACGGGCGGCGCCGCCATGGGCGGCGGCTTAGCACCTTGGCCGGGGAGTGGAGGTGGCATTTGTAGCGGCTTGCCGCCATTGGTTGGCGCGATGGATCTTGCCGGTGGTGTCGCGGAAGGCGGACGCGGCGGCTGGAAAGCGCTGCCATCGCTTGGCGAAGCCCCGACCGGCGGCGGGAGTGCACCATTGGCCATCGCGCCAGCATCGACCCGCGCATCAACTTGCGTACGCGACTTCGCTCGCTGCCGGAACAGGACGCTTTTCTTCACTCGCCGCTCGGCGCGCCGCACGACCTTGAGCAGCTGAACGACGTCCCGCTCTGCCATCGGCTCGCCGTAGTAGTAGCCCTGGCCAAACTCGCACCCTATTGAGCGCAGGAAGCCCACATCGTCCTCGACCTCGACTCCCTCAGCGACAACCTTTTTGCCGAGCTCATGGGCCAGCGCGATGATCGACCGCAAAACCGAGCCACCGGTCCCGTTCTGGCTTCTGGATTGTACAAACGCCTTGTCGACCTTGATCGTGTCGAAGGTGAACTGATTGAGATAGGAGAACGAAGAATACCCGGTTGCGAACCCGTCGATGGAAATACCCGCACCCGCCGCCGAGAGCTGCTCGAGCACGGCAACCGCTCTTTCGGGGTTCTCCATGGCAAGCATTTCGCTGATCTCAAGGCGCAGAGACTGCTTGGGCAAAACCGCCCGTGCCAGGATGTGACGAACCTCGCTGATAAGATCCGGCCGGAAAAGCTGACGGCTGGAAACATTGACGCTTACGAACAGCGGCTGATCTGGTCGCGGCAGCTCTCGTTGCCAACGCTGTGCCTCCCGCGCTGCGCGCGTCAGCACAAAAGACCCCAGTCGCACGATAAGATCAGACTCCTCGGCAACCGGAACGAAGTGGACTGGGTCTAACGTACCCAACCGAGGATGGTCCCAGCGAAGCTGGGCCTCGAACCCGGCCAAGGTCTCCGTCGGAAGGTAAAAGATCGGCTCATAAACCAGCTTGAGCTGCTTCTTCTCGAGCGCTTCGCGCAACTCGCCTTCCAAGGACAGGCGGCCGTTCTGCTCGTTGCGCATCTCCGTGCTGAAAATCTCAATCCTATCGGCGCCAGAGCGCTTGGCCCTGTACATGGCGATTTCCGCCTCACGCAGCAGCTCGGCAGGGTCCTCGTCCGGGCCATCGTAGATGGCGATGCCGATGGAGGCCGTGAGCACGATCTCCTGTCCGGCGATCGTGATCGGAGACCGCACGGACCGGCGTACCTGCTCGGCCAGCATTGCCAGCTCACGCGGATCGGTCTGACTGAGCAGCAGGAGAGCAAACTGGTCTCCCCCGATGCGCGCCAGGGTATCCTGCGGCCCAAGATTGCGAGCCAGGCGCCGCGCCACTGTCAGCAGCAAGCTGTCACCCACGACCAAACCGAACGTCTTGTTCGACGCCTTGAACTTGTCGAGGTCGATGAACAGCAGCGACGGCCGAATGAGGGGCTCCAGAGTGGCTCGCTTGGCAGCGATCGCGAGCCGGTCCAGGAACAGCTCTCGATTGGGCAGCCCTGTCAGACTATCGAAGACCGCATCGTGAAGAAGGCGCTCTTGGGCCCGCTTGGCGTCCGTCACATCCCGAACGAGGCCAACGCAGCGAAGGTTGCGCCGGTCTGATGATGGGGCGCCTGCAGCTTCCAACTCGAGCCAACGGTAGGAGTTGTCGACATGGCGCATTCTGAAGTCGATGCGCATCTCGCCATCGGCGCGTTCCTTCATTGACCACAGCAGCAGCTTGAACCGCTCGCGATCGGCGGGATGCATGTGGGACGCAAAGGCGTCCGCCTTGGAGGAAAGCTCGCCGGCTTTGAGACCGAGCATCGCATCGACAATCGGACTCACCTTGATTTCGTCGCGACGTGCGTTCCATTCCCACACCGCCGCGCCGGCTCCGTCGACAGCCAGCGACCGGAGCTGCTGCTCTCCCGGCTGCGTGCCATGCTGCGGCTCCCCACTTCGGAAGGCGAACTGCGTGACCGTAAAGGCGATCAACACGACTATGAGCACAAGCCCTGCCGCCAATCCGTAGACGACAAAATCACCCGCCAGCCTGCCCACGAACGTAGCGCCGGCACCGAACAGCCAGACCAGGAGCAACATCCAAGTCGGCACCAGCGCGAGGGCACGATCCTGTCCCCGCAGCGCCAGATACAGCATGATCAGTCCGCAGCCACCCGCAATCGCAACACTGGAAATACGGGCGAATGTTGCGGCCAGTCGCGGATCGATAAAGGCCACGGCGATGAGCGATGCCTGTGCCACGATCCACAGCGTTGCCAGGGTGCGCACGAAGCCGTGCCACGTGCCGAGCCGCAAGAACACGTAGGTGAAGGCGAGAAGGCTCGCCGCCATCGCGGCTTCAGTTGCCGCGCGATACTGCGCGTTGTCCTCAGGGCGGATACTGAACAGCTTGTGCCAGAACCCGAAGTCAACACACAGGTAGGCCAGCACGCACCAGGTGAATACAGCCGAGGCCGGGAAGATCACCTTGTGGTTGGCGGCAAATACTGCAGTCAGGAATATCGCAAGGAGGCCGGTAATTCCCAGCAGGATGCCGTTGAAAAGCTGGCGATCGCGACTCTTCTGCTCGTAGTCGAGCGGATCCCAGAGAATGATGCGCGCAAACCGGTCCGACGACAGCTCGGCCACATAGGTGACTGTCTGACCTGGCTCCAGCGTCAAGCGAAACACGTCTGCTCTGTCGCTCTTGCTGCGCTCGGGCGCGAAGCCGACAGAATGAGCAATCCTCTCGACGCGTCGCGCGTCAAGGTCAGGCCACACGACGCCCGACCCGGCAATACTGTACCGGTCTACGGCAATCCAGCGCTCGATCTGCTTGTCGGTCGAGTTGCGGAGCGCAAAGGCGAACCATGCCGGGCGCGTGCCCGGCGTTGAGGCACTTGTCGTCCAACGCTGTGTGATTCCGTCTTTGCCAGCTGCGGTATCGAGCGAGATCTGCTCGCGCTGCTCGTAGAATTCGCCGAGCCCGGAGATATCCAGCCGATCCACGTTGGTCGTGACTTCAATCGCTTGAACCTCAGCTCGCACGGGGAGGGAGACAACAAACAGGCCCGCCAGCAGCGCTAGCAGTTGAACAAGCGCACGACCGAAGGTCTGTTCGTTCACCCGGCTTGGCGTTGCCATCAGCCCCTCGCCACCTTGAGGCGAACATCGTCATGCAGTAGCGCGTAGAGGTCGTGATCCTGCCACTCGTCATTAATCTTCAAGTATCGGCGCGCTCTGCCTTCCTTGACGAAGCCAATCTTCTCCAGAACGCGTGCCGATGCCACGTTTCCGGGCAGGCAAGCTGCCTCCAATCGATTCAAGCCGAGGGAACTGAATGCGAACCGGACGGCGGCACTTGCGGCATCCGTCATCAGGCCCTGCCCGGCGAATGGCAGACCGATCCAGTATCCGAGGGATGCCGCCTGCGCGACACCGCGCCTGACATTGCTGATATTCAGCCCACCGACCAGCGCACCGTCTGCTTCCTGGAAGATGAGGTAGGCGTAGCCGTGATCGTCGCGCAGCTCACGATAGAATTGACGAAGGCGCCGCCGGAAACATGAGCGCGTAAGCTCGTCCCGCGACCACTTTGGCTCCCACGGCGTCAAATGCTGACGGCTCATGGCCCTCAGCTCCGCCCACGCCGGGTAGTCCTGCGAAATCGGGTGTCGCAAGTGGACGCGCGGCCCGCGGATTTCCGTTTCCCGGTCGACGATGGGAGTTCTTAGGAAAGCCATCCTTCGCCCTCACCGCCCATCACGCGACGCGCGGCGCCGCAACCTCTGCCGCCAGCAACTTGTCAGCCATTGCAGCATACGACGCGCTCTTGCGCCCCGCTCCCACGATTGAGACACTTGGCTTGGACGACGAAATGAGGCCGGCAGCAACACCGCGAACTTTCTCGGGTGTCACCGCCTCGATGCGTTCGATGATCTTGTCCATATCGATCAGGCGATCGAACAGAAGCAACTCCCGCGCCATGAACTCCGCACGCGAAAACGAACCCTCCAGGCCCATGAGCAGGCCCGCCTTCAGTTGGGTCTTGGCGCGAGCGACCTCTACCGTTGTGGGCGTTGTTTCGGCAGCGCGGCGCAGCTCGCCGGTTACGACATCGATCAAGCGTTCCATCATCTGGGGACCCGTTGCGGCGTGCACGGCAAAGACACCGGTGTCGGCGAGCCCCCAGCATGTCGAGTAGATCGAGTAGCAAAGACCGCGCCGCTCCCGAACCTCCTGGAAAAGCCTCGACGACATCCCACCGCCGAACAGCGCCGAGAAAACCTGCGCCGTGAAATAGTTCTCGTTGAGATACGACGGTCCCTCGAAAGCCAGCAGCAAATGACTCTGCTCGAAGGGCTTGATCGAGCTGCGCGTACCCCCGGCGTAACGAGCCGACTCGACTTGAGCCCCATCACCTCCATTCATTCCGCCGAATAGGGCTTCAGCGTGGCGCACCAACTGCGCGTGATCAATCTTGCCGGCCGCCGACAGCACCATGCGGCTCGCCGCGTAGTTGGATTGCAGAAAACGTCTCAAATCAGTGGGCGTGAAGCTGTTCACGCTGTCCGCCGTCCCCAGTATCGGCCTGCCGATTGCCTGGTCCGGAAATGCGACCTCCTGCAGCATTTCGTAAGCGATTTCGTCGGGGCTATCGCGCGTGGCAGCGATCTCCTGAAGAATCACTTCTCGTTCGCGCTCCAGCTCCTCGGGCGCATACTGCGGCCTCTGCAGAATGTCGGCGAGGATGTTGAGAGCTAGCGGGACATCATTCGCCAGGACCTTGGAAAAGTAGGCAGTGCTCTCCAGGCTGGTTGCCGCGTTGAGCTCACCGCCAACGGCCTCGATTTCTTCGGCGATATCCCTTGCGGTTCGCGTCTGCGTCCCCTTGAAAGCCATATGTTCAAGCAGGTGCGAGATGCCGCGCTCCGCCGATGTCTCATGGCGGGCGCCGACGCCGATCCACATGCCCATGGATACCGTCTCAAGGTGCGGCATGTGATGCGAAACCACCCGCAAGCCGTTGGGCAGTTGGGTGTGATCCGTGATCATGCAGTCACTCCTTTGGCAGCGCCGGTCGTTTCGAGGACATAACGCTGGACGGCAGCAAGGTCGTTCGGCAGCACGGTCATGCGCTCGCGATCCGTCATCAATGACGCGAGCCCGGGGGGCAGCACCGGTCTCTCCCCAAGCACGCTCTCGATCGTGTCCGGGAACTTCGCCGGGTGCGCCGTCGCAAGCACAACGTGCGCCGCATCCGCGGGGGCCCGCGTCTTTTGCAGAGCCACCATGCCGCACGCGGTGTGGGGCTCCAGCACATATCCGCTGCGCTCCTTCACATCACGAATGCAAGCTGCCACGTCCGGCATGCTTGCCGTCGCCGCTGCGAAATCGCTCCGCATTGCTGCAGCCTGGCCTTGAGAAAGCTCGAAGGCGCCGGACTGTCGCAATGCACCCATTCGACCGCGGACCTCCGCCGGATCGCGGTTGCCGGCCTCGAACAGAAACCTCTCGAAATTCGAGGATATCTGTATGTCCATCGAAGGAGAGGTTGTCGCGACGACATCCCGCAGCTCGTACCTGCCCGTGGTGTAGGTCCGGTACAGGATGTCGTTTTCGTTTGTGGCGATGACGAGTTGGGCGATGGGCAACCCCATCCGCTTGGCAACGTACCCCGCAAACACATCACCAAAATTGCCGGTCGGAACCGAGAAGGAAATCTTGCGATGCGGTGCCCCGAGCGAGGCCGCTGCCGCAAGATAGTAGGTGATCTGCGCCACTACGCGCGCCCAGTTGATCGAGTTCACACCTGCCAGCTTTACGCGATCGCGGAAGGCATGATCGTTGAACATCGCCTTCACGAGCGCCTGACAGTCGTCGAATGTGCCGTTGATGGCGACCGCGTGCACATTCGGCTCTGAAGCCGTTGTGATCATCCTGCGCTGTACGTCTGAGATGCGGCCGTTCGGAAACAAGACGATCGCATCCGCGCGACTGCGACCACGAAAGGCCTCCACAGCAGCACCGCCCGTATCGCCCGATGTCGCACAGACGATGGCAACCCGCTCGTTGCGCTCCTCCAGCACGCGATCCATGAGCCGCGCGAGCAACTGCATCGCCACGTCCTTGAACGCGAGCGTGGGCCCGTGAAACAGCTCCAGAACCCACACGTTTCGGTCGATCTGCACCAGCGGTGTGATGGCAGGGTGCCTGAAGCGCGCGTAGGCATCTCTCGAAATGGCCACCAAGTCAGCCCGCGGGATAGTATTGCCAGCGAAGTGCCCCAGAACAGTCGCAGCGATGTCCGCAAACGGCGCCTGCGCGAAATCAGCAATCTGCTGTGGTGCCAGCCGCGGCCAAGTTTCGGGCATATATAGCCCGCCATCGCGCGCCAGCCCCGCGAGGAGGGCGTCGTCGAACCCAAGTGACGGGGCTTCGCCTCGGGTACTGATGTAGCGCACAGAAATCAGACTTTCGTTTTGTTCAAAGGGACCACGGACTGCCGCAAACTAGGGCGCAAGCTGGGGGCAAAACAAGGCGAATACCCTTCCGTCCAAGGGTTACCCAAAGCCGCATCTAGGACTATGCCCGGACGGCCCTTAACCGTTTGGCGCAAAAGACCAGAAATACAGCCACAAGAGCCAGGGCAAGGCCATACCAGGTTATGGCGTACTCGAGGTGCCGATTGGGCAGGGCAATCCGAGTGACCCCACCCCTGGGAAAGCCCGCAAGTAGCTCGGGCTCGGCATCAGCGTCAATCGACAGGGGCACCACAGGCTTTGCCTGCGCACCGAATGCCGACTTGGTCATCGCAGGAATATCCGGCCAGTACCAGACGTTCTGTCGCGCATCGTTCTCCGGCGCGAACAGAGCCTTGCCGACCCCGGCTCGTACCAACCCGGTGATCTTTTGGGTCCCGGCCACTTGGCCTTGCATGCGCGTCGCAGGCTGTTTGCGAGCGTCAGGCACCGCGCCGCGGTTCACCCAAACAAGCAGAGACGTGGTCGTTTCGAATGGCGTGTAGACGTGCCACGCAAGCCCGCTGGGTGCAGGTGCATAGAGGTATCTCTCCATGTCGTGGAGGAACCGCCCTTCTGCAACGACATGGAGATATTCGACGTCCTCGCCTGCTTTCGCGCGATCGACCGCATCCTGCAACGGGACCGGCGGCGCTTTGACTCGTTCGGCTATCTTGGCGAGCAGTCCTTCCTTCCACCGCTTGCGTTCGAGCTGCCAAGTCCCGAGGCCGACAAGGATGCCAAGGGCGGCGAGGGCAACTATCGTTGGCCAGATCAGGTGAGCTTGTCGAAATCGCCGAAGCATGGCCTCAATCGCTGGCTCGCGCGTCACCAGCGTTGTGCTTGTACTGCAGGGCGATGAGCGTCGCTTTCAGCATGCGCAACAGGATCAGCGCCAGCATTGGCGTCAAGAGGCCCCAAAGCACGACGTGCACCCAAACAGGCGGATGCAGTTTGAACTCCACCAACAAGGCACTGCCAAGGACCAGGAAGCCAAGAATAAGGATGGCAAAAACCGCGGGGCCATCGCCCGAATCGGCGAATGCGTAGTTGAGACCGCAGCGAGAGCAACGCGCGTCGAGCGCCAGTCCGGAACGGAAGAGGGAACCTTGACCGCATCTAGGGCATTTGCCGCGGATGCCCGCAATGAACGGCGACGGCGGTTGATTGACGCTCATATCAAGCTCCAGGCGTGACGCAGAACGGCTGCGGCGCGGAGCTGGCGATCCGGTTAGAGCCCGGACCGCCACTCGAGTGTGCTTTCCTCAGTGTCCCAGCGGGGCGCTGCCCGCGCCGATGACGTAGATGCAGGCGAACAGGAACAGCCAAACCACGTCGACGAAGTGCCAGTACCAGGCGGCCGCCTCAAACCCAAAGTGCTGCTTGGGCGTGAAGTGACCAGCCATCGCGCGGAACAAGCACACCAGAAGGAACAAGGTTCCGATGATGACGTGCGCGCCATGGAAACCGGTCGCCATGAAGAAAGTAGCGCCGTAGATATGGCCGGCGTAGTTGAACCCGGCATGTACGTATTCGTAGGCTTGGCACAACGTGAACACGACGCCGAGTACGACCGTGAGGAAGAGACCCCAGATAAGCCCCTTGCGATTGTTCTCCAGCAACGCGTGATGGGCCCACGTCACGGTGGTGCCGGACGTCAGCAGGATCAACGTGTTGACGAGCGGCAGGCCCCAGGGATCAAAGGTTCCCTTGAAATTCTCACTCGGCTTTGGCGGCCAATGCCCCCCGGTCAGCTCGTTGCGCTGGACCATGCCGATGAGCTCTTTCGTGTCCGACACCGTACCGTTAGGCGCCACGACCTGGAGCGGATGCACGGCGGCGGGAAACAGTGATGCGTCGAAGTAGGCCCAGAACCACGCCACGAAGAACATCACCTCGGAAGCGATGAACATGATCATCCCGTAGCGCAGGTGCAGCTGCACGACGGGCGTGTGATCCCCCGAATGCGCCTCCTTGATGACATCGCGCCACCAAACAAACATCGTCAGTGCAACGCCCGCGGCACCGATGAAGAACACTGTCGGACCGCGCAACCCGAACAGGCCAGCACCGCCGCCGAGCGAGCGCATCCATATGATCAGGCCGACGGCCATCACGAATGCGAACAACGAACCGATCAGCGGCCACGGACTCGGATTGACCAAGTGATAGTCGTGGTGCTTCGCGTGCGCTTCTGCCATTATCCTAGCTCCTGCCCCGTCGCGGGGAACCCCAATCCTTAACCTGACTTGTCACCAGCCTTGGCCGCCACGGAACCCGGGACGGCGTGGAACGTGTAGCTGAGTGTGATGTGCGTGACCCTGCGCGCATCCTTGTCGTGCACGATCTCAGGGTCGACAAAGAAGCTGACCGGAAACTCTATGGACTGTCCTGGCTCAAGCACCTGCTCTGTGAAGCAGAAGCACTGGACCTTGTTGAAATAGACGGCCGCAATCTCTGGGAAGACATTGAACGTGGCCGAACCCTTCACGGGTTTGTCGGACGTGTTCGTTGCCCGATAGAAGACCAGCATGCTCTCGCCGATCTTGGCCTCTACAGTATTCTGCACCGGCTCGAATTTCCAGGGCAAGCCGGGGGCAACGTTGCCGTCGAAGCGCACGGTGATGGTCTTGTCCAACACGACAGACGGCACACTGGTTGCGATCCGCGGTGTGCCGTCAAATCCCGTAACCTGACAAAACAGGCGGTACAGCGGGACGGCCGCGTAGGCCGCACCAACCATCGCCACCACGAGGGCAAAGCACCAAGCTGCCGAGGTGCGATGCCGCTTCTTGAGCGCGGTGTTGTCCAGACCCTGTGTCATTGGCCCAGCGATACCAATAGCGGACGGCTCATAGCGGCCGATTCATCACATTGCTCCCGAGGCGCACGATCGTAGCGATGTAGAAGATCACCACCAACGCAGCCAGCGCGATGCCAATCCCGATCGACCGCATCTTGCGCCGACGCTGCCATTCGTTCTGGTCGCGATCGTCCACGCCCACCCACCTCCTGTATCAGGCCGCCCATAAGGCAACCCCACGCTCGATGCAAAGCGTCGCAAACAACGCAAACAGGTACAGGATGGAGAAGCCGAAGAGCCCCTTGGCAGCCTTGTCCGCCTCGCGCCCCTCGCGCTCGCGATAGACGCGCAAGGCATGGGCAAGAAAAACACCGCCGAGGCACATCGACATCAGCAGATAAACGACACCGCCAAAGCCCAGGAGGGCCGGCAAAAACGCGATCGGCACCAGCAGCGCCGAGTAGATCACGATCTGCTTGCGCGTCTCATCCTGACCCGCAACCACCGGAAGCATTGGCACGCCGGCACGCTCGTAGTCCCGCGTGCGATAGAGCGCCAGCGCCCAGAAGTGGGGGGGAGTCCACATGAAGATGATCAGAAACAAGACAATGCTTTCAATGCTGACCGAACCTGCGGCAGCCGCCCACCCCACCATGGGTGGGAATGCGCCTGCGGCCCCGCCGATAACGATGTTCTGCACCGTCGAGCGCTTCAGCCACATCGTGTAGACGAAAATGTAGAACGCGATGGTCAGGGCCAGCAGCGCGCCCGCCACCCAATTCACCAGGACGCCCAGGGTGAACACTGAGCCAAGCGAGAGGACGACGCCAAAAGTCAACGCTTCTTCGGGGGAGATGCGCCCCCTTGGAATTGGTCGTGACGCCGTACGCTGCATGAGCGCATCGATGTCGGCATCATACCACATGTTGAGGGCGCCCGACGCGCCAGCTCCCACCGCGATGCACAGCAGCGCGATCGCTGCCAGGGCAGGATGCAGTGTGGACGGCGCCAGTACCATGCCCGTGAACGCCGTGAACACCACCAGCGACATCACGCGCGGCTTCATCAGCGCAAGAAAATCACCCACGCTGCCGCCGGCCGCTTCTGCGACCGCCGGCCTTCGCGCGCTTGCTCCGATCTCCACCATTGGTCCGTTGCTACCGCGCGTCAGTGGTGCGCAGTTTCCTCAAGCTTCGGCAGCGTCTCGTAGGAATGGAAGGCCGGGGGCGAGGGCAATGTCCACTCGAGTGTCGTCGCACCTGCGCCCCAAGGATTGTTGGGTGCCCGCTGCCTCAGCACGAAGTAGGCATAGAGCATGCTGAACACGAAGATGAGAGTGCCAGCCGCCGTAATGTAGGAGCCGACCGAAGACCACCAGTTCCAGTAAGCGTAGGCGTCTGGATAGTCGGCGTAGCGTCTCGGCATGCCTGCCAGACCCAGGAAGTGCTGCGGGAAGAACAGCACGTTGGCGCCAATAAATGTGAGCCAGAAGTGCAGCTTGCCCAGCGCTTCGCTGTACATGTAGCCGCTCATCTTCGGGAACCAGTAGTACCAGCCCGCAAAGATGGCGAACACAGCCCCAAGAGAGAGCACATAGTGGAAGTGCGCGACGACATAGTACGTGTCGTGCAGGGCCCGATCCACACCAGCGTTGGCCAGCATGACACCCGTCACGCCGCCGAGGGTGAACAGGAAGATGAAGCCGAGCGCCCACAGCATCGGCACGCGGAACTGAATTGAACCACCCCACATGGTGGCGATCCACGAAAAGATCTTCACACCCGTCGGAACGGCGATCACCATGGTCGCGAAGATGAAATAGGCCTGAGCATCGACACCCATGCCCGAGGTGTACATATGGTGGGCCCACACAATGAAGCCTACAAAGCCAATGGCGACCATGGCGTAGGCCATGCCGAGATAGCCGAACACCGGCTTCTTGGAGAATGTCGACACGATGTGGCTGATCATGCCGAAGCCAGGCAGGATCAGGATGTAGACCTCCGGATGACCGAAGAACCAGAAAAGGTGCTGGTACAGGACCGGATCGCCACCGCCCGCCGCATTGAAGAACGTGGTGCCGAAGTTACGATCGGTCAGCAGCATGGTAATGGCGCCAGCCAGAACCGGTAGCGACAGCAACAGCAGGAATGCCGTGACCAGCACGCTCCACACGAACAGCGGCATCTTGTGCAGCGTCATGCCGGGCGCGCGCATATTGAAGATAGTCGTGATGAAGTTGATCGCTCCAAGAATGGAGGATGCGCCGGCGAGGTGCAGCGAAAGGATCGCGAAGTCCATCGCCGGGCCGGGATGCCCCGACGTCGAGAGAGGCGCGTAGACCGTCCATCCTGCGCCCACGCCCGACATGTTCGACGGACCTTCGACGAACATCGAGATCAGCAGCAGGGAGAACGCCGCCGGTAGCAGCCAGAACGAGATGTTGTTCATGCGCGGGAACGCCATGTCGGGCGCGCCGATCTGCAACGGCACGAACCAATTGCCGAAGCCGCCGATCATCGCCGGCATCACCATGAAGAACACCATGATGAGGCCGTGCCCGGTGACGAACACGTTGAACACGTGGCCGTTGGCGAAATACTGCATTCCCGGCTCTTGCAGCTCCATGCGCATCACCACGGAGAGCAAGCCGCCGATCAGACCTGCGATGATCGCAAACAGCAGGTAGAGCGTGCCGATATCTTTGTGGTTGGTAGAGAAGAGCCACCGCGGAACGAACGAGGGGGCGTGGTCGTGGCTATGGTCGTGGTCCGCGTGAGCCTTCGTCGCCATGTTCTGCTACCTTCGCGTTCGCTCTTGCGTTGCCATTCGGCGGCCCGCTCCGGAACCGCCAGGCTGACTATCTGCTTGCAGTCTTGTTCTGGCCCGAGTGATCTTTGGCGGCTTGCTGGATGATGTCGCGCACGCGCTTTCGGTCGCGCTTCTTGGTGGCATCCACCCAGTCGTCGAAGACCCGATCCTTAACGACGCGCACCGCGATCGGCATGAAGGCGTGGTCCTTGCCGCAAAGCTCGGAGCACTGGCCGAAGTAGATGCCTTCCTTCTGAGCCTTGAACCACGTTGCGGTGATCCGGCCAGGAACAGCATCCACCTTTGAGCCGAAAGACGGAATGGTCCACGCGTGGATCACGTCCGAGGAGGTCACCAGGACGTGCACCACCTTGTTGACCGGAACGAGCACCTCGTTGTCGACAGCAAGGTTGCGCGGCACTTGGTTTGCCGGCATCCCCGACTTGATCAATGCCTCACGCTCATCGTCCTGCAGCATGACGGAATCAACGCTGATCTTCTGATCAGGATACTCGTGCGTCCAGTTCCAGGCGTGTCCGGTCACCTTGATGGTGAGGTCCGGCGGCGGGTAGGTGTACTGGGCGTACAGGAGCTTGAAGGACGGAATGGCGATGACCAGCAGGACAAGCACCGGCACCACCGTCCACAGGACTTCCAAGGTGGTATTGTGGGTTGTCCTGGTCGGTACCGGATTTCTTTTTTCGCTGAAGCGCCACATCACATAAAGCATGAGCACCATCACAAATAGTGTGATGGCGAAAATGATCACGTTCACGAAGTCATGAAACCAGTGGATCTGCTCGGCGATCGGCGTAACAGCCTCCTGAAAGCCGATCTGCTTGGGAGAGGGCTGCCCAGAGCCAGCAAGAGCGGGCGCCGCGAAAAGGCCGGCACTGCTCGCAGCAGTCGCAAAGCATATGCCGGTCCAGCGGCCAATACTCGTCATATGGTCGGCTCCGTGATCCCTGCAGCTACCGGCTGAGACGCCCACTCAGGATCGGGCTCTCCCCCGGGTCCGAGCGTTGCGCTTACCATCATACCCTAGCTTGGCTACCGAACAGAACCTGTCGTCCGCCAGTCGGGCCATCATTATCGACAGGGAGGCGAACCTTTGTCGTGCCGGTACGCCTTCTCGGACGCGCGGTCCGATCACACCAATAGTCCGCCCCTGCAACCACCAAACACAATGGAAGAATTCTACTCAAGTGCACCTCGCTGCGGCATTTCCACGCGCGAAAGTCGGGATAGCAGCCGGGTTGCGCCGGGAGCCTGGCGTGCACGTGGCTGCGCGGCAAAGCCATGGGTCCCATTTTGGCCGGAATCGTCGCTGAAACCACTCCGGCAATCAGAGCACTTTCGCACTCAAATCGCTGTGGTATTGCGGTGCAGAGCACTAGCAGCGAGAGGTTTGACCTTGCGTCCTTCAGGAACCGACAAGTTGACGGCGCGCCGAGGCCAGATCCTTGCCGTCCTTGCTTCCCTTTTCCTGGTCGCGGTGTCCGCTCCCGCGCTGCCGCAGCCTTTGGAAGGCGGCACCGTCAAATCACAGCACGGCGACTGGCAGATCGTCTGCAAGGCACCCCCTCCGGGCGCCAAGAACGAAATTTGCGCCATCGTCCAAAGTGTCACCGCGGAAGACCGCAACAATGTCGGGCTGACCGTCTACTTCCAACGTTTCTCAGATGGGCGCCGCGTTTTGCGTGTTTTTGCCCCCCTCGGCGTGCTGCTGCCGCCGGGGCTGGGACTGAAGATTGACAACAGGGACGTCGGTCACGCGCCGTTCGTGCGATGCAACTCATTTGCCTGCTATGCGCAGGTCGTCATGGAGGACCCGCTCGTCGAACAGTTGAAGAGTGGCAAAACGGCGGTCTTCATCATCTTCCAGAGCGAGGAAGCCGGCATAGGTATCCCGATCTCCTTGGCCGGTTTCGGCCAAGCGCTCAACAACTTGCGCTGACGCGCCGGCATCCAAGGCGCTTCTCGACATTTCGCCACACTGTTCGGGCACTCTCTCAATCGGGGTGGCGCTACGCATCAGTGTTGCGATTTTGGGCATGAGCGCCGTTAAGACCAGTCTTGAGTTCTCCCAGCACATAGAAAGTACGTCGGGCAGACGACAGCGACGGCTCACGGCATTCCATCCGACTTGCCGCCGTCGCATCAACGAGTTGATGAGTTCGTCGCCTGCCGTTGAAGACCTTGCGGACAGCTTTCCGGCACTGCTATTTGCCTTGGCGACCGGTTTTGCCACGCAAGAGCGGCGCCAGCAGTCGCTGACGCTGGTTGAGACCGGCGCCCCGCTGCGCGCGGCAGCCGATACTCTTGGCGTGGCCTGGTGGTTGCGCAAGCTTCCTCCCCCCGCATTTACTGTTCCACTGCCAGTATTTTCTAGCGAACCAGAGTTCGCGCTGCGGGTCAGCAATACGATTCCCGACAGCACAGACCTTTTGCCCACCTGGTTCGCGCGCGTCAGCTACGGATATGAGGCGTGCGGCCCCGCCTTTGCACTCTGGCTCGCCCGGCACCACGACTTGTGCGTGTCCTCCGAGGAACTTGTCGTGCTGATGGCGGCTTGGGCGTGGTTCAGCGACAAGCACCAGCACCAAGGGGGCAGGTTGCTTCGAGCACCCTGGCATGCCGAGATGAGCTATCGGCGCGCGCGCGACGAGCTCGGTGTTTGGCACCAGCGCGCCAGGCTGGCGGAGCTTCTCGTCCAGGGGCTGGAGACGCCGAGGCTGACCGAGGGTGCCGCGCTGGGCTACTCCTTCACCGCTCTACGCACCGTTGAGGACTACCTCGCGGAAAGCGATGCCTTGGACAACTGCCTCGACCGATATGCCGATCATCTTCTGACAAATGCAGCGGCTATATTCTCCATTCGCAAAGGCGCGCGACGCGTGGGCTGTGTGGAAATAGGGCTGCATCCCACAGAGGTGTCGATGCCTGCCATCATGCAGCTCAAGGGTGCCCGCAACCGCCAAGCCTCCGCTGAGGTCTGGCAGGCGACGTTTGCATGGCTTGGCAGCCAAGATCTCCGGGCGTTTCCACCGCGGTCTGCAAAGCGCGCATCCAGGGCGGAGGCCTCCAGCCTATGGGCTCCGTATGTGGAATTTCTCTCCGGAACACGCCACGAGGGAACTTTCCGCCGCTGGCTGCTCGGCAGAGTTCGCCGGCGCATGACGGGATTGCCTGCCGTGCCACGCCGGCTTCGGCGTGGCGCCGCCTAGGCAACCGCGCGCGCAATTGTCTTCATGAGCAGGTCGATGTCTTCAGGCCGCGACAACCGGTGCTCCCCGTCAGGCACGGCTTCTACCCGCAGCCAATCACCACCCAAATGAGCAACCAGATCCAGGGTGTGCTCCCAGGGAACATCGGGATCCTGCAGCCCGTGCAGGATGTAGACAGGCCGCCCGGGATCGAAAGAGCGCGAGCCGATGAGATGCCTGCGGCCATCCTCGATGAACGCGCGTGTAGTTGGATAGGGTCCGTCGCCGTAACGGGATGGACGCAAATAGACGCCGGTCTCCTCGATATCGCGGCGCGCCGACGATGGAAAATTTTGCCACATGAGCTCCGTCATGTCCCAGGCAGGGGCGATCAAGACGAGAGCCTTGATGCGCTCCGCTTCCTCAGGTGCTTCGGCAAGAAGCGAGCGCAGCAGCAGAAGCGCCATGTAGCCGCCCATGCTGGATCCGACCAGCACTTGCGACCCCTCGGACACGTGGGTGAATACGGCGCGAACCTCCTCCTGCCAGCGGCTTACTGTGCCGTCTTCGAATTTGCCTTCGGATTGGCCATGTCCCGAATAATCGAAGCGAAGGCAGGCGAGGCCCTGATCGGCAGCCCACGCGGACACGGCGGAGGCCTTGGTGCTTGTCATCTCCGATTTCAAACCGCACAGCCACACGATACCGGGCCGTCCGCAGGTGGTGCCCTCTGACCGCAGATAGGCGATACGGCGCCTGTTTGGTGGTTCTCCGACCGACAAGAATTGCGGATGCGTATCGCTCATCCTATGAAAGTCCTCGATTTGTGACCGTGAGACCGCAGGTGGCGAACGGCCGAACCACAGTACTTCAGATCATCCCCGAACTCGATGCCGGCGGTGCGGAACAGTCGGTTGTTGAGATCGTGGCCGCGCTTGTCAAAGCGGGAGCGCGTGCTTTGGTGCTGGCTGAGCCGGGTGGCCGCCTCGCGCCTCTGATTGCGGCTGCCGGCGGCGAGTTCCATGCCTTTCCTGCGGCCACAAAGAACCCGTTCCGCATTCTCGCCAATGCCCAGGCTCTGGTGACGCTTGCAAGGCGGGAGGGCGTTCACCTGATCCACGCGCGCAGCCGCGCGCCCGCATGGAGCGCACTGCTGGCTGCGCGCCGACTTGGAACGCCGTTCGTCACCACCTATCACGGGGCCTACAACGAGACGAACGCTGTCAAGCGGGCCTACAACAGCGTGATGGCGAAGGGCGATATCGTCATCGCCAACTCGCGCTACACGGCCGACCTTGTTGAGTCGCGCTACGCGACCTATCCGGAGCGAATCCGGGTCATTCACCGTGGCGTCGATGCGTCGGCGTTCGACTCCACAAAGATCAGTCCGGAACGCGTCGCCACCCTGCGCAGCAGCTGGGACATCCCCCCCGGCCGGCCGATCATCCTACAGGCCGCCCGTTTGACACGCTGGAAGGGGCAGCTGACCCTGATAGAGGCCGTTGCACGCCTGCGCGCCCGCGGAGCTTTGCGAAACGCCATGCTCGTCCTGGCGGGCGACGCTCAGGGCCGCGATGACTACGTCAACGAGTTGCAAGGCAGGATCGAGGAGTTCGGCCTTGGGCCACATGTGCGCTTGCCGGGGCATCTCCCGGTATCGGCGATGCCAGTCGCCTACGCCCTGGCCGACGCTACCGTTGTTGCCTCCATAGAACCGGAGGCGTTTGGCCGAACGGCCATCGAGGCCGCCGCACTGGGCTGCCCTGTCATAGCAACCAACATTGGGGCTCCCCCGGAGACGGTGCTGGCCCAGCCCGCAGTGCCCATTCAGGAGCGGACCGGCTGGCTGGTGCCCCCCGGAGACCCCGAAGCGCTAGCCGCGGCGCTCGCTGAGGTGCTTGCCCTGTCACCCGATGGGCGCAGGGAGATAGCGAAAACCGCCCGCGGCCACGTGCTGGCCCACTTCACGACCGAGGCGATGCAACGGCGTACCTTGGCGGTTTATGACCTTCTCCTCGGCACAACCTTGGACAAGACGTTCAGCGTGGACACGGCGCTCAAGATTTCCTAAGGGTCCCCCTGCGGCAAACTTGACTTGGCGAGGCGTCCCCCCGATTCTCTACGGGTCAGGCTGCCGGGTAGCGCTAGCCTGCCGTCACCCGTTGCTTCAACAACCCAAGGGAGAGTGCAACATACGTCGTCCAATGAGGGCTGCACCCGAGCGTGCACCGTCCGGTCCGCGGATGAATGAAGATATCCGCGCACCTGAAGTTAGGCTGATCGATCAGATTGGTCAGAATGTCGGCGTCGTCGCGACGTCGGCGGCTATTGCCCGCGCTGTCGAAGCGGGGCTGGACCTGGTGGAGATTTCTCCGGATTCCAATCCGCCGGTCGCCAAGATTCTCGATTACGGCAAGTTCAAATATCAGGAACAGAAGAAGGCCGCCGAGGCCCGCAAACGGCAGAAGATTGTCGAGATCAAAGAGATCAAGATGCGCCCGAGCATCGATGATCACGACTATGACGTGAAGATGCGCTCCATCATGCGGTTCTTCGACGAGGGAGACAAAGTTAAGGTCACCTTGCGGTTCCGGGGGCGAGAGATGTCGCACCAGGAACTCGGCTGGCAGGTTCTTCAGCGCGTCAAGACCGACATCGAGCCGGTGGCAAAAGTGGAGTCGGAGCCGCGCATGGAAGGCCGGCAGATGGTCATGGTCCTGGCTCCCAGGTAGCGGCGGCGGGTAGAAAACCAGCCTCCAGTGGCGCCAAATGGCCTTGGCGTCACTTGCTTGCCGCCCCCTTTCGAACTAAGAAACGGCCGTCGAAGCCGCCCGGCGGGGCATGCCGTGGCGGTCTTTCATGCTTCAAACAACAGCTCGCGAAGTCTCTGCGAGCGACAAGGAGAAAGCCAAATGCCCAAGTTGAAGACCAAGAGCGGTGCCAAGAAACGCTTCAAGATTACCGGCACGGGCAAGGTCATGGCGCAAGCCCAAGGCAAGCGCCACGGCATGATCAAGCGTACGCCGAAGTTCGTCCGCAGTGCGAGGGGCACCATGACCCTCACGGACAGCGACGCCAAGATCGTCAAAAAATACATGCCCTACAGCCGCTGAGCTTAGAGCCGTCTCAAGCCATCTAACGGAGTATTTCCATGGCACGCGTCAAACGCGGCGTCACCGCGCACGCCAAGCACAAGAAAGTTCTGAAGAAAGCCAAGGGCTATTACGGCCGCCGCAAGAATACCATTCGCGTGGCCAAGCAGGCGGTCGAGAAGGCGATGCAGTACGCCTATCGTGATCGCAAGCAGAAGAAGCGCACGTTCCGCGCCCTTTGGATCCAGCGCATCAATGCCGCCGTGCGTGAGCATGGCCTCACCTACGGACGATTTATCGACGGTCTCGGCAAGGCCGGGATCGAGATCGACCGCAAGGTTCTCGCGGACCTTGCCGTGAAGGACGCCGCGGGCTTCAAGGCGCTCTGCGATCAAGCTGCGGCAAAGCTCAAGGCAGCTTGAGACGAGGCTGGACATTGGGCCTGCGCCTGCAGGTTGCCGATCTAGCCCGGCACCAAAGCTGACCGCCGCCAAATGGCCGACAGGGCAACTTGTCGGCCGGCATTCCAAGTGCGAGCAGTTCAAGACGAGAACGCGGGCTACGCAATGGCCAACGACACCGAAATCGCTTCGCTGGAGAAAACTCTCCTCGTTGAAATCACTGGCGCCGCCGACCTCGAGACCATCGAGCGTTTGCGCATTTCCACGCTCGGAAAGAAAGGGCGCGTTTCCGAGCTAATGGCCCGGCTCGGAACTCTTCCGGGCGAGCAGCGCAAGGCCTTCGGACAATCCGTCAATCAGTTGAAGGAGCGGGTTACCGAGGCGCTCGAAGCACGCAAATCGCAGCTGTCGCGCGATGCGATGTCGGCAAAGGTGGCCTCAGAGTGGGCAGACGTCACGCTGCCTGTCAGACTCGGCCCATTGCAGGACGGCCGCATTCATCCGATCAGCCAGGTCTGGGATGAGATCGTAGAAATCTTCGGCGACATGGGCTTCTCGGTTGCTGAAGGCCCCGACATCGAATCGGACGATCTCAACTTCACGAAATTGAATATTCCGCCCGAGCACCCGGCTCGGCAGGACCATGACACGTTCTACTTCAAACCGAAGGCCGACGGATCGCGCCTGCTCCTGCGCACGCACACTAGCCCAGTGCAAATCCGAACGATGCTGTCGCAGAAACCGCCAATCCGCATCATCGTTCCGGGCCGGGTCTATCGCATCGACAGCGACGCAACTCATACGCCCATGTTCCATCAGGTCGAAGGCCTGGTGATCGACGAGCACACGCACCTGGGACATCTGAAATGGTGCCTTGAAGAATTCTGCAAAGCCTTCTTCGAGGTACCCGATCTGAAGATGCGCTTTCGCGCGTCCCACTTTCCATTCACGGAACCGTCGATGGAAGTGGACCTCGATGCCAGCGCCATCGGCAAGCCCGGCCAATGGCTCGAGATCCTCGGCAGCGGCATGGTGCACCCCAACGTCATCCGCAACTGCGGCCTCGATCCGGAGAAGTACCAAGGCTTTGCGTTCGGCATGGGCCTGGATCGCATCACCATGCTCAAGTATGGCATCCCCGATCTCCGCGACATGTTCAGCGCCGACCTGCGCTGGCTGAAGCACTTCGGCTTCCTGCCGCTCGACGTGCCGACACTTGCCGGCGGACTTTCGCCGTGAGGGAGCGCGCGCCATGAAATTCACACTGTCCTGGCTCCGGGACCACCTGGACACATCAGCGTCGATCGAGGAATTGGCCGACAAGCTCTCGTCGATCGGCCTCGAGGTCGAGAGCATCGATTATCCAGGCGCCAAGCTGAAGAACTTCACCATCGCCCGTGTCCTGGAGGCGAAGCGCCATCCGAACGCCGACCGGCTGCAGGTCTGCAAGCTGGACATCGGCAGCGGCACGGTAGAGGTCGTGTGCGGCGCCCCGAATGCACGCACTGGCATGATCGGGGTGTTCGCGCCGATCGGCAGCTTCATTCCGGGCACGAAAATCACGCTCGAAGCCAAGCCGGTTCGCGGCGTTGTGTCGGGTGGCATGCTGCTGTCTGAAAGAGAGCTCCAACTCTCCGACAATCACGCCGGCGTCATCGACCTGCCGGAACAGTTCGCCAGCAAAATCGGCCAGCGCTACGTCGACTCGCTTGGCATGGGCGACCCGGTGCTCGACGTCAAAATCACGCCCAATCGGCCAGACTGCACGGGCGTCCGCGGAATCGCGCGGGATCTTGCCGCAGCGGGGCTCGGCAAACTGAAGCCCGACCCGAAAATCACCGGAGTCGAGGGGAGCTACGACTGCCCGATCGACATCAAGCTCGAATTCTCCCCGGATACCCGCGATGCATGCCCGTGCTTCTCAGGCCGCTACCTCAGGGGCGTCAGGAACGGCGAAGCCCCCGAGTGGATGAAGCAGCGCCTCAAGGCCGTCGGACTGCGGCCGATCAATGCACTCGTCGATGTCACCAACTACATCAGCCTGGATCGTGGCCGGCCGTTGCATGTCTACGATGCCGACAAGCTCAAGGGTGCCATTCGAGCGCGCATGGGCAAGAAGGGCGAGAGGTTCGCGGGCCTCGACGGCAAGGTCCATGACGTTGATGACACGATGTGCGTCATCGCCGATGACAAGGCTGTTTTGGGCCTTGGCGGCATTCTTGGCGGCGAGGACACAGGTGTCACGACGGACACCCAGAATGTGCTGATCGAATGTGCCTATTTCGACCCGCTGCGGACGGCGGCCACGGGACGCAAGGCAGGCATCCAGAGCGACGCTCGATACCGCTTCGAGCGCGGCGTGGACCCCGCCTATGTCATCCCCGGCTTGGATCTCGCAACCGAGATGATGCTCAAGCTTGTGGGCGGTACGCCTTCGAAAGCCCGAGTAGCCGGCGCGCCGCCGGTGGCGAAGAAGGTCATCCAGTTCAATTTTGGCCTCGTCGAGAAGCTTGCCGGGATCGCGATCCCCCTGACGCAGGCCCGGGAGACGCTGGAGGCGCTTGGGTTCTCGGTCGACGGCAAGGGCACAACGGCGAAGGTTACCGCGCCGTCCTGGCGCCCGGACATCGAAGGCTCGGCTGATCTGGTGGAAGAGATCGTGCGCATCGCGGGTCTCGATACCGTGCCGTCCGCCGCCATGCCGCGAATCGCGGGCGTAGCGCGCCCGGTGTTGACGGAGCCCCAGCGCCGGGTTCGCCGCGCACGCCGCGTCCTTGCGGGCCGCGGGCTGGTCGAAGCCGTCACGTGGTCCTTCATCGACCGTGATACGGCGCTCGCGTTTGGCGGAGGGCAGGACATGCTGGAGATCGCCAACCCGATTTCCAGTGAGATGCGCTCGATGCGGCCCAGTCTACTGCCGGGGCTGCTTTCTGCACTCTCGCGGAATCACAACCGAGGCTTCGCCGATGCCGGCCTGTTCGAGGTCGGGCAGTGCTATCGCGGGGATGCGCCGAACGATCAGTTCGTTGCGGCTTCTGGCGTGCGCGCCGGCTCTACGGATATCGAAGGCTCCGGCCGGCATTGGGACGGTACACCGGAAGATGCCGGCCTCTTTCAAGCCAAGTCCGATGCCTTCGCCCTGCTGTCGGACCTTGGATTCGATGTGTCCAAGGCACAGATCTCGCGAGATGTTCCGGCGTGGTTCCACCCAGGCCGCGCGGCAGCCCTGAAGCTCGGACCTAAGACCACGCTCGCGCATTTCGGCGAGATTCACCCTCAGGCTCTCGACTCTATGGGCCTGTCAGGAACCGTGGCTGCATGCGAAGTCTACCTCGACGCTTTGCCATCGAAACGCAAGACGGCGGGACGAGGCTCTTTCGAAAGTCTGACGCTGCTGCCCGTGAAGCGCGATTTCGCGTTCGTCGTTGATGCCCAGGTTGCGTCGGCGGACATCGTAAAGGCCGCGGCCGCGGCGGATAAGAGCCTGATCGCTGATGTCAGCGTGTTCGACGTGTTCGAAGGTGAGTCCGTTGGCAAAGGCAAGAAATCCCTTGCGCTTGAGGTCACGCTGCAGCCTCGCGAGAAAACCTTGACCGACGCGGAGATCGATGCGGTAGCCGCACGCATCGTCACGCAAGTCGAAAAGGCGACCGGCGCGAAAATTCGCGGCTAGCTGCCGCGTGCCTCATGGGCCGCACGGGTAGCGGCACTGGTGAACTGAGAGACAATCTCGGCGAACTCCACCTTTCGCTTGGCGTCGAGGTGGGTCAGGTTCTCATCCGCCACGATAAGCGCCACGGTGCCGAACGGATCGGACTGCAGCTGCTGAAACAGCTTGCCCGTGTCGCGCGTGGCGGCGAGCGGATCATCCGATGATTTGGCTCGCGACCGAACTTTCGAGCGGCTGTTTATGGCCTCGGATGCGAGCTTCCATGCGACGAGGGCGAAGTCTTTGGAGCGTTCTCCGGGTTCCGCATACTGGGAAAATTCCTCGCCAAACATCGGCGAGGCGCCTGCGGCAAACCCCATCAGCTCATTTGGCGAAACCTTGAGTATTTCGCACATCTTGTGCAGAAGCGTCAGGCTCGGCTCGACTTCAGCGCGCTCATAGCGCGTGTAGCGGTTCTCCTCGATCCCCAGCGATCGGGCAAAATAACGGGCGCGCGGATAGCCGTTCTGCACCCTCAATTTCTTGAGGCGTTGCGCGAACTGTGCACGGACTTCCGGGGCCAGCGCCTTGGTCATGACGCATACGGCTTCGCAAGCCCCGCACAAATTGTAATCGCCGTAAAAAGGAGATAATGAATAATTATCTTTAATTTTGTAGTGCTGGGCCGTCGAGAACGATGCAGCTTGCCTGAAGCGTCGGCCGCAGCTGAGCTGCGTGCTGTCCTACGAGGCGCCAGCAGCAAATCGCCGCCCTGACCTACGCCCGTCTGCGTTTGCTCCAGGCACTGTCGCGATGCTAAGCACCGGCCCCATGACGGACATCACACTTATCCGAAACTTCTCCATCATCGCGCATATCGACCATGGCAAGTCCACTTTGTCGGACCGGCTGATCCAGCTGTGCGGCAACGTCTCCGACCGGGAGATGAAGGAGCAAATCCTCGACTCGATGGATATCGAGCGCGAGCGCGGCATCACCATCAAGGCCCAGACCGTCCGCCTCGACTACAGGCACACCGACGGCAAGACCTATCAGTTGAACCTGATGGACACGCCAGGCCATGTCGACTTCGCCTACGAGGTGTCCCGCTCGCTCGCCGCCTGCGAGGGCGCCATCCTCGTCGTTGACGCCACCCAGGGCGTGGAAGCGCAGACCCTCGCCAACGTCTACCAGGCGGTCGAGAACGACCTCGAAATCCTGCCCGTGCTGAACAAGGTCGACCTTCCCTCCTCCGACGTGGACCGCGTCAAGCAGCAGATCGAGGACGTGATCGGGCTCGATGCTTCCTTCGCGGTGCCGATCTCGGCCAAGACCGGCGAGAACGTACGCGCCGTGCTGGAAGCCGTCGTCGAGCGACTGCCCCCGCCAAAGGGCGAGCGCAACGCCCCCCTCAAGGCACTTCTCGTCGACAGCTGGTACGACGCCTACCTCGGCGTCGTGGTCCTCGTGCGCATCATCGACGGCGCGCTCAAGAAGGGTCAGAAAATCCGGCTGATGTCGGCCGGCACGATCCACCAGATCGAGCGCGTCGGCATCTTCCGCCCCAAGCAGGAGATGCTGGCCGAGCTTGGCCCGGGCGAGGTCGGTTTCTTCACCGCCGCCATCAAGCAGGTTGCCGACACGCGCGTGGGCGACACGATCGTGGATGAAAAGAACGCAACTGCCACGCCGCTGCCGGGCTTCAAGCCGGCCCAGCCCGTCGTGTTCTGCGGCCTGTTCCCGGCAGACGCAGCCCAGTTCGAGGATCTGCGCGAAGCCATGGCGCGCCTGCGCCTCAACGATGCGAGTTTCAGCTACGAAACCGAGAGTTCAGCCGCGCTCGGCTTCGGCTTCCGCTGCGGCTTCCTCGGCCTGCTGCACCTGGAGATCATCACCGAGCGGCTAGAGCGCGAGTTCAATCTCGACCTCATCACCACGGCGCCGAGCGTCATCTACCAGATCTACCTCACCGACGGCTCGATGGTGGAGCTGCACAACCCCGCCGACATGCCCGATCCCGTGCGCATCGACCACATTGAGGAACCTTGGATCGAGGCCACCATCCTGGTCCCCGACGAATATCTCGGCGGCGTCCTCAAGCTGTGCCAGGACCGGCGCGGGCGGCAGAAGAACCTCACCTACGTCGGCGCGCGCGCCATGCTCGTGTATGAGCTGCCGCTGAACGAGGTGGTGTTCGACTTCTACGACCGCCTCAAGTCGATCAGCCGCGGCTATGCCTCGTTCGACTATCACATCCAGGGCTACGAGACCGGCGACCTCGTCAAGATGTCGATCCTGGTCAACGCCGAGCCGGTCGACGCACTCTCCATGATCGTGCATCGTGCGCGCGCCGACAGCCGCGGCCGCGCCATGTGCGAGAAGCTCAAGGAGTTGATCCCGCCGCACCTGTTTCAGATTCCCGTCCAGGCTGCCATCGGCGGCAAGATCATCGCGCGCGAGACCATTCGCGCTTTGAGGAAAGACGTGCTCGCCAAGTGCTACGGCGGCGACATCACCCGCAAGCGCAAGCTTCTCGAGAAGCAGAAGAAGGGCAAAAAGAAGATGCGCCAGTTCGGCCAGGTCGAGATTCCGCAGGAAGCCTTCATCGCCGCCCTGAAGATGGACGAGAACTGAGCGCCTTGGAGCTCAAGGCATCACCTCTCCTTTCATCCCGGAATTGCGCAAAGCGTAATATCCGCGACCCAGGGGCCGAGAATATTGCACAGAGTATGTAGCCCTGGGTCCCGGCTCTCGCTGCGCTCGGCCGGGATGACAAGGTGATCCTAACCCTGCAGCGCAGCCCACATGGCCCGGTCGCGCTCGGCCGTCCACACACGCGGCGTATCGATGCCCTGCGCCTCGTCATAGGCGCGCGCGATGTTGAAGGGCTGGCAATGCTCGAAGATGGGCCAATTGCCGTACTTGGGCCGCATCGCAGTCGTGGCCTCGTCGAAGCACTCTTTGAGTGAGGCCCCTCTCGCGACCCCGCGCTTCACCGGATCGTAGGTGTCGCGCAGGAAGTCGCGCGTCAGGGAAATGGCCTCCGCCACCGTAGCCGCGCCCACCAGCGCGTCGCCGCGCCCCGGCACCAGCGCATCCGCCTTCACGCCGTCGATGCGAGACAACGTTCCCGGCCAATCCGCGAAGTGCGCATCGCCGCAGTAGCAGGCCGACTTGTACTCCACGATGTCGCCGGAGAAGACCACGTTGGCGTCCGGGACATAAGCGACGATGTCGCCCGCCGTATGCGCGCGGCCCAAGAAGCGCAGCTCCACCCGGCGCTTACCGAGATAGAGCGTCATGCTGCGCTTGAACGTCATGGTCGGCCACGTCAGGCCCGGCACGCTTTCGGCTGCCTGGAACAGGCGCGGGAAGCGGCCGTACTCCGAATCCCAATCCTCCTTGCCGCGCTCGGCAATCATGGCGCGGCAGGCATCGGAGGCGATGATCTCCTGCGCGCCGTAGGCCGACGCGCCCAGCACGCGCACGGCGTGATAATGCGAGAGCACGACATACTTGATCGGCTTGTCCGTCACCTCGCGCACGCGCTCGATCACCTGCTTTGCCGCAACCGGCGTCGCCTGCGCATCGATGACGATCACGCCGTCGTCGCCGATGATAATGCCGCTGTTGGGATCGCCCTGCGCGGTAAAGGCGTAGAGATCGCGCCCGATTTCCTTGAAGGTGATGACCTTCTCGCTGAGATCACCGGTCGAGGCGAAGTTCTTGGACATTTCGGATGCGGCTCCCTGGGGCGTTTGTGGTTCTTCAGGCCTTATAGCGGACAACCTGCTGGTCGATGGCGCCAAAGATCGAGCGCCCGTCCCCGCCCAGCATCTCCAGCTTCACCCGGTCGCCGAACTTGAGGAACGGCGTGCGCGGCTTGCCCTCCACAATCGTCTCCACCGTGCGCACCTCGGCAAGACAGGTATAGCCGGGCCCGCCCTGCTCGACCGGCCGCGCGGGGCCGTCGCCCTCCTTGTTGGAGACGGTGCCGGAACCGATGATGGTGCCCGCGCTCAACCGGCGGCTCTTGGCAGCATGCGCGATGAGCTGCGGGAACGAGAAGGTCATGTCCACCCCAGCGTTGGGCCGTCCGAGCGGCTTGCCGTTGAGGTCCGCCAGCAGGGGCAGATGCACCTTGCCGTCGCGCCACGCGCCGCCGAGTTCATCCGGCGTCACGGCGACAGCGGCAAACGCCGTCGACGGCTTGCCGTGGAAGAAGCCGAAACCCTTTGCCAACTCGGCCGGGATCAGGTTGCGCAGCGAAACGTCGTTGACGAGCATCAGCAGCCGGATGTGCGGCGCGGCGCTCGCCGCCGACGCGCCCATCGGCACATCGCCCGTGATGACGGCGACTTCGCCCTCGAGATCAATGCCCCAGGCCTCGTCCGCCAGCTCGATGGGGTCACGCGGTCCAAGGAAGGCGTCCGATCCGCCCTGATACATCAAGGGCTCGGTCCAGAACGTGGCCGGCATCTCGGCGCCGCGCGCCTTGCGCACCAGCTCGACGTGATTGACGTACGCCGAGCCGTCCGCCCACTGGTACGCCCGCGGCAGCGGTGCCTCACAGGCGGCCTCGTCGAAAGGGACGAATGGCAGCTTGCTGCCCCCGGCGTTGAGGTCCTCGTAGACGGCCCGCATGTCCGGCAAAGCGGCGTCCCAGGTATCCAGCAGCAGTTGCAGCGTACGTGGACCGCGTACCTTGGCGGCCGCAACCGCCGTCTTGAGATCGCGGGAAACGATAAGCAGGCTGCCGTCGCGCGTACCGTCGCGCAGTGTTGCGAATTTCATGATCCTATCCGTGCGATCAGGGCTTGCCGTTGAACTGCTTATCGAGCGGCGTCCAGCAGTCGGGATAGTTCTCTTGCAGCGTATCAAGTTCCGCGGCGAACCTGGTCAGGTGCTGGGGAAAGCGCGTCTCGAACATGAAGGCGAGCGTATTGGTCAACTTCACCGGCTTCAGCTCCACCTGCGTGGCATGATCGTAGGCGAGCTTGTCCGGTCCGTGCGGCAGCATGCAGTTGTGCAGCGACACCGCACCCGGCACGAAGCCCTCAGGGCGCGCATCGTACACACCGTAGATGAGCCCCATGAACTCCGACATGATGTTCATGTGATACCAGGGCGGGCGGAAACTGTGCTCGGCGACCGACCAGCGCTCCGGGAAGATGACGAAGTCGACGTTGGCCGTGCCGGCCGTTTCCGATGGCGCAGTCAGCACGGTGAAGATCGACGGATCGGGATGATCGAACAGGATCGCCCCGACAGGCGAGAAGGTACGCAGGTCATACTTGTAGGGTGCATAGTTGCCGTGCCAGGCAACGACGTCGAGCGGCGAGTGGCCGATCTCCGCAACGTTGAAGGAGCCGCACCACTTCACGGTGAGGGTGGACTTCGTTTCCTTGTCCTCGAACGCGGCAACCGGTGTCTTGAAGTCGCGCGCGTTGGCAAGGCAGTTGGCACCGATCGGTCCGCGATCCGGCAGCGTGAACTTGGCGCCGTAGTTCTCGCACACATAGCCGCGCGCCGGCCCGTCGATCAGCTCAACCTTGAATTTCACGCCGCGCGGGATCACGCAGATGTCGCCGGGCGCAGCATCGATGCGGCCGAACTCGGTGAAGAAGCGCAGGCTGCCCTGCTGCGGCACAACCAGCAGCTCGCCATCGGCGTTGTAGAAGTACTCGTTCTCCATCGACGCGGTGACGAGATAAATATGCGCCGCCATGCCGGCCTGCGTGTTCACGTCGCCGCTTGTCGTCATCGTGCGCATGCCGGTAAGGAAGGTGAGCGTCTCCTTCGGGATCGGCAGCGGCCCCCAGCGCAGCTGACCGATAGGAAGGTCGTGCTCGCCGAGCGCCGGCCCCGTCTTCCACAGCGGCAGCGTCGTCTTCTTGAATTTCTGCGCATGCCGCACGGACGGTCGGATGCGATACAGCCACGAGCGCTCGTTGGTGCCGCGCGGCGCCGTGAACGGCGAGCCGGAGAGTTGCTCTGCATAGAGCCCGTAGGGCGTTTTCTGCGGCGAGTTCTGCCCGGCGGGCAGCGCCCCCGGCAGCGCCTCCGTCTCGAAGTCGTTGCCGAAGCCCGGCATGTAGCCGGCCGGCGTGGCCTTGGTCCATTGGAGCTCTGCCGCTGCGCCCGCAGCGGGCTTGCTGCCGTCTGCCATGGGTTTCCTCCAGAACGCGATTTTCACGCCGCTACGCGGCGGATGACAATGCTGGCTGCACATGATAGTTTCGTTTCAAACGAAATCAACCGGAAACGGCAATGGACGACGTTTCGCAGTCGGAACCTGCGCTGATACTTGAAGATTTTGCGCCCTACCGGCTGGCAGTGGCGGCCCATGCCGTCAGCCGCGCGCTGTCGGAGGTGTATACGAAGGAATTCGGGCTCTCGATCCCCGAATGGCGCGTGCTGGCCAATCTCGGGCGCTGCGGGCCGCTCAACGCCGGTGAGCTGGCCGAGCGCTCCAGCATGGACAAGCCCAAGGTCACCCGCGCGTTGCAGCGGCTGGAGGCGCGCGGGCTTGTGCAACGCGCCATCGTCGACGCGGACCGCCGGCAGGTGCGCCTCACGCTTACCCGGCGCGGGCGCCTGCAGTTCCGCCAGATCGCAGCACTCGCGCTCGAATGGGAGGCCAATCTCCTGGGGAACCTCTCAACCGCGGAGCGCTCGACCTTCGATCGCGTGTTGACCAAGCTGATGCGGCAGGTCGAGACTTTGTCGCCCGACGACGCAGCGCCGACAGAGAGACCGTAAGATGCTGAAGCTTTATTCTTATTTTCGCTCCTCGGCAGCCTACCGGGTCCGCATCGCGCTGAACCTGAAGGGCCTCGCCCACGAAACGGAGTTCGTGCATCTGATCAAGGATGGCGGGCAGCACACCAAGCCCGCCTATCGCGCGGTCAATCCGCAAGCGCTTCTCCCGACCCTCGAGCACGACGGCCGCACCATCACCCAGTCGCTCGCGATCATGGAGTACCTCGACGAGATCCACCCCGATCCGCCGCTGCTGCCGGGCGACGCGGAGCAGCGCGCCAAGACCCGCGCCTTCGCCCTGGCGATCGCCTGCGATGTCCACCCGCTCAACAACCTGCGCGTTCTGAGCTACCTCAAGTCGCCCCTGGGCCACGATCAGGCTGCCGTCGACACGTGGTATCGCCATTGGGTGGAGACGGGCCTTGTGGCCTGCGAAGCCCTGCTGCCCGCGACCCGCACAAAGTTCTGCTTCGGCGAGCAGCCTACCCTCGCCGACGCGTGCCTTGTCCCGCAGATGTACAACGCCCGCCGCTTCAAGGCCGACCTGACGGCGATACCCCGCCTCGTCGCCATCGACCAAGTTTGCAGCGAGCACACCGCCTTCACTCAGGCCGCCCCTGAAGCTCAGCCGGACGCCGCCTAGCTCTCGCTGACGAACACGCGCTCATCGATCGTGCCGCCGTCGAGATACGTCGCCACCATCTCGGCCAGCGCCGGCGCCATCAGGAAGCCGTGGCGGTACAGACCGTTCACGTGGATTGTTTTCCCGCGCACGATGATCTTCGGCACGTTGTCGGAGAACGAGGGACGCACGCCAGCTCCCATATCGAGGATTTCAGCCTCGCCGAATGCTGGATGCAGCGCATAGGCCATACTCAGCAATTCCAGCGCCGAGCGCACCGTGACCGGCCCTGCCTCCTCGCTCTCGATCACCGTCGCACCGATCATGTGCACGCCGCCGCCCCACGGCACGACATAGATCGGATGACGCGGGTGCAGAAAGCGAACTGGCCGCTGCAGATCGATCTCGCGGCTTCGCACGATCAGCCGCTCGCCGCGCACGCCACGCAAGTCGGGCAGTTCGCCGTTTGCGCCGAGCCCCCGGCAATCGATCACCAGATCGTCGGCCCTGCTTCTCCCCGCCGTCGCCCAATCCGTGCCAAAGACGACCTGCCCACCCGCCGCGCGAAACGCCTCCAGCAGAAACTGCATCGCGGCGCGCGGGGCCACGTGCGCCTCGGCCGCGTAGAACAGCCCGAAATCGAAGCGGCCGCTTAGGTTGGGCTCCAACCGTCCTATGCCATCCGCACCCACACGTTCGTGTCCCTCAGTCTGGGCGGCGAAATGCTCCACATCGCCCCTGTCGCGCACACCAGCAACGACCAGCGTCCCCGCCACCGCCGTGCCCGGAAACACATCTTGCCAGAGCGTGATCGACTTCAGCCCCAGATCGCGAACGACCGGCGCATACACCTCGCGCTCGCAGTACGGCCCCAACATCGCACCCGCGTAGGAGCTCGCGGCGCCGGCAAACATCTCGGGCGACTTCTCGATCAGGCGAACCGAATGGCCCGCCCGTGCAAGCGTCAGCGCCTGCCACAGGCCGACGATACCGGCCCCCACCACCGTTATGCTGCGCTTCTTCATTTCGAATTCCATCAATCCCCGCGCGCCACACCCTCGCGGCGCGGATCGGCACCGCCCTCTAGGCGCCCGCCATCGCGAATGACGATGATATGTGATCCGGAGTTGAGCTGGCCGGCACTGACGCGATGGCCGTAGCGTCGGAGCTGCAGCGCACTCCAAAGGGCAGACCGATGATCCACCTCGATCTCGAGCGCGTCGCCTCGATTCCCGAAATTCATCATCTCCGCGGCTTCCTGCGCGTTGAGTTCCCAATCGATCAGCCCGACCAGAGACTTCACCACGTACATGATGATGCGGGATCCGCCGGGCGAGCCCACGATGGCCCAAGGTCGCCCATTCTCGTCGAACACAATGACGGGTGCCATCGAGCTTCGCGGCCGCCTGCCCGGCCCGACCGCGTTGGCCACTGGGCGCCCGTCCCCGTCCACCGGACGGAATGCAAAATCCGTCATTTGGTTATTCAGCAGAAAGCCCGCCGCCCAAAGCCGCGACCCGAATGCGCCCTCGATTGTGGTGGTCAACGAAACGATGTTGCCAGCGTCATCCACGATGGACAGGTGGCTGGTGCCTTCCAGTTCCAGCGTCGAATCTTCCCCTGGCATGGCGAAGCCGAGCTGCTGCGGGACGCCCGGCGGCGGCCTGTTCGTCATGGCGGTCTCGAGGTCAATGAGCTTGCGCCGGGAGTCGATGTACTGCTGTTCGAGCAGGCCGCTGGGAACGGTGACAAAATCGGGATCGGCGACGTAGCGATCCCGATCGGCAAACGCGAGCCGCTGGGCCTCCGCCAAAAGATGCAACGCCCTTGAGTTACTGGAAACCGAGCGCCCTTTCCCCAGGTCGAACGGTTCCACCAGCTTCAGCACTTGCGCAACGGCAATCCCGCCTGAGGATGGCGGCGCCATACTGCATATCCGATGACGGCGGTAGCCGAAGCAAAGCGGCTCCCGCTCCTTCACCCGATAGGCGGCCAAGTCCTCGCGCGTGACATCTCCCCGATGGTTCGGCGCCGCGCGCACGGCATCGACGATAGCTTGCGCAATGCGCCCTTGATAAAACTCGTCGGCACCGCGCGCAGCGAGGCTCCGCAATGCCGCCGCAAACGCGGGGTTCTTGAGGACATAACCCGCCGGAAAGGCCGTCCCGCTGGAGTCGAAATAGTGCTGCCGTGCGGCCGGCGCGAACGCGTCCGCTCCATAGAGGCGCAGCAGCGCGCTCAGCCGCGGCGATATGGCGAACCCCTTTTCGGCGAGATCGATCGCTGGCTGGAACAGCTGGGCCCACGGCAGCTTCCCATGGGCCTTGTGCAGCGTCTCGAGAAGCCGAAGCGTGCCCGGAACTCCGACGCTCAAACCGCCGAACACAGCCCGGTTGAAGGGCATCGGGCCACTTTCGGCGAGGAATCGGTCAGCCCTCGCAGCCGCAGGAGCCGTCTCCCGGCCATCGTAGCTCTTGAGTGTCCTGGTGGAGCTTGCCCAGTGCAGGGCGAACGCGCCGCCTCCAAGCCCCGAAGACTGCGGCTCAACCAGATTGAGGACGAGTTGCACGGCGATCGCGGCGTCGGCAGCCGTGCCGCCCGCGCGCAGAATCTTCTGCCCCGCCTCGACGGCGTGGGGGTTTGCAGCCGCGATCATGTGCGATTTGGCGAGCACCGGCGGCCGCGACCAGGGTGCCCAGCGCGTGGCCGGCTCCGGATGCGCCTCGTTGGCGGGGCTGGGTCGCTGTGCCTGGGCCGTTGCAATGGCCAGACACATCGCGATCAGGGCGACTACACAAGTGCGTGTCATTGTCCCGAGGAGAATACCCTGTTTGGCACCGTACTATCAGATACTGCCGTTTCCTTGGGGTTTTCGTACTTTTCCCAGCCTCGCCAGCATGTTGCTGAAACCGCACAGCGCACCACAATCGCGGTTGCGCTGGTTGCGCGGGAACAGGCTCGGCGCCACACTCGCGCCAATTTTCGACAATGCGTTTGTGTGCAGGCGGGAACTGAGCTGTTTTCGTCTGGGTTCTTGCGTGATGAAGGCATGTGGATCTTCAAGACCAAGAAGAAGGAACGGTGGGATGATCTTTGGCAGTAGGCTCTGGCTGGTTCCGGTCGCTGCGGGACTATTGGGCCTGGTTGGTTTCGCGCAGCCGGCTGCCGCACAGCCGCTTTCTTGGGACTGGGGCGGTGGCAGCACCGTCGGCGGTAGCGGACGCGAGACCATTCGCTTCGATCCCAAGTATGGCAAGGGCCAGGTCATCGTCAGCTTCACGGACCGGCGGCTCTACTACATCACGCAGCCAGGAGAGGCCTTCAGCTACCCGATCGCCGTACCGCGCGAGCAAAGCCGCTGGGCCGGTGTGACGTCGGTCTCGCAGAAGCGGGAAAATCCGTCCTGGACGCCGACGCCCACGATGGTCAAGGAAAACCCGCGCCTGCCGCGTTGGGTCCCCGGCGGCCACCCGATGAACCCGCTCGGTGTTCGTGCGCTCTACCTCGGATCGAGCATGTATCGCATCCACGGCACGGACGCGCCTTGGACAATTGGCACGGCCGTGTCGAAGGGGTGCATCCGTCTCTACAATCAGGATGTCCTCGACCTCTATCCGCGCGTGACCGTCGGCGCCAAGGTGGTCGTGACGTACGACTCGTTCAGCAACAAGGCCGTCTCTCGCGGACCGGCAGCCCCACCAACGCCTGCGGCCTCGGTTTATGACAAAGGCGACACGGGCAGCAGCGGCGGCACGCTGTTTGACCTGTTCGGCTCTGACGAGCCCGAGGAGCCGGCGCCTCCGCCGCGCAAGCGGACAACGCGCAGCAAGGCCAAGAGCGCTTCGATCCAGTAGCCGCGGGCCTAAGAACAAGATCAGGGGCGGCGAGTTTGCCGCCCTTTTTTGTTGGGACGGGTCCTTGCCGGAGGCGTGCCCTTTCCCGTTGAGCCGAAACCACCGGCCCCGCGCACGGTCGCAGATGCAGTCGCGGCCTTTGTGATCCTGACCTGTTCGACACGCTGAACCACCACTTGCGCGATACGTTCACCGCGACGAACTTCGAACGCCGCCTCCCCCAGGTTCACCAGCAGCACCATGACCTCGCCGCGGTAGTCGCTGTCGACCGTGCCCGGGCTGTTCAACACTGTCACACCGTGGCGCAATGCCAGTCCTGAGCGCGGCCGCACCTGAGCCTCGAACCCGCGCGGCAGCTCGAACACGAGCCCGGTTGGGACGAGCGCTCGCGCGCCGCTCTTCACAGTGAGGGAGGTCTCTACCGCCGCAAGCAGGTCGAACCCGGCCGCCCCCTCCGACTGATAGTCGGGCAGCGGCAAACCCCGGCCATGTGCCAGCTGCACCACCTTCATGCGGCGTGATCTCGCCAGGCGCTTGGTGGTCATGCGGATGCTGTGTGCTCGGCAAGCCAGGAAGCGGCGCGGTCTAGCAGGCGCCGCGCGACATCGCTCTTGTCGAGCTCCGGCCAGCTCTCCACCCCTTCGGACGTAATCAGGTGAACAGTGTTTCGGTCACCGCCCATGATTCCAGTCTCTGGTGAGACATCATTTGCAACCAGCCAGTCCGCGCCCTTCTTCTTGCGCTTCTGCTTGGCGTACTCGATCACGTTCTGCGTCTCCGCCGCAAACCCGATGACCAGGGGCGGGCGCCGGTCTAGCGGGCTTGAGGCAATAGTCCTGAGGATATCCGGGTTTTCGACCAGCTTGAGTTCCGGCGTGCCCTTGGTCCCCTTCTTGATCTTTTCGGAGGACGCGCCTGCCACGCGCCAATCGGCAACGGCGGCAGCGAATATCGCAAGATCGGCAGGAAGAGCCGACTTTACGGCAGCAAGCATTTCCTGTGCCGTTTCGATGGAGACGATGTCCACGCCTGCGGGTGGAGCCAGGTTTGTTGGCCCGCTCACCAGCGTTACGCGAGCACCGAGGCGCGCGGCTTCAGCCGCCAGCGCTGCACCCTGTTTGCCGGAGGATCGATTGGCGATGAACCTGACCGGATCAATCGGCTCATGCGTCGGACCGCTGGTGACGAGCACATGCCGCCCCGCCAAAGGTCCCGCCTGCGCCTGTCCCGAGAATTGCGGGCGACTGCCGAGCAGCGCTTCAATCGCATCGACGAGCTCCTGCACCTCGGACATGCGGCCCAGCCCGGCTTCGCCGCGCTCCGCCATCTCTCCAATGGCGGGGCCGACAAAATGAACGCTGTCGCTGCGCAACGCTTCGACGTTACGGCGCGTCGCTCGATGCGCCCACATGCGCGGGTTCATCGCCGGCGCGACAAGCACCGGCTTGTCGGTGGCCAGCAGCACCGCCGAGGCAAGATCGTCGGCATGCCCGCCTGCCATCTTAGCCAGGAGGTGCGCCGTCGCTGGCGCCACCACGATCAGGTCCGCCTCGCGCGAGAGCCTGATATGGCCGATCTCCCGTTCGTCGTTGAGATCGAACAAATCGGTGAACACCCGTTCGTTGCTGAGCGCACCTGCTGCCAGCGGCGTCACAAACTGTTGTGCCGCCTTGGTCATGACGACACGAACAGCAATGCGCCGTTCCCGTAGCCTGCGGATCAGGTCCAAGGCCTTGTAGGCGGCGATACCCCCGCTGATGATCAGCAAAACGCTTTGAGCTGTGTCCCTCGCGCCCGGCATAGCCCCCGCCAATGCCTGCTCATGCTTCATGTATGTGCGCACCCTGTCGGCTGTCCGAAGCGTGATGCTTTGTCCCCTGCGCAGGTTGGCAACCAGGTGGCCGTCGTTGATCGCAGCCAGGCCGAACTTCGTAGGGGTCAGGTTCGATCTGGCTAGAAACACCTCGATTTCCTCCAGAAGTGTCTTGGCCAGGGTCATTCGCCGCATGATATGGGGAATTTCCCATGCGTCAATGGGCTTCACCCTCAGCCTCGCCTGCAGCGGCCGCAAGAACGCAGCAGGGCCGGGCGCTGACATCTCGATTTTCCGAGCCCGATTAAGGTTTTGGGATAACCCTAAGGCCACTCATCAATTGCCGGGCTTTTACAGCTCCATTACCGACTGTCCAAACGGCCAGCGGTTCGGGGTAAATGAAAATGCTGCGCAAAGTTGGACTTACTGCTCTATTCGCCATTCTTCCGATTACAGTAGCTTATTCCGGCGTCGCGGCTCCGCCGATGCAGCAAGCTACATCCGGCATGATTATTCATGTCGGCGGGGAAATAAAGGGCACCGCGCGCCCTATCACGCGGCGTGAAACTCATACGGTCATCAAGCGCTACCGCAGCATTCCCGGTGGCGGTGACATCAAGGGTACCGCAACCCGCATCACCCCCGCCGAGACGCGCACTGTCATCACGCGCTACCGCAGCATCCCCGGTGGCGGCGACATCAAGGGTACCGCAACCCGCATCACCCCTGCTGAGACGCGCACCGTCATCACGCGCTACCGCAGCATTCCCGGTGGCGGCGATATCAAGGGTACCGCAACCCGCATCACCCCCGCCGAGACACGCACCGTGATCACGCGCTACCGCAGCATTCCTGGGGGCGGCGACATCAAGGGCACCGCAACCCGCATCACCCCCGCCGAGACGCGCACCGTCATCAAGCGCTATCGCAGCATTCCGGGGGGTTTCCTGCTCGAAGGCCGGGCGACCGGTCTTCCCCGCTTCAAGTCCGTTCGCTACGACGCCGCAGCCAACGCCTTCGTGCTCGACGACCGGCTGACCTACGTGTCCCCTGTCTCGGCCGCAGCAGCAGCAACGCTGGCTAAGGCCATCGCCGCTGACGATAGGCTCGGCGTGTCGCTGGGCGAGGAAGACGAGATCATTTACGGCCGCCTTCCGGCAAAAAGCGATGTAGCGATAGACCTGAAATTGGCCGACAACTTCCTCGGCGACATGATCTTGCCGCCGCAGGAATGGACCGCCGGCTACAAGTTCGTCAACGGCCATCAGCCGCGGCAGACCATCCATCGTGACAACGCGGTATTTTTCAAGCTTCGCGATTTCAATTTCTCCAGCAAGAACGGAAAAATCGAACTCACCACGACCGCGTTCGACGCCAGAATTATACCTGTCCTCAAAAAGCCGGCTGCGGATGGAAGTTATTTGCCGGATTTCAAAGCCATCGAGGCTGGCAAGGCTCCGGACGATTTTGTTTTCAACGCCGCGCACATTGCCGATAACATTAACTACTATGCCACTGAGGACCTTATTGCCAACGTTCACGGCTACGGAGAAGTTGCCGCGTTCTTTCGCGCACTGAAGGCCAACAGGGCAGACTTGAGAAATCTGGCGGTGGTCCTCGAGGCTGCCGCGGCTGGCACGGAACGCCGCTTCACGGCCGACACCCTTGAAGGCAATTGGCTCGAGTACCTTCGCGATATCCAGACCCGGAACCGCTATGGCAACTGGTCAGGACCGCCTGCGGATCTGTACCAGGGGCGCGTGAAAAGCGCTGCCGCACCCGCAAACTAGCCGTTTCAGCCGTTTCGCACCCAAGGGGCGCCCACCGGGCGCCCCTTGCTTGTTTGGCCCTTCCCATATCCAACAAGCACGTCGACGGGGCGTCATGATCCCCGATAAACTGTGCGGAAAGCCCGCCGGGCGGCGCCTATCGCTGCAAGGCTCTGATAAGTATCGAGCAATTGATCGATTCGCCCTAACGGCCGGATCGCTTTGGCTGGATCGCACGCATGCCCGCCAGTACCGACAAACAAAGGCTGAGCCTCGTGGACGGTGATGCTAGCGCGTTGCCTGAAGCGGCATTGTCCGCTGTTCGCACTCTGAACCTCGAAACCGAGGGGCTGGGCGCGCTTCGCGCCGCTTTCGAGGGTGAACTTGGCCAAGCTTTTGACCGCGCTGTCTCGACCCTGGCACTGGCCAAGGGTCGCATCATCGTGACAGGCATCGGCAAGAGCGGCCACGTCGGACAGAAGATTGCTGCGACCTTCGCCTCCACGGGCAGCCCTGCCTTCTTTGTGCATCCCAGTGAGGCGAGCCACGGCGACCTGGGGATGATTCGCCGCGAGGATGCGATCGTGGCGCTCTCCTGGTCCGGCGAAAGCGTCGAGCTCGGCAACATCGTCACCTATTCGCGCCGCTTCCGGGTGCCGCTGATCGCCATGACGTCGCGCACCGACTCCACGCTCGGCAAGCAGTCCGATGTTGTTCTCGAGCTGCCGCGCGCAAAGGAAGCCTGCCCGCACGGGCTTGCGCCCACGACCTCGACCACCATGCAGCTCGCTCTCGGCGACTGCCTGGCGATCGCACTGCTGGAGCACAAGGGTTTCACGGCGCACGATTTCAAGATTTTTCACCCGGGAGGCTCGCTGGGCGCCGCCCTCAAATTTGTCGCCGACATCATGCATACCGGCGACAGGCTGCCACTTGTGGGCGAGGACGTGCCGATGACCGCGGCACTCGTAACAATGACGCAGCGATCCTTTGGATGCCTCGGGGTGGTCGATGCCGCCGGCGCTCTGTCGGGGGTGATCACCGACGGCGACCTGCGGCGTCACATGGGGACGGACCTGCTCAACGCGCGCACCGGCGACGTCATGACCAAGCGGCCCAAAGCCATCACCCCAGACACGCTCGTTTCAGCAGCGCTCGAGCAGCTCAACACGTCGCGCATTACGTCGCTGTTTGTCGTGGACGACGGCAAGCCGGTTGGCATCATCCACATCCACGACCTGCTGCGCGCTGGCGTGGCCTAGGCAGGAAGCCAGCCTCTCAATTCTGGAAAACGTCGGCCCACTCGGGATGCTTCTTGCGCTCCGCGTTCACGAAGGGGCAGAGGACGAAAATCTTCACGCCTTCCTTGCGCGCGTCTTCGACCATGCGCGCTGCCAACTGCCTCCCAATCCCCTGGCCGCGAAAGACATCCGGCACTCCGGTATGGTCCGCAATGATGAGCGTGGGGCTGGAGCGGCTATACGTCAGCTCCGCCTCCGCATCGATGCCCTCGACGCGCGCCACGTAGCGTCCTTTGGTAGGCCCTTCCTCGCGTGTGATCTTAACCTCGGCCATGCAGCTCTCCCGTGTCTCAAAAAGCGAGGCTAGCATATAGCGCGCTGCCTGCGGCCCCTTCGGGAGTTGGTCGCCTCAGGGCTTTTCGACGCAAAGCAACGTCCCGCGTGCGGACGCTACGCGCGCTTCGGCACCGGCAGGCAGGTCCGGGCCTTCCGCATTCCACAGCGTGTCGCCAACGCGCACCCGTCCACGGCCGTGCTCGATCGCCTCTTCAACCATCACGATCATTCCCACCAGCTGGTCGCCGCGGCGGTTGAGATCGGGTTGATCGGTCGCCAGAACGGACGGATGTGCCCATACGAAATCAATCAGCACATCTGCGATAAGAAGGAGGCCGCCGGCCGCGAGATACCACCACCCCGCACGGTCCCCGTGCGTCAGTTGCCAAAGTCCGGCAAGCCCCAGAACCGCTGCCGCCCAGGGGAGAAGCAGGCTGACGAACGCTACGCACCAGGCGACGGCGCTCGGTCCGCGATCATGACGCTCCACGCTCGACCACCAGCACCGTACCCTTGGTGCCTGTCACCGTTACCCGCGAGCCCGCAGAAGCATCGGGTCCTTCGGCGGCCCACAGCGTGTCTCCGACACGCACCTTGCCGCGACCGTTCTGAATGGCCTGTTCCACGATCACCGAGCGGCCGATGTACTGCTGGCCGCGCACATTGAGGTCGGGCTGATCGCTGATGGCCATGTCCGGCCGCGCGTACTTGCGCACCCAGAAGACGGCAAGAACGGACAGCAGCGCGAAGGCAAGAACCTGCCACTGCCATGCGATGTCGGTCGCGAATGCCAGCAGGCCGATGATGACCGCCGCGATGCCGAACCACAGGAAATGCACGCCCGGAATAACGGTCTCCAGAACCAGGAGCACCACCGCCAGAATGAACCAGTTCCAGGGTCCCAGGCTGTAGACCATCTGCATGAAATCTCCTCCCAGGATTGCCCGCGGGCGATCCTAGCGCCTTAGGTCTGAGGTACGCTACCTGCGGCACGGCCGGCCGGGCGGCCCGGAGACGTGCCGCCGCCCTTGCTGAACGCCTCGCTGGTGATCTCGGCAAGGCCGGCCAGGGAACCGATCACGCTGGACGCATCCAGCGGCATCATCAGCACCTTCTGGTTGGGCGACTGGGCGAGGGATTCCAAAGCCTTCACGTAGTTGTTGGCAACGAAGTAGTTGATGGCCTGAACGCTGCCTCCGGCAATAGCCTGGCTCACCACCTCGGTGGCCTTGGCTTCCGCCTGCGCAGCACGCTCGCGCGCCTCGGCGTCACGGAAAGCGGCCTCCTTGCGGCCCTCGGCAGCCAGCACGACGGCCTGTTTCTCGCCCTCGGCCTGCAGGATGGCGGCCTGACGGTGACCTTCCGCCTCGAGGATCTGCGCGCGCTTGTCGCGTTCCGCCTTCATCTGACGCGCCATGCTGTCGACGAGGTCACGCGGCGGCGCGATGTCCTTGATCTCGATGCGGGTGACCTTGACACCCCACGGCTCGGTGGCAGCGTCGACGACCTGCAAAAGCCGCGCGTTGATCTGATCTCGGTTGGCCAGAAGCTCGTCGAGATCCATGGAGCCCATGACCGTGCGGATGTTGGTCATGGTCAGGTTGACGATGGCGGGACGGAGCTGGTCGACCTCGTAGGCGGCCTTGGCCGCACTCAGAACTTGGTAGAAGTTGACGCCATCTACGGTCACCATGGCGTTGTCCTTGGTGATGATGTCCTGCGAGGGGATATCGATCACCTGCTCCTTCATGTTCATCTTCGCACCCAGGCGCTCCATGACGGGGATCAGGATGTGCAGCCCCGGCACCAGCGTCCGCGTGTACCGGCCGAAGGTTTCGACCGTAAAATTGTAGCCCTGGGGGACAATCTTGACCGTGGTCCACAGCGCAACCAGCGCCAGAACAACCACCAGTATGACGAAAATCTCAAATCCGCCGGAGAAGGGGCTCATTGGTAAGTCTCTCGTGTTGTATTTCTCATGTATCGCACACGATCACACGGCGTATTGTTTTAGATTACGAATCCGAACTACTGGTAAATTCAAGTTTCAAAATCACATAATCTTGGATGGATAGCAGTACAACTGTATATAATATTCAAAGCGGAACTATGGCTTCGCTGGCCATGGCATACGGCGCCTCCGGCGGAACCGTGCTGGCCACCGCAAGTTCGGCTGCAGAGGTGGCGAACCCATGTCGTCCCTGATCCGACAAGCGCCTGTAGGGCCTCCGGATATCACTGCGCTCTGGTTTGGACCGGATCAGTGGGTCCCGAATAACCAGCGGCTGCCCGTGATCCTGTACCGGGGTGCAGTGTCGTGCGCCGGCGAGGACCCCGCGACAGCTTTTGAGCGGACCTTCGCGGGCAACGGATGGCCGCCGGAGTGGCGCAATGGCGTTTACCCCTACCATCACTACCACTCTACTGCGCACGAGGTGCTCGGCTTCGCAAAAGGCGCGGCGAGATTGATCCTGGGCGGCCCGCACGGCCAAGTGATCGAGGTGAACCCGGGAGATTGCGCGCTGCTGCCCGCGGGCACCGGACATTGCAGGCTGGATTGCAGCCAGGACTTTCTTGTCGTCGGCGCCTATCCGCCGGGCCAGGAATGGGACCTGCTTCGAGGTCCGATTTCCGAGGCCGCCCGCGCACGCGTGGAAAAGATCGCCTTCCCACTGTCCGATCCGGTGTTCGGGGCGGCCGGACCGCTGATGCAGCTTTGGGTACTCCCCTCCTAGCCCTTCGTCACAACCACCCTGCCAACTCCCTCCTGACGACCGCCTCAATGACCTTCATGCCGCCAGCACTATCGTTCAAGCAGGGGACATAGGCGAACTTCTCGCCACCGTGCTCGAGAAACTTTGCGCGGTTTTCCATGTCGAGTTCCTCGAGTGTCTCGAGGCAGTCTGCCGTGAAGCCAGGAGCGACAATGGCAATGCGCTTGATGCCGGACTTTGCAAGGCGCTCGACCGTATCGATCGTGTAGGGCTGCAGCCACGGATCGCTGCCGAACTGGGATTGAAAGGTCGTAAGCCAGCGGTCGGCGGGCCAGGCCAGCGTCTCGCGCAGGAGACGCGACGTCTTTTGGCATTGGCAGTGATAGGGATCACCTTGCTCCAAGTACTTTTGCGGCATGCCGTGGAAGGAGGCAATCAACGCCTCGGGCTCGAAGTCGAGCCCCGCAAGGTGCGCACGGATCGAACTAGCGACGGCATCGATATACGCTGCGTCCTCGTAGTAGGGATGGGCCACGCGCACGGTGGGCTGCCACCGCATCTGCATCAGCGCGCGAAACGCCTGGTCACACGCGGTCGCCGTCGTAGCGGCTGCGTATTGGGGATAGAGCGGAACGAGCAGCACCCGGTCGCAGCCTTCTCGCTGCAAATGGGCCAGGCGCTCGGCAATCGCCGGCTTGGCGTAGCGCATGGCCCAGTCGACGGTAACACGCTCGTCAGTCAGTGCGGCCGCGAGCTTCTCCGCCTGTGAGCGCGTGATAGTCTTGAGCGGTCCCTCGTTACGCGCCTTGTTCCAGATCTTCTCGTAATCGCGACCTTTGCGCCCAGGCCGGACCGTGAGGATGATCGTATTGAGGATGAGCCACCACTTGAGCCGGGGCTCCTCGATCACGCGCCGATCCGACAGGAACTCCTTGAGATAGCGCCGCATGGACCAGTAGTCCGTTGCATCCGGCGTTCCAAGATTGAGCAGGAGAACGCCGATGCGGCCGCCCTTAACCGGAGGATGGCCAGGAGGACGATTTGGCAGCCGAAGCGCCTCGCTCATTCGTTTTGCGCTTTTCCTACAGTGGGTCTGCCGATGCTGACATAGGTGAAGCCGTTGGCAGCCATGTCTGCAGGCCGGAATATGTTGCGCAGGTCGATGATGAGGGGCTGTGCAAGCACCTCTCGCAGTCGCGGCAGGTCCAGCGTCTTGAACTGGCGCCACTCCGTAAGGACCACGAGCGCGCTGGCGCCCTTCGCACATGCATATGGGTCCTCGGCGAACTCGACTTCGGCAAGCATCTTCCTCGCGTGGTCCATCCCCTCTGGATCATAGGCACGAACCTTCGCACCCGCATCGAGAAGTGCGGTAACAATGGGAATGGCCGGCGACTCACGCATATCGTCGGTGTCCGCCTTGAATGTCAGTCCAAGAACGGCAATCTGACGGCCGCGGATGCTTCCGCCGCACGCTGCGATGATCTTCCGCGCCATCGCGCGCTTTCGCTGGTCGTTGATCGTGATGATGGTCTCGATGGACCGAATCGGCACTCCAAAATCCAGGCCCGCCTTCAACAGCGCCAGCAGATCCTTGGGAAAGCACGAGCCGCCATAACCTGGCCCCGGCTGCAGGAACTTGGGCCCGATACGATGGTCGAGCCCTATTCCGTGTGCTACCTCCTGAACATCCGCGCCTGCCTGCTCGCACAGGTCCGCAATCTCGTTGATGAACGTGATCTTGGTCGCCAGGAACGCGTTGGCCGCATACTTGATCACCTCGGCGCCGCGGCGCTCCGTAAACAGGAGCGGGGCACCATTCGCGGTAAGTGGTGCATAGATTTCTTCCATGACCGATCGCGCGCGCGGATCGTTCGTCCCGACCACGATACGGTCCGGCCTCATAAAATCTTCGATCGCGGCACCTTCGCGAAGGAATTCAGGATTCGAAACGACTGCCACCTGCGCGTCGGGACGTATGTCGGCAATGATCCTCGATATCTCGTCCCCGGTCCCGACCGGCACCGTCGACTTTGTTACGACCAGGGTAAAACCCTTGATGGCACGCGCAACCTCGCGCGCAGCCCCATACACTTGGCTGAGATCCGCCAGCCCGTCTGCCGGCCGTGATGGCGTGCCGACGGCAAGGAAAATCGCGGCCGCGCCCGTTGCGGCTTCAGCAACATCCTCGCTGAAGTCCAGCCGCCCGGCCGCTACGTTTCTGCCAATGAGTTCGGCCAAGCCCGGCTCGAAGATGGGTGTCTCACCCCGCTTCAAGGCGGCGATCTTCGCATCGTCCTTGTCGACGCACGTTACGCTGTGGCCGAGTTCCGCCAGGCAGGCGCCCGAAACGAGACCGACATAACCGGCGCCTACAATTGCTATGCGCATCTAGCTCATATCCATTTTGCTTTTCGGCAAGTCACCAGCTCGCGGCCACATGATGTGTCCATACATTCTGTCCACACCTGATATTGAACACCTATCTCGCTGCGGGTAGTCTACCTTATCGGCCACACCTGCGTGGCCGGCGATTGCAGCATTGGCCATTCGTTCGCTCTTAGACTTGCTGGCCCTTCCAAAGCCTAGCATGCAAGGACCCGACCGCACTTCGTTTGCTGCCTGGCTTGTAGCTCTCCCTCGCTACACCAAACGCACCGTTTTGGCAGTTGGCGATCTCGTGCTGCTTAATGTCGCGCTCTGGCTCGCAATTTCCCTTCGACTCGGTGAGTTGGCCACTCCCCAGAACATTCATTCGTTCCTTGCTCTGGCGACCGGGCCCCTCCTCACGCTGATCGTGTTCTCTGCCTTGGGCCTTTATCGGTCGGTAACGCGGTTTCCCGGCGGCACGCTCTCCACGAGCGTGATCGTTGGTCTTGTGGCGGCAACATTGTGCTGGGGCGTGCCCGTTGCTCTGGCAAACGCAAACATTCTCCCCCGATCCGTACTTCTGATCTACCCAATGGTCGCAGCGATTTTGGTGCTCGGAAGCCGCCACCTTGCTGGAAGGTACTTGCGAGCCTCCGGCGTGCGTCCCGAGCGGGCCGGAAACCCTTCCACGCGCGTTATCATCTATGGCGCGGGTGCTACCGGCATGCAGCTGCTCGAGGCGCTGCGTAGTGCTCGAAAATGCAGCGTCATGGCCTTCATCGATCCCAGCGTAAACCTGCCCGGCCAGTACGTGGGAGGCGTGAAAGTCTTTCGTCCGGAACGACTTGCCGGTCTCGTCCGTGCGTGGGAGATCGACGAAGTCTTGCTTGCAATTCCGAAGGCGCATCGATCAGACCGTCGGGCGGCGCTGCGTCAGCTTGAAACAATGAACGTTAAGGTCCGCCTGCTGCCTGCCATGGAAGACATTGCGGCGGGCCGGGTAACGGTCAGCGATCTGCGCCCGGTGGAGGCCGAAGATCTCTTAGGTCGCAATCCGATCGCGCCGGATCCGGGGCTGCTCGCGCGCAGCATCACGGGAAAGCATGTGATGGTAACAGGCGCCGGCGGTTCCATTGGATCCGAACTTTGTCGACAAATCATCAGACAGGGACCTGCCAGACTCGTGCTCGTCGAAATGAGCGAAGCACATCTCTACGAGGCAGACCTGCAGTTGCGCGCGTTGATGGGGAAGCTTGGACCAGACTTGATCGCGCCGGCAATCATCCCGGTGCTCGGCTCGGTACTCGACGTAAGCTTGATGCGGCGCGTCATCCGAGAAAACGCCATCGAGATCATCTTCCACGCCGCAGCCTTCAAGCATGTGCCCATCGTCGAACACAATCCCGTCGTGGGATTGCAGAACAACACGTTCGGCACATGCGCGCTGGCCGATGTTGCGGCCGAAGAACGTGTCGGGAGATTCGTCCTCGTGTCCACCGACAAGGCTGTGCGGCCGACAAGCGTGATGGGAGCCAGCAAGCGTCTTGCGGAAATGGCGCTCCAGGCCCGTGCCTCTGAAACCCGCGACTCGACGATTTTTACGATCGTGCGCTTTGGGAACGTGCTCGACAGCTCCGGTTCTGTGCTGCGCCGATTTCGAGCGCAGATCGAGGCCGGCGGTCCGGTCACGGTCACTCATCCAGAGATGGTGCGGTACTTCATGTCCATCCCTGAAGCCGCAGCACTGGTCATTCAGGCCGGCGCGATGGCGACAGGCGGCGATATTTTTGTTCTTGATATGGGAGAGCCCATCAAAATCCTTGACCTTGCACGAACCATGATACGGCTCATGGGACAGGAGGTTCGAGACGCCGACAATCCCGATGGGGATATAGCCATTACTTTCATCGGAAGGCGTGACGGCGAGAAACTGTACGAAGAACTGCAGCTGGGCGAGAATATCGTCAGCACGTCGCACCCGCGAATTCGGCGATGCCTGGAGCCATACTTGGAAAAGCCAATCCTGGATGAGGCTCTGGAACTGCTCCTCGACGCCATGTCGGATGGGCGCGCTGCAATTGTCCGCGATGCACTCAGTCGAGCGGTTGAAAGCTACACACCGGAAGAGCGCGACATTTCACGGGTCGCGTGAGCGCATTGCACCAGGTCGGGACCACTAGACTGTGGTCGTCTTGATATCGATGAAGCGTATCTCGGGATTGCGCTCGGCGACCCATGAGAGATTGAAGGCCGAAGTCGCCAGGAACACCTGCGCGCCGTCAAGGTCCGTTGCGACAGCGGACCGGTTCTTCTCGACAAAGCGCGCCATGGCCGTGGAGTCGTCGGCCTCTATCCATCGCACCGTGTCGCACGGCGCCGGATCGAAGCCCGTTTGCAGACCGTATTCGTGCTTCAGACGGTCTGCCAGCACGTCGAGCTGAAGGCTGCCGATCACGCCGACGATCGGCTGCGTGCCGTCCAGCGGGTTGAAGAGCTGCACCACGCCCTCCTCGGCCATCTCCCGCAGCGCCTCACGCAGCTTCTTGGCGCGGATCGCATCCTCGAGCCGGATGCGACGAAGAATTTCCGGCGCGAAACTCGGGATGCCGAGGAAGGTAATGTCCTCGCCCTCGGTCACAGCATCGCCGATGCGCAGCGCGCCGCGGTTGGGGATTCCGACAACGTCCCCGGCATAGGCCTCCTCGGCCAGCGAACGATCCTGTGCGAAGAAGAACTGCGGCGCAGCCAGCGCCATCATTTTCTCTGTCCGCACCACCCTCACCTTCATGCCGCGCGTGAGTTTGCCGGAACAAACGCGCATGAAGGCGATGCGATCACGGTGGTTGGGATCCATGTTCGCCTGGATCTTGAAGACGATGCCGGTCATCGCCCTCTCGGTGGCTTCCACCGTGCGGGTGGCTGCCCTCTGGCTGCGCGGCGACGGCGCATACGCGATCAGCGCCTCAAGAATGTCGCGCACGCCGAAGTTCTTGAGCGCGCTGCCGAAGAACACGGGCGTCAACGTCCCGTCGCGGAATCTCTCGAGGTCAAACTTGCCGCACGCGGTTTCAACCAGTGCGATCTCCTCGCGCCAGTTGGCCGCTGCATCCCTCAACATCTCGTCGAGCAGCGGATCATTCGGCCCCGATACAAGTTGGCCTTCCGGCTCCTGCTCAACCTGCCGGATGCGCGGCTGGGTAAGGTCGTAGGTCCCCTTGAAGTCGCGTCCGCGCCCCACCGGCCACACCATGGGAGCCGTCTGCAACGCCAGCACGCTTTCAATCTCATCGAGCAGTTCCAGTGGCTCGCGGCTCTCACGGTCCATCTTGTTGATGAAGGTGATGATCGGGATGTCACGCAGCCGGCAGATCTCGAACAGCTTGCGCGTCCGGCTTTCGATGCCGCGCGCCGCGTCAATCACCATGATCGCCGAGTCGACCGCCGTCAGCGTGCGATAGGTGTGATCAGAGAAGTCCTCGTGGCCCGGCGTATCGAGCAGATTGAAGACGGACCCGCCGTACTCGAATGTCATCACCGATGTGACGACGGAGATGCCGCGCGCCCGCTCGATTGCCATCCAGTCCGAACGCGTATTTCGCCCATCCCGCTTGGCCTTTACCTGCCCGGCGAGCTGGATGGCACCGCCGAAGAGCAGCAGCTTCTCCGTCAGCGTGGTCTTACCGGCGTCAGGATGCGAGATGATGGCAAACGTACGCCGGCGCGCAATTTCGCGCGCGAGCGGGCTTGCCTGCTTGGGAGCGATGGCGTCGCTACTGCCTTGCGCCGTCTGCGCCTGTGCTGGTGTGCCGTCGTCCATAAGAATGCCTGATCTGAGACAGGCGCCTCTATAGCATCGTTCGCCAACTGTCGTGCAACCGCCGATATATGGACGCCAAGACGCCGGACGTCTACTTGCGCTCCTGGGCCCTTCTCATGGCCGCCGCGAAGGCACTTTCGGCCGCAGTCGATGCTTGCGCTGGCGGTGCGCTGCTGCGTGGTCCGGCGGACTGCGCCTGCGGCCTGCCTCCTGCAGCCGCTGCTCCGTCAATGGCACCTGACCGCATGGTAAGCGCAATGCGCTTGCGGCCGACATCGACCTCCTTCACCCGCACCTTCACCACCTCGCCGGCCTTCACGATCTCGTGCGGGTCCTTCACGAACCGGTCCGCCAGCTCGGAGACATGCACCAGCCCATCCTGATGCACGCCGATGTCCACAAAAGCTCCGAACGCCGCCACGTTCGTCACAACGCCCTCGAGTTGCATGCCCGGCTTGAGGTCGGTGATCTTCTCCACGCCGTCCATGAAGGTGGCTGTTTTGAACTCGGGGCGCGGATCGCGGCCGGGTTTTTCCAGCTCGGCGATGATGTCGGTGACGGTTGGAATGCCGAACGTCTCGTCGGCGAACTGCGCAGGCTTGAGCGACTTCAAGAACGCCCGGTCGCCAACGATCGATTTCAACGGACGGTTGGTGACCTCCGAAATCCTCTCTACGACTGGGTAGGCTTCGGGATGTACGGCAGAACCATCCAGCGGGTTCTTGCCGTTCATGATGCGCAGGAAGCCCGCGGCCTGCTCGAACGCCTTGGGGCCGAGCCGCGGCACTTTCTTCAACGCTGTGCGCGCCTTGAAGGCGCCGTTCTCATCGCGGAAGGCAACAATGTTGGCGGCAAGCGTCTGGTTAAGGCCTGAGACGCGCGCGAGCAGCGGCGCAGACGCCGTGTTTACGTCGACTCCAACGGAGTTGACGCAATCCTCGACCACGGCGTCCAGCGACTTCGAGAGCCCGCCCTGATCCACATCGTGCTGGTATTGGCCAACGCCAATGGCCTTCGGCTCGATCTTCACCAGCTCTGCGAGCGGATCCTGCAGACGGCGCGCTATGGATACGGCGCCGCGAATAGAGACGTCGACTGTTGGAAACTCCTTCGCCGCCAGCTCGGACGCCGAATAAACCGACGCACCGGCCTCCGACACCATCACCTTGGTGAGCTTCAAGTTCGGCATCTTGGTGATGAGCTCGGCAACCAGCTTGTCCGTCTCCCGGCTCGCCGTGCCGTTGCCCACGCTGACCAGTTCCACCTTGTGCTTCATGCACAGAGCGGCCAGCGTCGCCAAGGCGCCGCGCCAATCGCTCTTGGGTTCGTGCGGGTAGATGGTGTCGATATCGACCAGCTTGCCGGTGGCATCCACCACAGCAACTTTCACGCCGGTGCGGAATCCGGGGTCGAGACCCATGGTCGCGCGCTGGCCCGCTGGTGCCGCGAGCAACAAATCCTTCAGGTTGCGGGAGAACACGGAAATCGCTTCCGCATCCGCCCGCTCCTTCAGCCGCGCCAGCAGGTCGGCCGCGATGGAGGCCGCCATGCGGCTCTTCCAAGCGAGCTGCGCCGTCTCGGAAAGCCACTTGTCAGCCGGCCGCCCGCGCTCGGCAATGTTGAAGGCGGTCATCACCTTGAGCGTGGCGGGATGTGGCTTGCCATCCTCATGCGCCACATCAAGATCGAGATCGAGCACGGCCTCGTTGCGGCCGCGCAGCATCGCGAGCGCCCGATGCGAGGGGATGTCCCTGATCTTCTGGCCGAAGTCGAAATAGTCGGAGAACTTGGCGCCCTCCTCCTTCTTGCCTTTGAGCACCTTGGACGCGAGCACACCGTCGCTCCACTCCCACTCGCGCAGCTCCCCGACGAGCTTGGGTGCTTCCGCCATACGCTCGATCAGGATATGCCGCGCGCCATCGAGTGCGGACTTCGCATCTGCGACGCCCTTCTCCGCGTCGATGAACCTGGCAGCTTCGGAATTGGGCACGAGCGCAGGATTTGCCAGCAAGGCATCAACCAGCGGCTCCAGGCCAGCCTCGCGTGCAATCTGCGCCTTCGTCCGGCGCTTGGGCTTGTAGGGTGCGTACAGGTCTTCCAGCGCCACCTTCGTGTCCGCGCCATTGATGGCGAGCGCCAGCTCAGGTGTCAGCTTGCCCTGCTCCTCGATGCTCTTGAGCACCGTCGCGCGGCGCTCTTCCAGCTCCCGCAGGTAGCCAAGCCGTTCCTCCAGTTTGCGCAGCTGCGTATCGTCGAGGCCGCCCGTCTTTTCCTTGCGGTATCGTGCAATGAACGGCACGGTGGCGCCTTCTTCCAGGAGACCCACCGCCGCCGCCACCTGCGCGATGCCGACATTCAGCTCCGTCGCGATACGCTGATTGATCCTGTCCATGAGATCCCTGGCGAGCTCCTACTATCGGGGGAGCGCTACATTGCCGATTCGTGAATGCATCGGAAGTGCGACCACGTCAGGCAGCCATGCCGCTGAGCCGCGCCTTGATGATGGCCTCGGCCTCGCTGACGATGCGCTCAACCAGCTCCTTGCACGTTGGGATGTCATTGATAAGGCCCATGCTCGTTCCGGCCGACCAGATTCCATGCTCCATATCGCCAGTCTCGTACACCACGCGCCCCTTGGCCCCGGCGACATAAGGACCAATTTCCTCGATGCCCTTTCCTTCCCTCTCCATGGCGATGGCCTTCTTAGCCACGGAGTTGCCGAACACGCGCGAGGTATTCTTAAGCGTGCGTAGGATAAGCGCAGTCGAGCGCTCATCTGAGCCAACGATAGCTTCCTTCACCCTTTGATGGATAGGCGCCTCCTTGGTCGCCATGAAGCGCGTGCCCATATTGACGCCCTCGCAGCCGAGCGCCAGCGCCGCCACCAGACCACGGGCGTCCGCCAAGCCGCCCGACGCGATCATGGGAATCTTGATGACGTTGGCGGCGGCAGGCAACAACACAAGATTTGGGATGTCGTCCTCGCCCGGGTGACCGGCGCACTCGAAGCCGTCCATGCTGATTGCGTCGACGCCCACCTTCTCAGCCGAGATGCCATGCCGGACACTCGTGCACTTGTGGATGATCTTGACACCGTTCTCCTTGAACTTGGGAAGGAACGGTTTCGGGCTGTTGCCCGCAGTCTCCACAATCTTGATGCCCGAGGAAATAATTGCGTCGATGTACTCCCCGTAGGGGCGCGGAACCAATGTGGGAAGGATGGTAAGGTTCACACCGAACGGCTTGTCGGTCATCTCCCTGCAGCGCGCGATCTCCTTGGCCAGGTCCTCTGGCGTCGGCTGAGTTAGCGCCGTCAGAAATCCGAGCGCCCCGGCATTGGCGACGGCGGACGTCAGCTCCGCGCGGCCCACCCATTGCATACCGCCCTGCACGACGGGGTGCTGCACCCCGAACATCTCGGTGAATCGCGTGCGGATCATTGCAACCTGACCTATGCTTCCTCTCCAAGACCGGAAACATAGGGTCTGCGCCCAGGAAAGGCGAGGCGCCAATCTCGCCGTCAGCCAGGAAGGAACAAGCAATGAGCCAAGGTTGGAGCGAGATTCTTTTAGACGTGCAGGATCGCGTCGCGACCATAACGCTCAACCGCCCCGACAAGCTCAACGCCTACACGAAGGTCATGTCCGCGGAACTGCGGGAGGCGTTCGAAACAGCAGACAGTGACGACACTGTGCGCGCAATTGTGCTGACTGGCGCCGGCCGGGGATTTTGCGCCGGCGCCGACATGGCACGGCTGACGTCGGCGGCAGAGGGCAAGACCGATCTTCGCAACGACGGCGACTGGCCCATCGAAGGTCTGTCAGCCAATTTCGCGCAGCGGTGCAGCTATATTCTCGGCTTGAAGAAGCCAGTGATCGCAGGGATCAACGGCGCGGCCGCGGGTATCGGCCTGGTGCTCACCCTCTACTGCGACATCCGCTACATGGCAGCCGGTGCCAAGCTCACGACGGCGTTCGCTCGACGTGGTCTGATTGCCGAGCATGGCATCTCGTGGATGCTGCCGCGATTGATCGGCCCGATGAATGCCATGGATCTCCTTCTGTCGGCACGCACCGTTCAAGCTGAGGAAGCGGGAGCACTGGGCCTGGTGCGCGTTCTTCCTGCTGAGGGCTTTGCACAAGCTGTACAAGATCGCGCAAGCGAGATCGCCAATCTGTCTTCCCCGCGCTCCACGCGCATCATCAAGAAGCAGGTCTACGAAGCCCAATTCCAGTCTCTCGCCGAAGCAACGGCGATCGCCAACCGAGAGCAGGCCAAGTGTCGCGACACAGAAGATTTCAGAGAAGGCGTCGCGCACTATGTCGAGAAGCGAGCACCACAGTTCTCGGGGCGCTAGACAGGGGTTCAGCTACTTCTTCAGCAAATTGAGATGCAGGGCTTTGGACTTTGGGTCTTCAAAAGTGCCCGTGGACATGCACCACTTCTTCTGCTCATCGCAGGCTTTCGGCACGGTTGCCGATGTGCCGGAGCATGCGCGGTACGCTTCCGAGCAGGACTTGGGCGCCTTTGCCGACCAAGCAGAACCAGAAATAAAGCTTCCGCCAGCGACCATCCCACCGGCAGCTAAGGCTAAGACCAAGGTCTTCCGCATGACGGACATCTCCCGACCACGTGACGCCTTCTATACCAGATCGCATCCGGACCGGTCTGTTTGCACTGCGGCAATTGCAGCCGTCGTTCGCTTTCGATTCACCAAGGCATGGTCGACGCTTTAATTCCAGACGACAACCTCCACGGGCAGGACTACACTTTCCATCGGGAATGCCTTGCGGGTCGCGGCTCGACGTGACCACGTCGCACCAGGCGTTGGCGCGTGGCGTCGTGACCCCTGAACCAGATGTTCAGGAGGAGTTGTCATGGCGCATGCAGCAGATGTCATCCTTCCCGTACAGCCAGCTTCTGAGCTGCCTGTCGTACGCTCCATTGGAGTAGCGGATCTCAAATATGCCTTGGCCAAGGGGTTGGACGACTTCCGGGCGATGCCGACGCATGTCATTTTTCTGAGCCTCATCTATCCGATCGCTGGCTTGGCCTTGTGGCGCGCCACTTACGGCTCAGACCTCGTCCCGCTCCTCTATCCGCTGGCCGCAGGTTTCGCCCTGGTCGGGCCGTTTGCAGCCATCGGCCTTTACGAGTTGAGCCGCCGCCGTGAGATGGGATTGGATACGTCCTGGAGGCATGCCGTTGACATTCGTCACTCGCCTTCATTGTGGTCCATCCTGGCACTCGGCTTGCTCCTGCTTGTCCTTTTCGGCGTGTGGTTGGCCGTCGCCAACGGCATCTACGTCGCCTACTTCGGCTACCTCCAGCCGGCTTCGCTGACCGACTTTGCCAACATGGTGTTCGGCACGGGCGCGGGACACAGCCTCATTTTGGTCGGCAACGCAGTGGGCTTCCTGTTTGCCCTGCTTGCCTTCGCTCTGAGTGCGGTCTCTTTTCCGCTGCTGCTGGATCGCAACGTTGGCGTGCCTGTGGCCATCGCCACGTCCGTCAAAGCGATCCTGAGAAACCCTTTTACGATGGCCCTCTGGGGATTGATCGTGGCTGCGGCATTGCTTCTGGGCTCCCTGCCGCTGTTCTTCGGCTTGGCCGTGGTCATGCCGGTGCTCGGCCACGCGACTTGGCACCTCTACCGGCGGGTCGTGGAGCCGGATAACGGTCCGAGGCCGGAGTACCATCCTCAACCGAAAGGGCGCCGCTACGCAGCGGACTTCCCGTCCTCGCTGTTTGCGCCCTACTCGCGCGGAGACCGGGGCTAAGCCCCACGCCGGGCTGGATCACGTTGCGCTGATGGAACTTCCGGTTCATCGTCGGTCGAGGACGTGAACCGGGGGAACCGCCATGCTGCCGCTGACCGGGATCAAGGTTGTCGAGTTCGCAAACAATATTGCTGGTCCCTACACCGGCTACATACTTGCGATGCTTGGCGCCGAGGTTCTCAAGATCGAACGGCCACAGGGCGGCGACGATGCCCGCGGCTGGGGCCCTCCCTTCTGGCGTGGCACGTCGGCGACCTTCCAGGCGCTCAACGTCAACAAGCGCGGCGTTACCGTAGACCTGAAGAACTCCGAGGCCATCGCTTGGGTGAAGGAGTATGTCGCGGGTTGCGATGTACTCGTTCACAACATGCGGCCGGGCGTAATGGAAGAGATGGGCCTAGGCAGCGCGGCGATGCGCGCCGCCAATCCCCGGCTCATCTACTGCAACGTATCTGCGTTTGGCCCCACAGGACCGATGCAGCGCAATCCGGGCTACGAGCCCATGGTGCAAGCCTTCGCGGGGCTCTTCTCGATCAATGGCTATCCGGACCGCCCGGGCGCGCGCATCGGCACATCCGTGCTGGATCTCGGCAGCGCCGTATGGGCGGCTCTGGGCTGCGTGACAGCACTCTACCGCCGCGAGCGCACCGGCGCCGGCGGCGTCGTGGACGCCTCCCTCTATGAAACGGCGCTTGGCTTGCTGACGGTGCACTTCGCTCGATATCAGGCAAGCGGCACCCTTCCCGAGCGCCACCCCAGCGGGTCTCTTGCGGTCGTCATCTTCGAGGCGTTCGATACCGCCGATGGACAAGTAATCGTTGCCGCTGCCAATGACCGGTTGTTCGCCAAGTATGCCAACGAGGTCGGCCACCCAGAGTGGGTGCAGGACATCCGGTTCAAGACCAACGCTGACCGCCATGCCAACAAAACGACACTCCTGCCCATGGTCAGGGAGATCATGCGCCAACAGCCGAGTGCGAACTGGGTTCAGCGTTTGGAAAAGGCCGGCGTGCCGTGCGCGGCCATCAACGACATTGGCCACATGAAGGCCCACCCGCAGACTGCGGCCCTGCGCATGGTGCAGCCCGTTCCAGAAATCGACATCGGCCTGATGGCGTTGCCGCTATCGTTCGATGGGGTGCGGCCAACGATCCAAACCCGGGCCCCGCGCCTGGGCGAGCACAATCCAGCCTACGGCCTGCCCGCGAACACTTAGTTGCGGACGCTCACCGGCCCTTCCAGTTGGGCTTGCGCTTTTCAGCAAACGCCTTCGGCCCCTCGATCGTGTCCTCGCTGCGTGTGAGCGCATCGAAGGCGGGATAGTGAAGATTGCGCGCGGCAGGTTCCAAGCCCGGTACGTCAAGCGAGCGCATGACGACCTGCTTGGTTGCGCGAATGCTCATCGGCGAGCACTCCAGGATCTGCTGTGCCCATTGACGCGCTTCCTGCATCAAGCGCTCGTGCGGCACAACGGCGGTCACAAATCCGAGCTCAAACCCTTCTTGCGCCGAAACGTGCCGGCCCGTCATCATCATGCCCATCGCCTTCTTGAGCGGGACCTGACGAGAGAGGCGTTGCATGCCGCCGGCTGCGGCGGCTAACCCCACGCGCGGCTCAGGCAAAGCGAACTTGGCGCGGTCCGACGCGATGATGATGTCGCAAGCGAGCGCGATCTCGAAGCCGCCACCCATGGCGACACCGTTGACAGCGGCGATGACCGGCTTGTCGAGATCGAACCTGCTGGTGAGCCCGCCAAAGCCTTTGGGTGGGGAAACGGGTCTGGCGCCGGTCTTGGCCCGGATCTCGGCATGGTACTTTAGGTCGTTTCCGGCGGAGAAGGCCTTGTCGCCCGCGCCCGTGATGATCGCGACCCAAAGCTCCGGATTGCCGGCAAACTCATCGAACGCGTCCGAGAGTTCCTGGTTCGCCATCGGATGCAAGGCGTTGTAGACCTCGGGCCGATTGATAGTGACGATGAACAGATGCCCGTCTTGCTCGGTCTTGCTGTACTCGCCCACGTCAGCGCCCTCCTCGTTGATCCAATCCGCGCCTAGCCCCGAAACGGGCAAGCCGGCCACTGGCCCGCATTTTGGCCGCTGGATGGCTGCACAGACCGCAAAGTAGAGTTTAAGGGGCCTTGCCCCTGCATGCACAGGGGCCGACCCAAGCTTTTAGCGGTTGCGGATTCCGCCTTTTTGTGGCTTTTGGGGGCCGAAACCGGCGGTGAGCCGTCTCCCCCACTTTGCAGGGCGTCAGGGCCATGAAGGTCAGGAATTCTTTGAAATCGTTGCGTGCGCGTCACCGCAACAACCGGCTCGTGCGCCGCAAGGGCCGCGTATACATCATCAACAAGACCAACCGCCGCTTCAAGGCCCGGCAGGGCTAGTAAGCCCGCGACTTTGACGGCGCGGGCCCTTGGCGGCTATGCTTATGCATGCTGCGACCGACTCGCTTGACGCTTGTGATGGCCGTGACGGCCATTCTGGGATGTCTGGTCCTCTGGCCGAGTACGCCGACCTGGGCGCAGCCTGCGCCTCCGAAGGCCGCCAAGAAGACCCCCGGCTCGACACTCCCCAAGACACCGGCCGAGCGCGATCGCGCGCTGTCGGACCTCTACGCACTCCTTGCGACTGCGGAAGACGAGGCCACGGCCAAGGCTGTTGCTGAAGGAATCGAGCGGGTTTGGTTTTTCTCCGGCAGCCCCACGGTCGACGTGCTGTTGGGCCGGGCGACAAAAGCCGTTTCCGAGAAGAACTACGATAGCGCCCTGAGCTTCCTGGATAACGTTGTCGAGCAGGCCCCCGATTTCACGGAAGGTTGGAATCGCCGCGCCTATGTCCACTTCCAGCGCAACGAGCTGACACTCGCTCTTGGCGATCTGCGCCGGGCGCTTGCGCTCGACCCAAATCATTTCAAGGCGCTGGACGGGCTCGCGCAGGTCCTTCGCGAGGTCGGCCAGAAGAAGGCTGCCCTTGAGGTGCTGGAGCGCCTGAACGAGGTGCACCCGTACTGGCCAGGCGTTCCACTGGCGATCGAGGAACTCGCGCGCGAAGTCGAGGGCCAGCGCACTTAGCCGGCCACCGGTCTAGGTTGCGGACAGGCACGCCTTCATGTCGCGCGCCAGATTGCGCAACAGCTGGAAATAGAGATCCGGACCCGCTGTAATCTTTGCGCCCTCCGGATCAAGGGTCGCAATCCGCGCCTTGGTTCCCTCGGTCAGATTGTCGATGAGCCGCGTATCGAACTGCGGCTCGGCAAACACGCACACGGCCGCCAAACCGGTCACTTTCTTGCGAAGGGTCGAAAGCCGCTGTGCGCTGGGGGCGACCTCGGGGCTCACGGAGATCGAGCCCGCCGCTTTCAGCCCAAATCGCTTCTCGAAGTACTGCAGCGCATCGTGAAACACGACAAACGGTCGTTGTGCAACAGGGGCAAGCTCGCGCGCGATCTCCGCCGAGAGGTCGTCGAGTCTTCCCTTGAGAGCTTCGCCGTTGCTGCGAAACTTGTCCGCGTTTGCCTTGTCCTTCGCACTCAACGCCCGCACGATATTGTCTGTCATCAGCTTCGCGTTTGCAGGGTCGAGCCACGCGTGGCCGTCCATCGCGCCATGATCGTGGTCGTGGCCATGCTTTTTGTGGCCGTGCTTGTGGCCATGGCCGTGCCCATCATCAAACGTCGCACCCGTGCGTCGCGGCAACAGGCCAAGACCGGGCGATTTCTCCAGGCTGATGATCTCCACTCGCTTGGGCAATGTTTTTGCGAGCTTGGCCGTAAACGGCTCCATGGTTTCCGACATGCGCACGAACATGTCGGACTGATTGAGCTTGCTGACGTCAGAGGGCTTCAGCGCGTAGGTGTGGGCCGAGGATGATCCATCAACCAAAAGGTCCGGCACCCCGACACCGGCCATGACGCTCGCCACAAGGGCATGCAGCGGCTTGATGGTGACAACGACCTTGGCATCGGCCATAGCTGCCGACGACGCACCGGCGAGGAAGGCCGTAGCCCACAGTGCGCGACTGAACTTCCAAGGCCGCATGCTCGGATCTCTCCTCGAAGGGTTCTTAATTTGACCAGAAACGTTATATAGTACCGTTTGTGGCAACACCATGCTTCGGCCGTATGTTGAGGTACTTTGGGGCTGGCGTGATAGGCAAAGTGGGCAGAAGCGACGCATGGGGCGGCTGACGGTGGGCACACCCGCGACACGACGGATCGCCCTTGGCTGGGTGATGGCAGCTGTTTGTTTTGCCATCAGCGGGCCTGCCTTGGCCCACCCGCACCTGCTGATCACCGTTGAGACAACCGTTGTATACGAGAACGGCGCCTTGACCGGGCTCCAGCACGCCTGGACGTTCGACGAGATGAACTCTGCGGCGGAAATCGAGGGTCTGGACAAGAACGGCGACGGAAAATACGACCGCGCCGAACTCCAAGAACTCGCCGATCTCTACGCCCAGCGCCTCAAGGCGGTTTCCTTCTTCACGCACGCGAAGCTGGCCAATCAGGCCATTCAATTCGGCAGCGCAAAGGACCCCTGGGTCGACTACAAGAACAACGTCATCACGCTGCACTTTACGGCACCGTTTGCAAAACCGGTGCTGCCCGAAGCCCAAGGCCTTACGTTTTCGGTGAGCGATCCTAGCTTCTATATCGCGTTCTCCCTCGCCGAGAAGAGCGATGCGGTTCGCTTCAGCAGCGGCGCCCCGACCAACTGCAAAGCCAGAATCGTTGACGGCGAGGCGCCGCAACCCTCGGGCTTGCAGGAGTCATTCGCAGCCTTCAATGCGTTTGGCCTGAGCTTGCCCAAGACCGTCCACCTGGAATGCAAGGCATCATGAGGCATCGCTTCGCGCTCAAGCTGCTGGCGATGCTCGTGGCCATTGTATGCCTTGGCTTGCCCGCCATTGCGCAACAACAAGGGCCGGGAAAGAACCCCTTCGGCATAGGAAACGAGGGCGCCAAGTCTCAGCCAGCGCCCGCTGCACAGCCGGGCGCTCTGCAGCGCCTATCGATGTGGGTAGCTCAGACACAGGCCTCCGCCCATCGTGAGCTCTCTGCCGCTGTCCGTCGCCTCAAGACGGGTGACCCGATTGGCGCGGCCTTGATGCTTGCGGCCATCAGCTTTGCCTACGGTGTTCTGCATGCTGCTGGGCCTGGCCACGGCAAGGCGGTCATCACGTCATACGTGCTTGCAGACGGTCGAACGATGCGACGCGGCGTGCTCCTCTCTTTCCTAGCCGCCGGAATACAAGCCTTGTCGGCGCTCGTTCTGGTTGCAGTCCTCGTGCTCGTCCTGAAGTCGACGGGAATGCAGATCCGCGTGATGGAAGCGTGGCTGGAAACGATCAGCTGGGGGCTTGTCGCAGCAGTTGGCGCTTGGCTTGTCTACTATCAGCTCCGCGGCGCGTTCGCCTCAGGAAGCCCTGTTACGCACAGCGCACACGATCACCATCACAGCCACGGCCCTGGTGCTCACAGTCATCAGCACCATCACGGCGACACGTGCGAGACCTGCGCGCACCTGCCCGCGGCCTCAGAACTGCAGGGCGATTGGTCCTGGCGCCGCGCACTGGCCATCGCGTTCGCGGTCGGTATTCGCCCGTGCACAGGCGCGATCCTCGTCCTGATATTCGCGATCGGGCAGGGCCTGTGGTGGGCCGGTGTATTCTCTACCTTCGCGATGGCGCTCGGCACGGCCATTACCGTTTCGGCACTCGCTGCCCTGGCAGTCGGCTCACGCGAGCTTGCAAAACGGCTGGCCGGAACGGGCTCATCCAAGTGGGCCGATCGCGTACAGCTTGCCGCAGGACTAGGCGGCGCAAGTCTCGTATTGATTCTTGGAGCGCTGTTCTTCGTCGGCTCGCTCGGCAACATGCAGGCGCTCTAGCCTGGTTAACCGCTTCTTGCACTGGCCAGATTTAGGACGTTGATTTACCCATTGTAGAGACTTTGCTTCAGGTCTCTCGATCTCCGCGCATAGCTTGGCGGCGATGGATTTTCATCGCTGCAGGAATGCTCGGATGCGCGCTTTTGCTCTGGCACTGGCTGCCAGTCTCACCCTCGCAATCGGCTCTCACGTACCGGGTCGAGCCGCGGTGGATACCGCGACGCTCAGATCTGCAGCGATGGAGCTGGTCGTGTACGAGCATCCAGATTGCGCGCACTGCCAGGTTTTCCGTGCGCGGGTCGTTCCGCGCTACCAGAAATCGGAATTCGCTGCGGACGCGCCGCTGCGCTTCGTAAACATCGCCGTCTCCGGCAATCAGAGCACTGCGTTGAACGGGCCCATAACCATGGTGCCCACCAGCGTCTTGATGAAGGACGGGCGCGAGGTTGACCGGATCGCCGGCTATTGGGCGCCTGACAACTTCTTCAAGATCGTCGAGAGCCTGATCGGCAGAGCCGAGTAGCTCAAAACAAAGCGCCGCCAACTATGGCGGCGCCCTATCACAAATCGTGGTCGAAACGGGCTAGTTGGCCTTGGTCTGCGGCCCTGCCTGCGTCGCCGCGGCGGCCGGCTGCGTGGCCAACTCCGCCTTCAAGAATACGTCGACACGCATGCCCGGCAGAAGCGGCGGTTGCCCGTTCAAATCGATGATCACCTCCAGCACGTCGACATCTGTCGGCCGGCGGGGGCCTCGCTGCCCGAGCTTGGTGGGGCCAAGCGCCTGAGCCAGCGACGATACCCTGCCGACAAAGTCCTTGCCTGGGAAGGCATCCGAACGAATTACGGCTGCCTGCCCCAGGCGCACCTTGCCGATATCACGCTCCTCGAACTCGGCCCGCACCCGCAGCGAACTGGTGTCGCCCACGACAATCAGAACGTTCTCGGGCGACGGCGCTACGATCTCGCCAACCTTGGCGTTGACCTGCAGAACGTTGCCGTCCGCCGGAGCCCGAATGCGCGCGCGCTCATAGGCGGCCTCGGCCAACGCGAGTTCCGCGCGAGCCGCCGTCAGACCGGCTTCCAGTCTGGTGGGTACAGAGGTATCGTTGGCGAGCGCCTTCTGCAGAGCAGCACGGTTTTGCTCGAGGCGATCGACGGACGTCCTGACAGCCGCACGCGCCTTGTCCACGTCCGCACTGGCCGGGCCCGCACCGCTTCGCTTGTCTCTCAGCAGACGGTCGAGATCACTACGTGAGGCAACGAGCTGCCGTTCGGCATTTGCAAAGTTGTCTTCAGCCGTCCGCCGATCCTGTGCCGATCGATTTACATTCTCGTTGTCACGATCGCGCTTGCGCACCGCAACTTCGGCGCGTGCCGCAAGCACACGGGCGATCAGCTCATCGTCGGCAAGCTTGAGAAGAAGATCGCCTGCCGCCACCCTGTCGTTGACGCCAACGAGCACATCGGTGATCCGGCCAGGCATTTGCCCCGAGACGCGAGTCTCGCCGCCCATCGGTTCGACCCGGCCAGGCGCGGAGGCCGCCCAGGACCCAGTTTGGGATTGTGCAGGGGGCGTCACTGGTTGAGCAGACACCTCAGGCTTGGCATCGCTGCCCGTGGCCTGCGACACCTTCTGGCTGAAGGTCTGCGGCACGAAATAGCCGATCCCGAGCGCGACCACAGCCGCGACGATCAGCATATTGATGGAGGAATCGGCTTTAGGCATTGGCCTTCCTCTTCCGGTTGCGTGAGAGTTCATGCACGGTTTCGACACCTTCGGTGCGGCGTTCCTCGCCGACAATGAGACCGTCCTCGATGCGGAGGATACGGTCGGCAAATGGGACTGTGCGCGGATCATGCGTCACGGCGAGCACCGCCCTGCTCTTGTCTTTGGCGATCTGGGAGAGAAGACCCATGACGGCCAAGCCGTTCTCGCTGTCGAGCGCCGCCGTCGGTTCGTCTGCCAGGATCACGGACGGTGATCCGGCAAGAGCTCGCGCCACGGCGACACGCTGCTGCTCACCGCCCGAGAGATTTCCCGGATACGACTTGAGACGGTGGCGAAGACCGACCTGATAAAGCGCACGCTGCGAATCAACGATGGCTTGCGATCCGCGGCCGCCGCGCACATCGAGTGCGAGCCGGACGTTTTCCTCCGCAGAGAGCGTCGGAAACAAGTTGTAAGACTGGAAGATGAAACCAACGTGCCGCCGCCGAAGCGCCGCCAGCTGCTCCGGGGAAAGCCCATCGGTCGAGTTGCCCGCGATCGAAAGGCTGCCGGACGTGGGCGAAAGAATGCAGCCCATGATCGACAACAACGTTGTCTTGCCACTTCCAGAGGGACCCATCAGAAGCGTGAGCTCGCCGGGATTGAGCGTCAGGCTTACCCCCTTGAGGGCACGCACCTTGCCGGCTCCGTGGCCCAGTTCCTTGACGATGTCCCGCGCTTCCAGGAACACTGGAGCGGGGGTGTGCTGTGCAAGCTCGGATTCGGTTTCTGCAACTGCGGCTGTCATTTGCTGAACACCATCGCTGGATCGATGCGCATCACCTTGTTGATCGCCGCAAGCGCAGAGATCGAGCACATACCAACCGTCAGGCCCAGAAGCAGGGCCGCAAGGCCAGGTGACATTATGATGGGGAGCGCCGTGTGCTCACTCAAGTACACGATCGTGAGTGCAATGGCCATGCCCAGCGCATAGCCGAGCAGCGCGCTCAATCCGGCTTGCGCGAGGATCACCTTGTTGATGTAGCCTGATGACGAACCAAGGGCACGCAGGGTGGCGAACTCTGGCAAGTGGTCCTTGGTGCTGGAGTACAGCGTTTGCGCCACAATAACCGTACCGACAATCAAGCCGAGTGCCGCACCGCCCAACAGGGCTACACCCGCGCCGGTCGCAAACAGCCAGTGGTTCAGACTACGCTGACGAAACTCCGGGCGCGTCAGCACTTCCGAATCTGCCGACAGTCTGGACCTGAGGTCGGCGCGCACTTTCTCGATGTCCGCACCCGGGCTCAGCTTGACGAGGACATAGGTGATGTTGTCGGCCGGCATGTCGATCAGCTGGCGTGCACGGTTGAGCGTTGTGAACACAAACGGCGTGACCGTGAACGAACGAATGCCCTCCGTCAGCCCGGTAACCCGAATACGCGAGGTGCCTACTTGCGCAGTGTCTCCAACCTGCTTGATGCCAAGTTCCGCCAGGTACGTCTTGTCGACGATGACGGCATCGCGCACGCCGAGGCCGCTGACATCGCCCTCCACCATGTTCCAAGGCGCCAGACCACCATTCTCCGGATCGGCTCCCACAACAACGATCAGCGTCGAGCCGCCAGTGGGCTTGCGCCAGTCAGTGAAAGCCGTAACCAGCGGGATGGCACGTTCGACACCCGGAGTGGAAAGCGCAACGTACCTGTCACGCGCCCGGATCGGCTGGGCTTCCTCGAAGTTCTTCGTGCCATAGGCCATGACCCAAAGGTCGCCGTCGGCCCGATCGATGGTAGCGATAATCATGCTGCGGGCGCCGAGGTACAAACCAAGCTGCACGGCGACGAGCACGATCGAGAAAAGGATGCCGATCAGCGTCACGGCAAGACGCACGCGATCGTGGAACAAATTACGAAAGGCCAACGTAAGGGTCATTGGAAAGCTTTGATCTCAAGTTTGCCGCCGGCGTCGCGCGCAACCGGGCCCATCAGGGCTGTAAATGTGGTCACAATGCGAAAACCGCCAGTGCCGCATTTTTTCCGCATATCGGTTGCATGAGGCGCCAAGCCTGATCGAAGCTCCGAAACGGAGGTCGCTTCCTCATGCATCCCATAGAATATACGCGGAATTTTGCCGTTTGCGCGATTGCAATCGTAGTCCTGGCCCTGCTGCCTGCATTGGGCAACGCTCAGAGCACTGTCAAAAGCGTTAACGGCGTTTGGATCGACCACACCGGACAGGGTGCCGTCGAAATTGCGCCGTGTGGCGACAAAGTTTGCGGCCACGTCGTTTGGCTCAAGAACCCAGCGCACAGGTCGAAGTCCGGGAAACTCATCTGCGGAACGCAGATCCTCGGAGACCTGCGGCAGATGAGCGCCGACGCCTGGGAGTCCGGCTGGATCTACAATCCCGAGGATGAGGAGAAGTTCAGCGCAGCGCTGAAGCTCGCCAACCCCGACAAGCTCATCGTCACCGGTTATCTCGGCATCAAGTTGCTCGGCGAATCCTTCACCTGGCAGCGCGCGACGTCCGCCGTCGAGAGATGCGCCAAGGACGCTGCTCGGGCCTCCTGAATTCGACCACCCCGCGCTCGCGCTCATTCAGCCGCCGCACCCTTCGCCGCACGACTGGAGTCGCTCAGCAGCGACGCGTAGCGCGTGCCGATCCAGCCCGCGAAGTGCTGCGCGCGCTCGGCCACGAGATGACGCTGCTGATCCAACGTGACGATGTGATAGCTGTCGTCCAAGACCAGCGTATCGACCAGCCCGCCAAGGTGCGCCTGCAAATACTGAGCGTTCTTCAAGCTCGCCATGTCGTCCTCGCGCGGGTGCACGATGAGCGCCGGCTGCTTGATCGTCCCGAGGTTCGGCTTGACGGCCGCAACAAGAGAGTTGAAGTGACCGAACGAGCGCACAGGCGTGCTGAAGATGCCCGCGGACGCAGAGTCGCCGGCCTGCATGCTTGAAACAACGATGCGGCGCACCCGCTCATCCTTGATGCCGTAGGGCTCGCGCTCGGCGAGATCGATCTCGAGCCGGATCGGAAGGGGGCGCACGTACTGAAGAATCTTGGAGTGCCACGGCATCGACCAGCCGTCGAGCTTCAGGGTTGGCGCGAACAACAGCAGCCCGTGAACTTCTTCCGGACGGTTCTGCGCAAGATGCAGGGCCAGGATGCCGCCCATCGAAAGGCCGCCCGCGAGGACCACGTCGCAGCTTTCCTTGAGCCGGTCGTGCGCCTCCTCGACGCTGGCGTACCACTCATGCCAAGTCGAGCGGCGCAGTTCCTCCGGCGTGCCGCAGTGGCCCGCGAGCTGACAGCAATAAACAGTGTGACCGGCGCGCGCGAGCGCCTGGGCGACAAACCGGAGTTCAACCGGCGTGCCGCCAAGTCCATGGATCAAAAGGATGCCGACCCGGCCCCCTGGCCAGAACTGGCTCTTGTCTTCGGTACCCGTGCTCATGTGCTATGATCGCTTCTCAACTTTGGAGGGCAGAACGTGCATTGCTCACGTCTCCTGCCCCAGGCTGGACCGCCACCTAGGTGCGTTCCTGTTCTCCCCAAACTTGCGTCAGTCCTGCAGCCTGGAACTTCCCTCAGAGCGGGAACCCGGAACCAGGCTTCTTGTTCCAGGGCCGCAGCATATCTCGCTCAGCTCACACGCCGCATGACCTGATCCAGCAACTTCAATGCCAGATCCATCTCGTGCTTGGTGATGTGAAGGCTGGGGGCAAGCGTGACCACGTTCTTGTGATAGCCGCCGATGTCGAGCACGAGGCCCATCTTCTCGCCGTCCACCTCGAGGTCACCCTTGAGCGCCTCGTCCACCATGCGATCGACGATGGCCTTGGACGGCGTGAAGCTGTCGTGCGGCTCACAGATCTCCATGCGCAACGCGAGGCCCAGTCCGTCCACGTCGCCTACAATTTTGTGACGGCGCTTGAGGTCTTGGAGACCCTCGAGCAGGTAGGCCCCCTTCTCCATCACCATGGATTCATAGTTGGTCTCGCCCATCATCTTCATGGCTTCGAGCGCAACCGTCGTACCCATCGGGTTGGCGTTGAACGTGGAGTGCGTGGAGCCCGGCGGGAAGATGGTCGGATTGATCAACTCTTCGCGGGCCCAGACGCCGGCAAGCGGATTGAGGCCGTTGGTGATGGCCTTGCCGAATACGATGGCGTCAGGCTTCACGTCGAAGTGCTCGATCGACCAGAGCTTGCCGGTCCGATAGAAGCCCATTTGGATTTCGTCGACGACGAGCAGGATGCCGTGCTTGTCGAGCACACGCTTCAACTCGGGGAAGAAGTTCTTCGGCGGAATGACGTAGCCGCCGGTACCCTGGATCGGCTCGACGTAGAAGGCCGCATACTCCGCCTCCCCGACTTTCGGATCCCAGACGCCGTTGTACTCGCTCTCGAACAGGCGCTCGAACTGCTTCACGCAGTGCGTGCCATACTCTTCCTTGGTCATGCCCTTGGGGCCACGGAAGTGGTACGGGAACGGAATGAAGTGCGCGCGGTCGCCGAAGTGACCGTAGCGGCGACGGTAGCGGTACGACGAGGTGATGGCCGAGGCGCCGAGCGTGCGGCCGTGATAGCCGCCCTCGAACGCAAACATCAGGCTCTTGCCCTTCTTGAAGTTGCGCACGAGCTTGAGGCTGTCCTCCACCGCCTGGCTGCCGCCGACGTTGAAATGCACGCGCCCTTTCTCGCCGAACTTCTTCTCAGCATCCTGAGCAATGATGGCGGCGAGCTCGATTTTCTCGCGATGCAGATATTGGCTTGCAACCTGGGGCAAACGGTCGAGCTGGCGGCGCACCGCAGCATCCAGACGCGCATTGCGGTAGCCGAAGTTTACGGCCGAGTACCACATCTGCAGATCGAGGAACGGGCGCCCATCGAGATCGAAAATGTAGGAGCCTTCGCAGCGATCGAAGATCTTCGGCGGATTGGTGTAGTGCACCGTATCGCCGTGCGAACAGTACTTGTCCTCGAGTGCCAGCAACTCGGCCTCGGACAATCCCGCCGCTTGCTCATCCTGACGAGAGGCGTGGCTTTGGGGCCAACGAACTGGCTTCTGCATCCTGGTCTTGCTCTTTTTCCGACTATTCAGCTTTGGAGGCGCGCGCCGAAACGGCCGGCCCGGTTACATGGTCCGCGAGCCAGCGCGCAAACAGCGTCGTGGCCTGATTGAAGTCGTCGAAGGCGATGTGGGGCAAATCGTTCTTGCGACAGTGATTAAGAAGGCCGCTCTTGGCGAGCACAAGGTCAGCACGGCCTGCAAGGCAGAAATCCGAACGGCCGTCGCCGATGAGAACCTTGAGTTCCCGCGGCTGGCCTTCGGCGAACGAGCACTTGCAGTTGCCGGACAGCGCCGCGCAGTCGCTGCGCGCGTGAGGGAAGGAAAGTCGCCAACGATTGCCGCCACGCCACTCAAGATGGTTGGCGAAGTAATCGATGTCGATGCCCTTGCGATCGAGCACGTTACCGATCGTGCGATCGAGGCCGTCGGACACGACGGCAATCGGACAACCCAGGCCCTGCACGAACTTCACGAACCGGGAAAACCCTGGATCGATCTCGATCGCATTCACGAACTCGTCCATCTCGACTGGCGTTGCGCGCACCAGATCGATCTGGCGAACCAGGCACTCGCGCGAACCGATGCGGCCAGCCTTCCAATCGTCCTCAATGCCGTGCCACTCGGGCTCCGCGAAGCGCTCGAGAAGAAGATCGGTCGTATCGATAGGAGCGATAGTGCCGTCGAAATCGACCAAGACGCGACACTTCACACGCGCTGTTGACACGTCTACAGAACCCGTTGATTAGCTTAACCGCGGCCCCGGCCTCGAGGTCATGTTTGGAACGCCTCTTTAGCCGCGACTTGGGACGGTGCCAATGGCTTCAGTTCACATCTTCGTTAAGCAACTCGCCTATCGGTTGTATCGATAGGTTATTCCCGCAATGGGCAGACGCAGCGTTCCAGCTTGGATTTCAAGCTCAAACGGAGATGCCCATAGGTTGGGTCAAAACGGTGGCAGCGCCACCCTTGCGAGACACATGGCCGCAGAATTCGCCTCTGCGGCGCAGAGCTAAACAATGTTCTTTATTAACCATAAGCGCCGCTAGCTGCGGCGAGACGGCGCAACCAATCCTGCACCGACATACCCTGCGAGCGCCGTGAGCAGGCCCATGAGGTAGGGCGTCCCGGCGTGGAAGCCATATTTGGCGACTGCCCAAACAAGCATCCCTGATGCGATCGAGGCGTAAGCGGACGCCGGCCCGCCGAAGCGGGTAAACAAGGCGAAAAGGGTGGCAACGAAGACGCCGGCGCTGCCGAACGCCGAGGCGGTCTCGACCAATTCCTTGATCGTGTCCGACGTGAGCGAGATGAGAAACGCGACCACGCTGAGGACCATGACCGTCGACCGCACACTCCAAAGCTTGGCCCGATCCGACAGACCGGGGACGAGCCGGACCACCACGTTGTGCGAGATCTGCGCCGCCGGGGCATGAAGTGCGGCGTGCACCACCGATAGGATCGCTGAAACGATCGCGCCGACAAAGACGACGTGCAACGCACCGGGCAAATACACTTCCGCCAGGCGCACGACGATTTGCTCAGGATCGGGATGATTGGGAATGAGGCTCGGTGCAACCAGCCCGAGAAACACTGGCACCACGCCCACGCTCAGATACATGAGCCCGCCGATCAGCGTGCCGCGCGCCGCAAGAGTTGCCGTGTGCGCACCGAGAAAGCGGGAGATCAACTCGACCGCAACCACGGTGCCGCAAATCGGTATCGCCATTTTCTCCAGCGTGCCGAGGAACCCGCTCTCCCGGTCGACGATGCGCAAACGCTCCGGCTCGAGTTGACCAACGATCGCGCCGAAGTCGACCTGCATCGCCACCACGATCCCGAGGGCGACGAGACCGATCAGCAGCACCACGCCCTGAATGACATCGGTTATGGCGTCTGCCAGCAGCCCGCCGATCACCGCGTAGCCGGCAATCAACGCCGTCGCCAGCAGAACCGAGGTGCCTAGCCCCATGCCCGAGTTTGCATCGAGGATCTGCCCGAATGCCCTGATCTGCGCTGCAGCCCAGATCACGGATCCCGGCAACAGGACCACGACGACAAGCTTTTCCACGCCCGGCGAATAGCGCTGCCTGAAGAGATCGGCGAACGTCGTCAGACCACGCGACCAAAGCGCATGGGCGAAGAACAGTCCTACGATGATGATGGCGGTGGCGTAGCACAGGGGATCGACGAGGGCGCCACTGAGGCCGTTCTCGTAGACGGCACCACCGGAAGCGACGATCGCCTCGGCGCCAAAATAGGTTGCAAACACCGAGAACGCGACGAGGCCGACACCCAGCCGACGCCCCGCAAGTATGTAGTCCGAGGCGGTGGAGATGCGCCGGGACACCCAGACGCCGATAGCGAACTGAACCAGCACGTAAGTGACGATGGCAAACAGCACCGCGCTCATTGCATCCCCCTGGGCGCCCTGCGAATGTCAGCGCAAGCTGAGCCCTGCATGCCAAGCAGAAAAGCCGGGTACAGCGAGACATCGTTCCCCCCGATGCCCCAATTCGCCGCTTTTGTATGCTTTAGCTTCCAATTGAGCAAATGCGTGCCGGCTCCTATATCCTGCGATCCTAGGTACACCGGCAGCGAGGGTAGATTTGCCCGTGATGCACGCCTCCGCACTGTTTCGCTCGGCAGTTTCCAGCCTCACCGCTGCCGCTCTCATCGTTGCCCAGGTTATCTCGCCAGCGGCCGCACAAGACTTGTCACGGGTGGAGTACGAAGCCTGCCAGGCGCAGGACGAGGACGGTTTTCGCGCCGCCATTGAAGCACTTACGCTCAAGGGGCTGCGCGCTGGATTGGCCAACTTCGACTACAAGCCCTTGGTCGCCGAACAATGGCGGCGCAACAACCTCGACGATGTGATCGACCGGCAGGTCGATCAGGCCATCGCGCAGGTTCGCGACGAATCCAGTTGGTTTCAGCTGTGGTCGACACTTGCATCGCGAGAGCGGGCGCAAGAACTGGCGACCATGGCTGCCGAGCGCGTGTACCAGTCGGACGCGATAAAGAAGGGTCTTGAGCAGATCGCCGCCGGCGTCGGCCGTGAGGTCGGCAAGCGCATCGAGCTGGCAGTGGCCGATACGGCAGGCCCTGCCACCCAATGCATGAAGCACTTCCTGGGCCGGCGCTACGGAACGACCGTGGCCTCGATTGTCGGCGCAGATGCCGGCAAGGAGTATGTCGATCCAAGCAAAGGCGGCGCCCAGATTGGCCCCGGACAGGTGCTCGCCGACGGCAGCGGTGCGATCACCGGGACTGTCGTGCTTGTCGTCCGGCGGCAGCTGTCGCGCATGGCCGCGCGCATCGGCCAGCGCGTTGTTGGTTCCATTTTGAGCCGGCTGGTCTCCGTGGTGGCTGGCGGCGTCGGCATCGTCTTGATTGCCAAGGACATCTGGGATTTCCGACATGGCGTGCTGCCGATCATCTCCGATGAGATGAAGTCGCGCGACACGAAGGAAAAGGTTCGGCAGGAGATCGCAACAACCATCACCGACCACATCAACGAAAGCTTGCCGGAAATAGCAAGCCAGACAGCACAGCGTGTGGTCGACATCTGGCTCGAGTTCCGCAGTGCACATGCAAAGGTCGTCGACCTTGCCGGCCGGAACGAGCAGTTCAGGGAATTCCTCAACACGATCCGTCCGGCTGACCTGCCGCGCCTCGATGAGGTCGTTGCCATCGTTCTGCCGGGCGAAGGCGAAGCAGGGCTTCTCAAGCGCCTCGGTGACGGCACGCTCAATACTGCAGTGACGAAGCTACCGGCTGCGGCACTCGACATTGCACGGGAGACCCGTAGCCTGGAAATCGCCCTCAAGTGGACGGCGGTTGCCGGCGATAACCTGCCCAAGGTGATCGAGTACGAAATTCATCGCCGAACCGGACCGGATACGGTGACGAAGTCGGGATTGCAGAGGCTGCTGGCACTCAATGATCGGCTGGCGATCACCCGGCTGGCGTCGCTGCAGCCATCGGCGCGCGATGCGCTGTTTGAGTTGGAGCCGGCCGCGACGGTAAAGCTCGCGCGCAGCCTCGATGAAGCCCAGCTCGGAAGCCTGTCCCGCTATCTTTCTGCATTGGACAAAGCCTCCGCCCAGCGCGTGCTGAGCGTGATCGCCAACGCCCCGGAGCGCATGGCCGAGCTGGCCAGCCCGCGCGTCCGTGAGGGCATCATTGCAAGCCGCGACCAAGCGGCGGCGCTGGCCATGATGCTGCAGGCGGAATCTTGGACCAACCCCGGTGCGGTGACGCCCCACGTGCGCCTTGTAGTGGATGGACGCGTCAGCCCCATCCTGCTGTGGGAGAAACATGCGGCCCTGCTGGTTGCAGCCGGCCTGCTGCTGCTTGTTGTTCTGCTGCTGCTGAAGCGCCTCCTGTTCGGGGCGCGCCCGCGCGTGATCGTGCAGCAGACGGGTGGGGGCTATCGCCGATGATCATACAAACGAGCGAGACAGCCAATCGGCCTGTCGAGCGCGGAGAGATGGTCTATGCCGTGGCCGTCACCGGCGCGAATATCATCCGCGACATGCGCGAGGCGATCATCAACACGATCGGCGGCCATATGACCAAGTACGAGACCGTTCTCGACCAGACCATTGCGCGCGCCCTGACATCCCTGTCCGAGCGGGCACGTGAGCAGGGCTACGACGGAGTCCTGGACGTCCGCGTGTCGCATCCCACCATCACGAGCGGAGCGATCGCCGTCGTCGTGGCAGGCACCGGCTTCAAGCATACATCCCGCACAGGTTGAGGCAGCATCGCTCAAGCCGGGTTGTTTGGGGCGCCTCCCATCGCCTAAATTCCGCTGTCGATTTGCCGAATCACTTCGAATGCGTCACGAGGGGCGCGCAGGCCAGTTGGGAGGCTCGTAGACCATGGCACTCAAGGCACCAGGAATTCTGATCTTTCTCGTTTCAATTATTCTAGCTCTAGCTGTTCTTTTCACGAAGTTCTTCAGCGCGACCATTCCCTTCCTAAGCGGCGAGACTACGCAGTTTTTTGGGCTGCTGGCTGCCTACATCATCCTTGTGCTCGGCTGCATCATGCGCGGTCTCTAGCGGAGCTATTCCGCGCTCTGTGCCCTTCTGTCGCGCGGCCAACAGCGCGCTAGCGGCGATGCCGTGTTGGCGTCTTTATCTTGCGATGGATCGGCAGAAAATCCTGGAATGGTTCCGTCGGCTTCGCGCACAGCGCCGGACCCGCGAGATCATGCTTGCCGTGGTGCTCACGATCGCCGCGTTTGCATTCCTGGCTTCCGCTATTCTGGGCGGAGATACCGCACCGGACGGCACCCAGTCGGTCCAAAATGACCCCCGCCACTACGAGACGGCAGGCAAGGCTCCGCCACAGTAAGTGCAGCAGACGGCTTATTGGGCCGTCCATCCGCCGTCGATGGTGTAGTTCGCGCCGGTGATGGACGCCGCCTCCTCGCTGGCCAGAAATGCAGCCAGGGCGGCGACCTCCTCCACGGTGACGAACCGCATCGTCGGCTGACGCGAGAGTATCTGCCGCTTCGCCTGATCCTCGGTGATGTTCTCCGACTTTGCGAGGTCGGGAATTTGCTTCTCGACCAACGGCGTCCAGACGAAGCCCGGCGATACGGCGTTCGACGTAATACCCGCTTCAGCAAGCTCCAGCGCCACCGTCTTGGTGAAGCCCGCCAAGCCATGTTTTGCCGCGACGTAGGCACCCTTGAACGGCGACGCCCTCAAAGAGTGGGCGGAACAGATGTTGATGATGCGGCCCCACTTGCGGCGCTTCATGCCGGGCACCGCAGCACGCACCGTGTGGAATGCAGAGCTCAAATTGATGGCGATGATGGCATCCCACCGCTCGATGGGAAACTCCTCAACGGGCGCGACATGCTGGATGCCGGCATTGTTCACCAGGATGTCCACGGAGCCGAAGTCCTTCTCCGCCTTGGCGATCATCTCGGCGATCTGGTTGTGCCGCATCATGTTGGCAGGATCAAAAGCGACCCGTGTGCCCAACGCGGCAACCTCACGAATGGCCTTCTGGTTCTCCTCTTCCGTGCCGAGGCCGTTGACGACGATATTCGCGCCCGCCTTGGCGAGCGCCAGCGCAATGCCGTGGCCTATTCCCGATGTGGAACCGGTGACGACAGCAGTCTTTCCTTTGAGCGACATGGCCACCTCGCCTTCGTACGTTTTGTGGGGTGTATGTATGCATTCTGCCGCGAGCGCGAAACGGCAAAGCACGTTTTGTTCATGACGACCCTGCGTGGGCCACGTTAAAGTTTGCTCACAAATTGCGCAGTCCAACCCATGGAGCCGTCATGACACCGGAAGACAAATTGCTTTCCATGGGCCTGGCATTGCCCCAACTCGTGTCGCCGGTCGCGAACTACGCACCCTTCAAGATCTGCGGCAACATGCTGTATCTCTCAGGCCAAGGGCCGCGCGACCCGAGCGGTGCCGCCATTACCGGCAAGGTCGGCAAGGACGTCTCCGTGGAAGCCGCCTATCAACACGCAAAGCTGGTTGGGCTGGGACTGCTGGCCGCAGCCAAGGCCGCGGCGGGCGAGTTGTCGCGCATCGAGGTGGTGAAGGTGCTGGGCATGGTGAACGCCGTACCCGACTTCACCGAACAGCCCAAGGTCATCAATGGCTGCTCCGATCTGTTCGTCGCGGTGCTCGGCGAACGGGGGCGGCATGCGCGCTCGGCGGTCGGCATGGCATCGCTGCCGATGAACATCTCCGTTGAGATCGAAGCCGTGATGCGCATTCACGACTAAGGTCGCGATCAGGGCAGATAGCCTTTTGCCAGATCGAGCGACTGGCGCTCCAAGTCGCGCCCCTTGGTGTCGCGCGCGCGCAGGCTCCAGGCCACGTTGGTGCCTGCGTCGTAGGACGTCGTCGAGCGCAACCGGACGGCGAGCGTATGCCCGGCCTCGAGTGGGATTGGCTTCAGTACGGGGAGGTAGAGCTGCTCCCAATGCGTGGCCGGATCGAGCGGCCCCGTCGACAATGACACACCCGCTACCAGCTCAGCAGACCACCACAGGGCAAGGCCGTGGATGGTCGTTGCCTTCTTGGCGGTCCATGTCACCTCTCCGCTGCGCGTGGTGCGATTGGCCTGGCTGAAGGAGAGCTTGTCCCAGGAGCGCGCCGCTTCGCCACCGTCGAGCAGATCGGACTTCGCAAAGATGCGCACGTAGATGTTGTTGAGCGTCATCGCCTTGGCGGGCGTGAAATCGAGCCCATAGCCGACACGGTCCCAGACCGTGAGCTCCTGATAGAAACGATCCGACACGACCGGGCAGACGAATTGCTCGACAGTGCGCGGGATGATGACGCCGCCGGGCTTCAGGAAGCGTTCGCGCGCATCGTTCAAGGTCTCGACGATGTTCTCCTCGAAGGGATAGTTGCCGAGCGTCTCCGATACGATGACGTCGACGGCTTCCGGCGTCGCCACCTCGGTCGAATGGATCTCCGCAATGCGCACCCGATTGAGCCGGTTGTGGCGCAAAAGTTTGCGCGCCACGGCCGCGATGTCGGCGGTCTCGTAGAGATCGACGCGCTTGGCGCCCAGCTTGGCGGCCAGAAAGCCGAGAAAGCCCGTGCCGGCGCCAATATCTGCGACGGTCGTTTCGCCGGGCTTGATGACGCGCCGCAGCGCCTCGTGAAAGGCGGCGTTGCGCACGCCGTCGGCGAGCAAAGTGCGGTGATATTCTATGCGCATGGGCCTCGACGGGCTAAAGAGCTACCCGCGAATAGCAAAGGCTGGCGGACTGCACTACCTTTCTGTTCCGAGGGAATTTCTGGAGTTGCCATGTCGGATGCCCTGCCTGCGCCGCTCACCAGCAAGGAAATGCGTTCCGGCATACCTGCAGTCGACCGCTATCTGGACACCGGCTACGCGACCGTCCCTGGAATGTCGTCGCGTTTTGCGGCCGCCGTCTGCTGCGGCCTCCTACGCATCCAACACGAGCTTGATGTAGCCGGTCCGGTCGTTGAGATCGGCCCGTTCGAGGGACGCTTCTTCATCGCGCTGGCGCATGCCCTGCAGAAGGGCGAGATCGCCCTCGGCATCGACCTGTTCGACTGGCCCAACCCTGAGGTGAAAGACCGCTTCGAGGCCAATTGTGCCAGGCACGGCGTGCCGGCAGATCGCCGCACTGTCTGGAAGGCGGACAGCCGCACGATGACGCCCGACGAGCTGCTGGCAAAGCTGGGCGGCAAGCCGGCCCGGTTCATCCATATCGATGGCGAGCACTCGCGGGCGGCGTTGACCAAGGATCTCGAGCTGGCAACGGCGGCGTTGTCGCCGGAAGGCGTCATCGTGCTCGATGACATGCTGCACCCCGGCTATCCCACCTTGATGGTCGCCGTGCAGGACTACCTCGGACGGCACCCCGAGATGTGTGTGCTGTGCATTATCGACCGCGAGACGGTGGTTGCTGCGACCAAGTTCGTGCTGTGCCGGACCGAGTGGTTCAAGCGCTACGAGGAGAAGCTGCTGGAAGCCTATAAGGCGAACGTCTGGCCTCTCGGTGCCGATTTCGAGCCGCACTGGTGCCTGGTGCTGTCGCTCGACACCCGCTTGGCCGAGATTACGTGAAGCTTACAAAGCAACGTTGTTGCATAAGGTTCGGCACTTCCTTTCTAAAAGTTCATTGGGGAATAAAGCCTAGGCTTTGCTAGGCTGTGGCCCTACCGCTCAACCGAGCGTGATCAAAAAGCATCGATTGTTGTGGCGCCTGCTGACCCGTGCTAGGGGGCCTTACACCATCGAATTTTTGCATCAGGACGAAGAACCGTGACCAGCGGCCGCACGCGTCAGGAAACCGATAGCTTCGGCACCATCGAGGTCGCAGCCGACCGCTACTGGGGTGCGCAAGCGCAGCGCTCGCTCGGAAACTTCAAGATCGGCTGGGAGAAGCAGCCCAAGGCTGTCGTGCGCGCGCTCGGCATCGTGAAGCGCGCCGCGGCCGAGACCAACATCGCCCTCGGCAAGCTGGAGCCCACGCTGGGCAAGGCGATCATCGATGCCGCGCAGGAGGTGATCGACGGCAAGCTCGACGAGCATTTCCCACTGGTTGTGTGGCAAACGGGCTCCGGCACGCAGTCCAACATGAACGCCAACGAGGTAATCTCGAACCGGGCCATCGAAATGCTCGGCGGCGTGATGGGGTCGAAGAAGCCGGTTCACCCCAATGACCACGTGAACTTGAGCCAGTCGTCGAACGACACCTATCCGACGGCCATGCACATTGCCTGCGCGGAAGAGGTGCACCACAAGCTGCTGCCGGCGCTGCGCCACCTGCATGCGGCGATCGACGCCAAGGCCAAAGCCTGGAACCACATCATCAAGATCGGGCGCACGCACACGCAGGATGCGACGCCGCTGACTCTGGGACAGGAATTCTCCGGCTATGCCGCCCAGGTCAAGAACGGGATCAGGCGCATTGAATCGACGCTGCCCGACCTGATGCAGCTCGCACAGGGCGGCACCGCCGTGGGCACGGGTCTCAACGCGCCGAAGGGCTTTGCGGAGATGGTTGCCCAAAAAATCGCCGCCATCACCGACCTGCCTTTCACGAGTGCACCCAACAAATTCGAGGCCCTGGCAGCGCACGACGCCATGGTGATGAGCCATGGCGCAATCAACACGGTGGCCGCGTCGCTGTTCAAGATCGCCAACGATATTCGCTTCCTGGGCAGCGGACCCCGATCCGGACTGGGCGAGCTGGCCCTGCCCGAGAACGAGCCCGGCTCATCCATTATGCCCGGCAAAGTGAACCCGACGCAGTGCGAGGCGCTCACGCAGGTTTGCGTGCAAGTTTTTGGTAACCATTCAGCGCTCACATTCGCGGGCAGCCAGGGTCACTTCGAGCTCAACGTGTTCAACCCCGTGATGGCCTACAACTTCCTTCAGTCCACACAGCTTCTTGCCGATGCGAGTGTGAGCTTCACGGACAATTGCGTGGTCGGCATCGCGCCAAGAGAAGACAACATTAAAGCCTCACTCGAGAGGTCTTTGATGCTGGTGACCGCTTTGGCGCCGAAAATCGGCTATGACAACGCAGCCAATATCGCTAAGACGGCGCATAAGAATGGGACTACCCTCAGGGAGGAGGCCCTGAAGGGCAAGTACGTCTCAGAGGAAGAGTTCGACAAGCTGGTCGACCCAAAAAGAATGATCGGACCGGAGGCGTGATGGGTACCGTCATCAATCTGAACCGCTACCGCAAGCAGAAGCAGCAGGCCGAGCGCGAGCGGCGCGCAAATGAAAAGCGCATGCGCTTCGGCATCCCCAAGAGCCAGCGGATGAAGGCGTCGGCGGAGCGGCTTCTTGAGACACGCGCGCTTGATGGTGCGCGGCGCGACGAACGCGGGGCCGAGCGGTCGGAGTAGACCCGGACGCGCCAACGGCTGGGAGTGTGTGCGGTGCAGGTATCGCATGACAGCTCAGGCGAGAGAGCTGCCGATCTCAGCAGACCTGTCAAACGATCCTTCACGATAGGCGGCCACCGCACCTCCATCTCGCTGGAGGCTGCGTTCTGGGATGCGTTGAAGGCCGCAGCGGCACGCGAGAACATGCCGGTATCGAAGTTGGTGGCGCGGATCGATGCAGGCCGCAAGGATGGCGGCTTGTCCAGCGCGGTGCGCGTCTGGCTTCTGCATCATGCACGCGACGGCGACGCGAGCCACGAAGCCTGAGCTCTAGGCGTGGGCGCTGCGAAAGCCCTGCATGAAGGCGTGCGAGGCGGCCTCCACCGCGCTGAGCGAGTATCCGCCCTCCTGCACGATCAGCGTCGGCAGGCGAAGCTTGCCGTACAGCTCGCCGATCCGGGCATAGGCATCGGTCGACACAGCCAGTTTCGACAATGGGTCGTCGCGATGCGCATCCCAGCCAGCTGAAAGTATGAGCGCGTCAACGGAAGCCGCAACGGCGGCGCCGCGCAGGACCTGGTTGGCGGCGACGAAGTCGGCGTCGTCCGCGCCGAAGGCGAGCGGTAGGTTGAGGTTTGCACCCTCTCCGGCGCCGGCGCCCGTTTCGTCGGCGTAACCGGCGAAGTGGGGATAGTAGGCGGATGGATCGGTGTGGACCGAGCCGTAGAACACGTCGCTGCGGCTGTAGAAAATGGCTTGCGTGCCGTCGCCGTGGTGGGTGTCGAAGTCGAGAATTGCGACGCGCTTGAAAGTGCCCAGCATCGCCTCGGCGGCGATGGCGGCGTTGTTGAAGTAGCAGAAGCCGGAGCAGCGATCGCGATAGGCGTGATGGCCCGGCGGGCGGCACAAGGCGAAGGATGCGCGCGCGCCGGACAGGATGTCCTCGGCACCTGCGATGACCGTCTGCGCCGACGCGTAGGCGGCCGCGAAGGTGCCTGCCATGGTTGCGCACGACATGTCGCCCATGTACCAGCCGGCGCGACCGATGATGCCGGTCACCCGCGGCGGGCCGCGATCGGCGAAATCATCGGAGGCGCCGCGGAAGGGATGCACGTTGGGCAGCACCTCGGGCCCGGCGTTGGGCAGCTTCTGGAACTCGGCGTAGGCCTGCTCGAGGAATGCGACGTAATGGTCGGCATGCACCTTGAGAATCGGTGCGCGGCCATAGTCCGTCGGCGTCTTGCGCTGAAGGCCGGCCTTCTCGAGCGCTGCCATCAACCTGGGAGCCCGGTTCGGGTTCTCGAACGGATCGACGATACGGCCATGCACCATGTACTGCTTGGGCTGGTGCGAGAGCTGCTGCTCGGAGAAGAAATACTGCATCACGTACGCCAGGCGGAATGGATGGCGGCAATACCGCCGGTGAGGTTGCGATAGGTGACGCGGCCGAAGCCGGCGGCGCGGATCAGCTCCGCAAAGTCCTCCTGCTTGGGAAACTTGCGGATGCTTTCCACCAGGTAGTGATAGGCGTCGGCGTTGCCGGTGGTGAGCTGGCCGATGCGCGGGATGACCTCGAACGAATGGAAGTCGTAGACGCGGTCGAGGAGCGGCACCTCGCAGCGCGAGAACTCGATGCAGAGAAAGCGGCCGCCGGTCTTGAGAACGCGACGCGCTTCATTCAGCGCGCGGTCGATGTGGGTGACGTTGCGTATGCCGAAGCCGATGGTGTAGGCGTCGAAACTCTTGTCGGGGAACGGTAGCGTTTCCGCGTTGCCGACGATGCACGACACGCGGTCGGAAAGTCCGGCGCGCTGCAGCCGCTGCTCAGCCACCGCCACCATCTCAGGATTGATGTCGAACAGCGTGGCCTTGCAGCCCGTGCCACCGGCACGCAGGAAGCGCTCGGTGAGATCGCCGGTGCCGCCGGCGACATCGAGCAGGCGGTACTCCTGATCCGACATCGGCGGAGACAACCAGGAAATCACGTCGTCCTTCCAGAGCCGGTGCAGGCCTCCGGACATGAAATCGTTCATCAGGTCGTAGCGGCCGGCGACGTCGGAGAAGATGCGGTTGACGAGGCCCTGGCGCTCGCCTTCCGGCACGGTCTTGAAGCCGAAGGAGACGGAGCCGCTATTGTCGGGACGGGTGGTGTCGCTCATGAACCGACTGTAGCGAGGGACGGGCGCGAACTCCACACGCCGAAGTGACGGTATGCGCACGGCGTTAATCGCTTCTGGCGCGCCGCCCGGCCGCCCAGGCCAGCCACTGCCGGACCCGCGCTTCGGGATCGGCGTGGGTGAAGAAATCGGTGATGACGGCGATGCTGTCGGCCCCGGCATCGGCGACGCCGTCCGCGCGCTCGGGCGTGATGCCGCCGATGGCGATGAGCGGCAGGGTGCCGATGCGTTCCTTCCAGCCGGTGATGCGATCGAGGCCCTGTGGCGACCACTTCATGGCCTTCAGCTTGGTCTCGTAGATGGGGCCAAGCGCGACGTAGTCAGGCTTGGCGGCGAGCGCGATGGCGAGCTCCTCATGGCTGTGCGTGCTGATGCCGAGGCGCAGGCCGCCAGTCTTGATCGCTTTGACGTCGGCAGCGGCCAGGTCTTCCTGACCGAGGTGAATGTAGTCCGCGCCAAGCGTGATCGCCTCCCGCCAATAGTCGTTGACGATGAGCTGGCAGCCATGTTGCGCGCACACGCGCAGGCTCTCGGAAATCTCGTGGCGGACGACATCGGGCGCGGCATCTTTCAGGCGGAGCTGCACCGTGCGCACGCCGAGCGGGACGAGCCGCTGCAGCCACGCAAGATCGGGAACGATCGGATAGAAGATGTCCGGCGCAGAAGCGCCGCGGCGCGTCATTGCGGCTTGTCCAAATCGAAGAAGGGCGTGCCGGCGACGGGCGTGGACGGCACCGCCATGTCGCGCTCCTGCATGAGACCCGACTGGAAGGCGAGGTGGCCAGCGTCGATGGCGTCCGCGAAAGCCTGCGCCATGCGCACCGGATCGGCGGCAATGGCGATGGCCGTGTTCAGCAGGACGGCGTCAAAGCCCATCTCCATGGCCTCGGCCGCGTGCGAGGGCGCACCGATGCCCGCGTCGATGACGAGCGGCACATCAGGAAAGTAGCGGCGCATGGAGCGCAGGGCATAGCGGTTGGCAAGACCGCGACCGCTGCCGATGGGCGCGCCCCACGGCATCAGGACTGCGCAGCCGGCGCGCAGCAGGCGCTCGGCGGCGACCAGATCCTCGGTCGTGTAGGGGAAGACCTTGAAGCCGTCTTTCGACAGCACCGTTGCCGCTTCCACCAGGCCGAACAGGTCGGGCTGCAGTGTATCGTCGTTGCCGATGACCTCGAGCTTGATCCAGTCGGTGCCGAACAGTTCGCGCGCCATCTGCGCGGTGGTGATGGCTTCCTTGGGCGTGCGGCAGCCGGCGGTGTTGGGGAGGACACGCACGCCGAGCCCCTTGACGAGGTCGAAGAAGCGCTGGCCGGTGTCGGCGCGCGCCATTTCGCGGCGCAGGGACACGGTGACGATCCCGGCGCGCGAGGCCTTGACGGCGAGATCCAGCACGTGCGGCGAGGGGAAGCGCGCCGTGCCGATCAGCAGGCGCGACGGTATCGTCTCGCCATAGAAGGCCAGCGCCTTGGCCGCGGCCGGTTGACCCTGAAAAACGTTCATGAGCGGTTTCTATCAGCCGCCCTGGCGAGGGGCTACTATCTCGACCTTGTCGCCGTGGCTGAGCAGCGTTGCAGCGCGCTGACCCCTCGGCACAAATGCGCCGTTCAGCGCTGTGGCGACGCTGGTTTCCGCAAAGCCCAGGCTCACCACCAAGGCCGCGAGCGTATCGGCAGCGGTCTCGGCCGGCTCGCCGTTGACGATGAGGGCCTTCGAGGTTCGATCTTGCATCAGCTTCTCAGCAGCACGTGCCATGCGTCGTATGTGGCCAGAGCGACCGCCGTTTCAAGCAGCTCAAACATGCCCCGCAGACGGAATGAGGCCGGGGAGCAAGGGTGTTCCGCCGCCCAAATATACACCTTCCAAAGCCAGCAACCGCTCCTTCGTGAGCACGCCGCCGAAGGCGGAGAAGCCGCCCGATTTGCCGCCGCTCGCCAGCACGCGATGGCAGGGAATGATGATCGGCAGGGGATTGCGGCCCATGGCACCGCCGACGGCGCGGGCGGCGTCCGGGGCCCCGACCAGCTTTGCCAGAGCGCCGTAGGTGGTGGTCTCGCCCCAGGCAACGGCGCGCGTGGCGCGGTAGATAGATTGGCCGAAGTCGTCGATCCCAGTCAGATCGAGGGGAATGCTGGAAAAATCCACCCGCTCGCCGGCGGCATAGCGCGCGAGGAGGTTGGCCATGTTGGGGGGTGCCGCATCGACGGACGCCGACTCCGCATCCGCGCACCTTTTGAGAAGGCGCCGCTCAGTCGCCTCGCGATTCTTTTCCGGCAGTTGCAGACGCGCGAGACCCTCGGCACTCCAGGCCAAGCCGATGGGGCCGATCTCGGTTTCAATCAGGCAATAGCGCATGGCCGGCACGAGGGCCTCCCTGCTGAATCCTGCCCGGCAAGTCTAGCACGGCCGGGCGATTCAGACGGCAAGGTTCGCGGATGAGTCAAACATGGGTTGCAGGGCCAGCATGCCGAACTGCGGGACCCAATGCGCCACGCCCCGGTAGCTGTCGCGCCAGCGGGACGTATCGTCGAAATTGTTACGGAAATGCGCGGCGTAGGAGGCTAGGCACGCCGCCCTGAGCGTGGGCGAGGCCGTGGCCTGGGCCACCCCCCACAAGCCCCAGCAGCGGCTGAAATTCAGGCCGTGGTGGTGCCAGGTGGTGGGCGCCGTGACGGGCTCGGGCATGCCGGGGGCGAAGAAGGCCTGGGCCCAGGCATCGAAGGCCGCCTGCGGCAGGACCTGCCCGGCCAGCCAGGCCCGATTGGTCGCTGTGCCCATGAAGTGCCCCGCCTCGGAGGTATAATCCGCAACCACGCCCTGGCCGACGAAGCGCTCATCCACCCAGTCCACGATCCGGCGCTCGCTGTCGCTATCCCCCCTCCAGCGCGCGTACTGGAGCATGTTGATGAGCGCCCACGAAGCACTGCTGTAGCTGGGCGAAGCAGGATCCGGCGCCTGTCCTTCGTAAAAGGCCAGCAACGACCGGAGCAGGTCATCAGCCATGGGTGCCAGAAGGCTGCTGCCGTCCAACAGCGTGTGCTCCCTGGCAAGACGCAGAAACCAAGCCCGTCCGTAGGGCATCTCGAAGGCCGGCTGGTCGAGGACGAATTGGTGCTCACGGGCGATCCTGCCCGAGTCGAGCACCTGTGCCAGGAGCTGGCCGTGGCGCCGGTCACCCGTCATGCGTGTATAGGCGGTCAGCGCCCAGGTGCCGTGCACCGCGGAATGCCAATCGATGCAGCCGCAAAAGGCGGCGTGATCGGTGTCCCTCTGCGACAACCCCACCGCAATGGTCTCCGCCAGTCGGGCGGCGATGTTCGCCTTGTCATCGGCAATCGTTTGAAGCATCAAGGTCCCTGAACTGGCCACATCCGGGCTATCGGCGAAGGCATACATGCGCGTGAAGCAGAGGTTCGCATTGGCTCATCGTGCCGCTCTCCTCATGGTAGCCGCGAGCATACTCGCCAGTCCCGCCCTTTCCATGCGCCGCGAGAACATGACGCTGCACACCGCGCGCGGCGCGCAGGTCGTCAGCGTGGAAATCACGGAGACGGTGGAGGAAAAGGCCAAGGGCCTCATGTTCCGCACCAAGCTTGCGGACAACGAGGGCATGCTGTTCTCCTACGACCGGCCGCAGGAAATCACCATGTGGATGCGCAATACGCTGATCCCACTGGATATGGTGTTCATCCGGCCGAACGGCGTCGTGCACCGCATCGAGGCCTGGACCCGGCCGCTGTCGGAAGCGATCGTCGCCTCGCAGGGCGACGTGAGCGCCTGCCTTGAACTCGCCGGCGGCGCCGCCGAGCGCATGGGCCTGCGCCCGGGCGATCGCATCGAGCATCCGATTTTCGCCGGCAAGTAACCGCATAAATTCGCGGGACGTTTCGCGCGCGTGCGCCGCGTCTCATGCACAGCCGCCAGACGCGATTCAAAGCGCACGGTTGCGCAACCATTATTTAACCGCATTGGCTCCAAATAGTCCGGTCGCCTCCGAGCACGTGCGTTCCTCGACGACCTCAGGGAAATTCCAAATGCGCTTCTCGTATCCACTCCGCATGAGCGTCATCAAACGCGGAGACAAGGAGCAGAAGCTCGCAGCTTTCGTTGCAGCCTATTTCTCGCAAGCGCGCGACGCCCAAGACATTCTGCTGATCGCGCGCTCGATCGACAGCCCGGTCGTGAGAGCCATTGCCGCAGCAGCAGCGCACGTGGCGGCGTCCGGATGTGGCGTCCGCATCATCCTTGCGCAGGCCGATCGCGAAGCCCTGCCCGAGAGCTGGACCATCGGCGGCGCCGTGCCGGTCGACTGCGAGCTGCGCTGGGCCAGAAACCGCCGCCTGCTCGAGGCGCACGAGCAGCTCGTCATGGGCTCCGACTTCTGCTGGACGGGCGATTCCATGCGCCGCGATCCCGCAAAATGCGATGCCTACGAAACCTTCGTCGAACGCGACCGACTGGTCGCGACCTCCTCCAGGGTGTCGTTCGAACGCCTGTGGGCCGCCAGCGAGCCCCTTCTTCCGCAAATGCCGGCGCCGGCGAGCCCGATCGACTCGGCGGCCGCCGCACGCGGCGCCTGACGGCCTTCCGGCAAGCGCCGGAAAGTTGCCGCAAGCTGTCGCAAGTCCGGAGAATTGGCGGATTTCCTGCCACGGTTCAGTCACCGCTTGATGGTCCATTGCGGACCGGCGCCGATCACGCGCCCGCGGCCGCCCAAGGCCGCATCAAGCCGGGGAATGACCAATGTTTTCAGTCTTTCGCGTATTTGCCTGCCTCGCTCTCGTGCTGGCAGCGGGGATCGCTCGCGCCCAGGAGCCCACCTTCAAGCATGTCGGCGTCGAATCCGATGCCAAACGCTACGAGACTTTCCTGCGCACCAACTGGCGCCCGCCGGCCGGCAAGCAGGCGCGCGAGCTGCGCGAGGACGGCAGCCGCCTGCTGTCGCTGGGCGCCGACTTCCGCGCCGCCTCCCGCTCATTCGCCCATGCCGTCGTCAATGACCCCAACGATTCGGCGGCCTGGCTCGGTCTCTCCCGTGCCCTGCTCGCAATCAAGTCCGAGCAGAGCGGAGAGCGCTACGAGCTTCCCGTCAACGCATCGGGCGCGGCCTGGCTTGCCTACGAGCGATCCAAGAACCGGGCCGAGAAAGGCGCCGCGCTCTACGTCCTGCACGAGGCCCTGAAGCGCCGCTCCTACTGGCGGCCGGCGATCGACGCCCTGCGCGCCAGCATCGCTCTGGCGCCCAACGCCGAGGCGCAGGACATGCTCGAGCAGCTCGTCTCGCAGCACGGCTTCCGCATCACCGAGTACAAGGTCGATGCCGACGCCGCGCAGCCGCGCCTGTGCATCCAGTTCTCCGAGCGGCTTTCGCCCGGCAACGTCGACTGGGCGCAATATTTCAAGGTCGACGGCCGCGATCCGCAAGGCGTGAACTCTGAATCCAACCAGATCTGCCTCGACGGCTTCGCGCACGGCAAGCGCTACGAGGTGCAAGTGCGCTCCGGCCTTCCGTCCGCCATCGCCGCCGAGAAGCTGCTCAAGACCGCGGATCTCGCCGTCTACGTCAAGGACCGTTCACCCAGCGTGCGCGCCTCCGGGCGTGGCTATGTGCTGCCCAACCGGGGCCAGCAGGGCATCCCGCTCGTCACCGTCAACACCGACAAGATCAAGGTCGAGGTCTACCGCATCGGCGACCGCAGCATCGCCCAGGTTCTGCAGAGCGGCGACTTCCAGACCCAGATGGCGTCCTACGAGTTGCGCACCCTGAAGCAGCGCACCGGCGCGCAGGTCTATACCGGCGAGCTCGACGTTACTTCGCGCCTCAATGAGGACGTGACCACGGCCTTCCCGATTGCGGAAGCCATTCCGCGCCTGCAGCCCGGCGTCTACGTGCTCTCCGCCAGCGCGGCTGCGACCGGCAACGACGAGCAGGCCAATCGCGGCGCCACCCAGTGGTTCGTGGTGTCCGACCTCGGCCTCACGGCCATCAACGCCGACGACGGCATCCACGGCTTCGTGCGCTCGCTGACGACGGCGGCGCCGGTTGTGAACGCCAGCATCCGTCTGGTTGCCCGCAACAACGAGATTCTCGGCACCGCCAAGACCGACAGCCGCGGCTACATTCGCTTCGATCCAGGCCTGAAGCGCGGCGAAGGCGGCCAGGCGCCTGCCGTTCTCGTCGCGGAGACACCGGACGGCGACTACGCCTTCCTCGACATGTCGACCGCAGCCTTCGACCTCACCGACCGCGGCGTTGCCGGCCGCACGGAGCCCGGCCCCGTCGATGCCTTCTCCTACACCGACCGCGGCGTTTACCGCCCGGGTGAGGACGTGCACCTCACGACCTTGGTCCGCAACCGCACCGGTGCCGCCTCGACCGTTCCCGTCACGCTGATCTTCTCGCGGCCCGATGGTGTCGAGCACGCGCGCGTTCCGCTCGTGGATCAGGGGCTGGGCGGCCGCGCCACGCAGTTCAAGCTTGCGGGCTCGGCCATGACCGGCACCTGGCGGGTCAAGGTGCATACTGATCCCAAGGCCGCGCCGATCGCGACATCCGCCTTCCTGGTCGAAGATTTCGTCCCCGAGCGGCTTGAGCTGAAGCTCGAACCTGCCAGCGCAGCTTTGTTCGCCGAGCTGCCTGGAACCATCAAGCTCGCCGGCCGCTATCTCTACGGCCCGCCCGCTGCCGGCCTTGCCGTCGAAGGCGAAATCTCTGTGCGCGCCTCCACCAAGGACGTTCCCGGCTTCCCCGGGTACAAATTCGGACTTGCCGACGAGCAGGTAAGCCCGGTGCGCAAGCCGCTCGAGAAGCTTCCAACCACCGACGCAGGGGGCAAGGCCGACATCGCCGTCGACCTGCCTCAGATTGCCAAGACCAGCCGCCCGCTGCAGGCCGACGTGATTCTGCGCCTGCGCGAGTCCGGTGGTCGCTCGATCGAGCGCACGGTCTCGCTGCCGGTCGACATGAAGGTCGCGCGCATCGGCATCAAGCCGCTGTTCCGCGACGGCCAGATCGGCGAGGGACAGGCGGCAGACTTCGAAGCCATCCTTCTCAATGCCGACGGCAAAGCCATCGCGGCCAAGGGCCTGAAGTGGGAGCTGTTGCGGCTCGACCGCCGCTGGCAGTGGTACAGCCGCGACGGCTCCTGGAACTACGAGCCGATCACCAGCACGCGCCGCGTCGGCTCGGGCACGGTCGATGCCTCGGCCACCGCGCCTGCCAAGATCGAAGCGCGCGTGGAATGGGGCCGCTACCGTCTGGAAGTCAGCGACGCCACCGGCGTCATCTCCAGCACCGTCTTCAATGCCGGCTATTGGGCCTCCGACGACAGCGCCGACAGCCCCGAGGTGCTCGATGTCGCGCTCGACAAGCCCGGCTATCGCCCCGGCGAAACCGCGCGCGTGAAGATCACCTCGCGCATGGCGGGCCGCGCGCTCATCACCGTTCTCGGTTCCGAGTTGCTGGAGACGCGCGAGATCGAGTTGCCGGCAGGCGGCAGCGAGATTGGGCTGCGTGTCACCGACGCCTGGTCGCCAGGGGCCTATGTGGCGGTCATGCTCTACCGGCCGATGGACGAGAAGGCCAAGCGTATGCCCAGCCGCGCGCTCGGCTTGCGCTGGCTGTCCGTGGACCAGGCGGCGCGCACGCTTACCGTCAGCATGGACGTGCCTGAGAAGGTGAAGTCCGGCAGCACGCTTGCTGTGCCCGTCAAGATCGGCGGCCTGAAGCCTGGCGAGGAGGCGCGCGTCACCATCGCCGCCACCGACGTCGGCGTGTTGAACCTGACGCGCTTCGAGACGCCCAAGCCCGACGCCTGGTTCTTCGGCCAGCGCCGGCTTTCGGGCGAGTTCCGCGACCTCTACGGCCGCCTCATCGACGGCATGCGCGCCGAGCGCGGCAAGCTGAGGTCCGGCGGCGACGGCGCCGGCGGCCTTGCCATGCAGGGCAGCCCGCCGGTCGAGGAGACGCTGGCGCTGTTCTCCGGCATCGTGAAGGTCGGCGCGGACGGCACGGCGAAAGCCGAGTTCCAGCTCCCGGATTTCAACGGGCTGGTTCGCCTGACAGCCGTGGCCTGGAGCGCCGACAAGGTCGGCTCCGCGTCCAAGGACGTGATCGTGCGCGACGCGGTTGCGCTGACAGCCTCGGCGCCGCGCTTCCTCACCCTCGGCGACACGACCCGGCTCGAAGTTGCGCTTCACAACGTCGAAGGACAGGCCGCGACGTACACCCTGACGGGTCAGTACGAGCAGGAGGCGGGCAGCCGCTCCGAGCCAGGCTTCGAGCGCAAGGTCACGCTCGCGGCCGGCGAGCGCAAGCGCGAGACCGTCCAGCTCAAACCCGGCGAGGTCGGCCTCACCAAGCTTGCCCTGCGCATCACCGGCCCCGGCGACGTCAACGTCCATCGCACCCTGACCTTCGACGTCAAGGTGCCGGCCGGCGATATCCGCCGCATGACGGTCGCGGCACTCCCGGCCAACGGCGGCAAGCTCACGCTGAGCAAGGACCTCGTGCAGGACCTCATCGCCCGCCGCACCAAGGTCACCGTCTCGGTGGGGCCGCAGGGTGCGCTCGACGTGCCCGGCATCCTCGCCACGCTCGACCGCTATCCTTATGGCTGCGCCGAGCAGACCGTGAGCCGCGCCATGCCGCTGCTCTACGTCAACGCGGTCGCCAAGCAGATCGGCCTCGCCACCGACATGCAATTGCGGGAACGCATCGACGGCGCCATCGCGCGCGTCATGGAGATGCAGGACTCCTCGGGCTCGTTCGGCATCTGGGGGCCGACCGACGGTGACATGTGGCTGACGAGCTTCGTCACCGACTTCCTGACGCGCGCCAAGGAGACCGGCTATGCCGTGCCGCAGCGCTCGTTCACGCAGGCGCTCGACCGGCTCGCCAACTACATCAGCTACGCGCAGGACTTCGAGCAGGGCGGCGAGGCCCGTGCGTACGCCTTGTACGTGCTGGCCCGCAACGGCCGCGCCCCCATCGGCGAGCTGCGCTATTACGTCGACACCAAGCTGGAGAACTTCTCGACCCCGCTGGCGCAGGCCCAGCTCGGTGCCGCACTTGCCATGATGGGCGACAAGCCGCGCGCCGAGCGCGCGCTGCGTGCCGCCTTCGAGGGCGTCACCGGCACCCCCGATCCGGTGGAGGCACGCCGTGACTACGGCACCTCCATGCGCGACGGTGCGGCGCTCATCGCGCTCGCATCGGAGACCGGCATCGCCAAGTCGGAAGTGCCGCGCATGGTCGACCTCGTCTCCAAGGCGTACATGTCCAAGTCCTACACCTCCACCCAGGAGCAGGCGTGGCTGCTGCTCGCGGCCCGCGCGCTCGCCGAGGAGGCCAAGGACATGACGCTCACCGTCAACGGCAAGGCGCACCAGGGCCGCTTCCTGCAAGGCCTGTCGCCGGCCGACCTGGCATCGCCGCTCACCATCGCCAACACCAGCAGCTACGCGCTGGGCTCGGTGGTGACGGTGCTCGGCGCGGCGCTGACGCCCGAGCCTGCCATCTCCAAGGGCTTCACCATCGAGCGCACCTACTACTCGCTCGACGGCAAGAAGGTCGACCTGGAGAGCGCAACCGGCGGCACCGGCAAGCTCAAGCAGAACGACCGCCTGGTCGTGGTGCTGAAGGTCAACGCCACGGAAACCGGCGGCCGCATCCTGCTGGTCGACCGCCTGCCCGCCGGCCTTGAGATCGAGAACCCGCGGCTCGTCGACTCGGGCGACATCCGCAGCCTTGACTGGCTCAAGACCACGCTCGCGCCGCAGCACACCGAGTTCCGCGACGACCGCTTCGTGGCCGCCTTCGATTTCTTCGGCGGCGCCAGCGACCATCGCCGCGGCTTCAGGGGTGGCGACGGCGACAGCGGATCGCCGGTGGCGTCCGCGACGGTCGCCTACGTTGTCCGCGCCGTCACGCCCGGCAGCTTCGTGCATCCGGCGGCAACGGTGGAAGACATGTACCGGCCGGAGCGCTTCGCGCGCACCGCCGCCGGCCGTCTCGATATCGGTGCCAGGGAGTAGACATGCCGATACCCAGCGCATCGGCCGTAGGAACGAGAACAGCGCCGTCGTCTAGGGACGGCGCTGCATTCTCACTTCTTCTTCGCAGCCTTCTTGACCGCTTTCTTGGCGACCTTCTTGGCCGTCTTCTTCACGGTCGTCTTCGCGCCGGCTTCGGCCTTGCTCTTGCGCTTGAGGTCCATGCCGTGCGCGCGCTTATACGTCTGGATGTCCTTGAACTTGCCTTCCTTCGTGCGCACCGCATAAAGCTTCTTGCCGCCGGTGCTGCGATGCGTGGTGCGTCTGGCCATCTGCCCCTCCACTGATTCGCGATGCGTCACTATCGTAACCTTATGATCAAAGAGCAACAGTCCGCCGCCGCATCATTCGCGTCATCCCGACGCGGGCTGCGCGTGCTCGCGCTGAGCGCTATCGCGCTCGTGGTACTGACGCTCACTGCCGGCGCCAGCCTGATCGTGTGGATGCACACCGCGCCGCTCGACCTGTCGCGCGCGCAGGACCTCTCCGTCACCGTGCTCGATCGCAACGATCGCCTCTTGCGCGCCTACACCGCCAAGGACGGCCGCTGGCGTCTGCCGGCCGACGTGAAAAATGTCGACGCGCGCTACGTCGCCATGCTGCTCGCCTACGAGGACAAGCGCTTCCGGCATCACCATGGCGTCGATCCCCTCGCAGTCGGCCGCGCCGGCTGGCTGTTCGTGCGCCACCAGCGCATCGTATCCGGCGCCTCCACCATCACCATGCAGGTCGCGCGCCTGCTCATCGGCGAGCACGACCGCACGCTGTGGGGCAAGTTCCGCCAGATGCTGCTGGCCCTGCAGCTCGACTGGCGGCTGTCGAAGGACCAGATCCTCAATCTCTACCTGCGCCTCGCCCCCTTCGGCGGCAACCTCGAGGGCGTGCGCGCCGCCTCGCTCGCCTACTTCGGCAAGGAGCCGCGGCGCCTGTCGGTCGGCGAGGCCGCGCTGCTGGTGGCGATCCCGCAATCGCCCGAGCTGCGCAGGCCCGACAGGTTCCCCGTCTCCGCACGCCGCGCGCGCAACCGTGTTCTTGTACGCATGCAGGCCGCCGGGCTGATCTCGGCGGAGGAGGCCGCGCGCGCCGACCGCGAGCGCGTTCCCAACTCACGGCGTGACTTCGCCATGCTCGCCCCGCACCTGAGCGACGGCCAGCTCGAGCGCCATCCCGGCCGCGTCGTGCACAAGCTGACCCTGGACTTCGCCGCGCAAGCCAACGTCGAGCCACTCGTGCGCGACTATCTCGCGACGCTGGGCCCCCGACTGTCGGCAGCCGTGGTTGTGGTCGACCACCGCACCGGCGACGTCATCGTGCACGTCGGCTCGCCCGGCCTGCTCGACGGCGACCGCTTCGGCGCCATCGACATGACGATCGCGCTGCGCTCGCCCGGCTCCACGCTCAAACCCATTATCTATGGCCTCGCCTTCGAGCTTGGCCTCGCCCACCCGGAGACGTTGATCGAGGACAGGCCCACACGCTTCGGCACCTACGTACCGAAGAACTTCGACAGCGACTGGCACGGCACCGTGTCGATCCGCACGGCGCTGACGCAATCGCTCAATATCCCCGCCGTGAAGGTTCTGGAGGCCGTCGGCGCCGGCCGGCTCTACGGCCGCCTGCAGCAGGCCGGCGTGCAGCCCGTGCTGCCGAAGGGCACCGACCCGTCGCTCGCCATCGCGCTCGGCGGCCTTGGGTTGCGGCTCACCGATCTCGCCTCGCTCTATGCCGCCGTCGCCAACGGCGGCACGCCCGTCATCCTGCGCCACGACCGCGAGGTGAAGGCACGCAAGCTCCCCGACAACGCCCCGCACCTGCTCTCGCACGTCGCCGCCTGGTACGTGGCCGAGATCCTGTGCCAGGCCATACCGCCCGCCAACGCCAAACCAGGCCAGCTGTGCTACAAGACGGGCACCTCCTACGGCTTCCGCGATGCCTGGTCGGTCGGCTTCGACGGGCGCTACGTGATCGCCGTCTGGGTGGGCCGGCCGGATGGCGCCTCGACGCCGGGCCTCACCGGCCGCACTGCCGCCGCGCCGCTGCTGTTCGATGCCTTCCAGCGGCTCGCCACGCAGCGTACGCCGTTGGCTCCCGCACCGAGCGGTGCGCTGCGCGTTGCCAACACCGAGCTTCCGCCGCCCTTGAAGCACTTCCGCGAAACGCGCGCCGACGACGACGCCGGCGCCACCACCCGCGAGCCGCCGGTGCGCATCGCCTTCCCGCCCGACAGATCGGAGCTGGAGGTGGAGGACGGCCAGGCCACGCTCGTCCTGAAGGCGGAGGGCGGCACGCTACCGCTGACGTGGCTCGTCGACGGCCAGCCGGTGGAGGCCGACGGCACGCGCCGCGAGGTGGAGATCGTCGCACCCGGGCACGGCTTCTCGAAGCTATCGGTTATCGATGCCCACGGCCGCACCGACCGCATCGGCATCCGGCTGAAGTAAGCGGAGTTTCAGATCCGATCTGATCGGCTGCTGCTTCATTGTCATCCCGGAATGCGCGTGAGCGCAATATCCGGGACCCAGGGCTACGAATGAAGTTGGTGCTTTGGCTCTGGCGCCCGGCTCTCGCTGCGCTCGGCCGGGATGACAAGTTCTGACTCAACCAGAGTAGAAGTGGCTCTAGTTCACCGGCACGCGGGCATCCTGCCTCGGAGCCGCCGCGCGACGCTGGCTGCCGTTCGTACCCGACACGCGCGCATCCTTGAACCACTCGGTGAGGAAGTCGAGCAGAACGCGCATGCGCGGCAGCATGTGCTTGGCGCTGGGATAGAGCGCCCAGATCGCCGCGTTTCCCGCAACCTCATAGTCCGTCAGCACGGCTACGAGCTGGCCCGACTTCAGTTCCGGCAAAATTTCCATCTCGGACACGCGCACGATGCCGCGCCCCTCGACCGCCGCCCGGCACAACAGCTCGCTATTGTTTGATTTCAGCGATCCGGTGACGCGCACCGTGCTCTCGGCGCCACCCTTGCTGAACGACCACATCGAGCGGTCGCCGAGCACGAGGCAGCTATGGTTGGCCAGGTCCTCGACGCGCACCGGATTGCCCCTGCGCGCTAGATAGGCCGGCGATGCCGCGACCACATGCCGGTCGGTGGCCAGCCGTTTGGCAATCACCGACGAGTCGGACAGCGAGCCGGTGCGCAGCGCGAGGTCATAACCGTCTTCCTGCAGGTTGACGGGCCGGTCCATTACATCGAGCTGGACCTCGATCTCGGGATAGGTGCTGAGGAACGTGCACAGCGCCGGGGCCACGAAGCGCGAGCCGAGGCCGGACGGCGCCGCCACCCTCAGCGTGCCCTTCGGATTACTGACCCGGTCGTCGACGCTGGCACGCGCCGCCTCGATCTCGGCGAGGATGCGCTCGACATGCGCCAGGAAGGTCGCGCCTTCTTCGGTGATGCGGATGGACCGGGTGGTGCGGTCGAACAGGCGCGCAGATAGCTCCTCCTCGAGCGCCTGAATTCTCTTCGAGATGGTGCCTGGCGTCAGCCCAAGCTCGGTCCCGACTGCGGAAAGGTTCTGTACAGCGGCTACGCGCGCAAAAATGCGCATGTCCTGTATGTCCATCAGTCTCCCCCCGAGACAGTGCGGCTTGCGGAGCCGCTGTCGCCGGTCTTCTATAATTTCCCCTAGGGAAACAACCTTAGCGGCGAATGCAGGGGGATTCAAATAGGAATCGAGATGCGGTGTCTCAAAGGCGCAAAGTGGTTGACGCGCACAAGCTGGCGCGCCCGCCGAGGCACGCCCGACCGTATGGCAATCAGAACCGCTTCAGGAGCCGCTCGAGATACTCGAGTTCCACGGGCGGACGCGTGGTCTCGCCCAGGCGGCGGCGCAACTCTTCCAGCAATTCACGCGCGCGCTGCACGTCGATCTCGTCGGGAACCCTGACGCCGGTGCCCGGGTCTGGTCCATCCGTGCGCTGCGGCGGACGGCCCATGGGATCGAGCTCGCCCTGATTGCCGTTGAGGCCGTAGCGCGAGGGAAGCTGGCGCATCATCTGCTGGGCCATGTCGCGGGCACCCTGCCGTAGCTGCTCCAGCGCCCGTGTTTCCTGGTCCGCGGCACCGGCGAGATCGCCCTCGCGCAGCATGCGCTCGGCGCGATCCATGGATTCCTCGGCATCGCCCAGTTGGCCCGGTGCCTTCAGGCCCTGCTCGCGCAAGCCACGCTGCAGGCGGCCGAGGCGCTCGCGCAGCTCGCGCTGGCGGTCGCCAAGACCGCCGCCGGCCTGATCGCCATCCTCGCCCTCGCCGTCCTCGCCCTGCTGACCCTTCTGGCCCTTTTGTCCTTTCTGACCCTTCTGGCCCTGGCGTCCCTTCTGGCCATCGCGGCCACTCTGCCGCTGCTGGCCGAAGGTGTCGTCGAGCAATTGCTGCTGCTTGCCGATGATGTCGCCGAACTCGTTCATCATCTCGCCCATGCGCTGGCTCTGACCCTGGTCGGCCATGCGTCCGGACTGCAGGCGGTCGAGCAGGTCGCGCAGCTCGCTCAGCATCTGCTGGGCCATGTCGCGATTTCCCGAGCGCGCCATGTTCTCGAGGTTGCGCAGCATCTGGTCCAGATCGCGCTGCGACATCGTCTGCTGGTTGCGGTCCTGGCCCGTCATCGGCGGCTGGCCCTCGGCCTGCTTCGCCAGCTGCTCCATGAACTGCGTCAGCGCCTGCCGAAGCTCCTGCATCAGCCGCTGGATTTCTTCATCGGAGGCGCCGTCCCGCAGGGCCTGCTGCAGCTTCTCCTGCGCGGCGCGCAGGGCCCGCTCGGCGTCCGACAAATCGCCATCCTCGATGCGTAGCGCCACGTGCCAGAGCTGGGCCACCACGCCGTTGCGGGCCACCCGCGTATCCTCGCGTTGCAGCTTCCAGTACGCCGAGCGCAACCCGAGGAACACTTGAAGATCATCGATGAAGCCTTCCGGCTCCTGCGTCAGCGCATCGATGGCCTTCGATACCAGCACGCGGTTGCGCGAATCCTCGACCAGCTTGCGGCGCTGCTCGATCACCGCGCGCGCCAGCGGCTTCGTAAAGCGCCGCTCGGGCAGCGTGAACTCGATCGGCTCGGTGGTGCCAACCTGACCGGCAAGATCCTTGGCAACGAGCGTCAACTCCACCTTCATGCCCGCCCATGGATGCTCCGCGATCTCATGCAGGCTGAAACCTTCGGCCTGCTTCGGATAGGCGCGCGGCAGGCGCAGGGCGATGGCCGGTGGCCGCTCGTCCGGGAGACGCGCGCCCTTCAGCGGCTCGCGCGCCCATGCCGTCGGCGATGTGTCCTCCTTGCGCGGCAGACGCCGTATGCGCGCCTCCGCGGAAGAGACGCCGTAGTCGTCCTCGACCTTGTAGTGCAGCTTGAGGGTGCCGCGCGCCGAGCGCTCGGCGTCCTTCGTCATCGCGATCTTGGGCGCGTAGTCGGGTGTGACCGCAAACGTCCAGCTCGCCACCGCGATGCCGTCGCTCATCACCTTCACCGGACCCGGGTGGCGAATCTCGTGCTTGATCTCCAGCACGTCGCCGGTTTTCGCAGGTGCTGGCGCGACAAGTGATTGTGTGCTGCTGCCTTCCCCCGGCACGATGACCGTTAGGTCCCGGATGCCCGCGCCGGCGGCACGCACGATCAGCACGCTCCGGTCGGGGACCGTGATGGTCTCCGCAGTTTTCTTGTCCTGCGCCTGGGGACCGGTGATGCCCCCGTCCGCCAGCATGACCGGCGGCTTGGCCGTGTACTGTGGCGGCGTCACCCAGGCATCGAGGCGCGCTTCCGCACCTTTGGCCAGTGGGCTCAGCCGGAAGGCCGACGACAGCCGGTCGGCCGCGCTGTCGCCAACGGCAACCAGCAGCACGAACACGCCCAGCAGCAGCAAGCCGCGCAACGCGAGCGGGTCGAGCCTGTCCGTGCGCGGCGCCGGCGTGCCGACGCGCAGTCTCGCCAGCGAGTCCGCCAGACGCTTGCGGTGGGCCGCCCAGATCGCGCTGGTGCGCGCATCATCGGCACCGAGCGTCAGCGTGTCCTCGTAGGACGACGCCGGCCGGTGCGCGACGCCCGACAGCCGCTCGACCCGATGGATCGCCTGCTCGCGGGTCGGCCAGCGCACTGCAAGCAGCGCCATCAGCCCGCCCAGAAAAGCGAGCCCAAACAACCCGAGGATGATTTTATGGGGCAGCTCGGGCAGCCGTGGCCAAAGCCCAGCCAGCGAAACCGCGATGAACAGTCCGGCAAGCCCCAGAAGCAGCCACGCGCGCGGCCAAATCTGCTCGAACAGGAGCGCCCATTTGCTCAGGAGAACCTTGCGCTCGAAACCGGCCTCTGGGCCCGAGCGAGCAAGCTTATGGCGTGCTGACATTCTCGCACCTTAGCACGCAGGCGGCCCGCGCCAGCGCGCATTCCAAGTGTTCAACCGCTTTTGATGCAAAGACTGCACCAGCATTGCGACGCAACCGCGGCCGGAAGCCCCGGTGGATGGCTGGCCGATGTTCGTTATTTGTTCTTGAAATACTCCGTGCGCTGTGCATAGCTCCGATATCTCGCGGGGGCGCGCATGTACGGGCAAATCTCCACCGTCGCATTCGTCGGCATCGAGGCGCGGCCGGTCGAGGTGCAGGTGCGCATCAGCGGCGGCGCCCACGTCTTCGCCATCGTCGGCCTGCCCGACAAGGCGGTGGCGGAAAGCCGGGAGCGCGTGCGCAACGCGCTGCACGCCGTTGGTCTGGGTCTGCCCTACAAGCACATCACGGTGAACCTCGCCCCCGCCGACCTGCCGAAGGAAGGCAGCCATTTCGACTTGCCGATCGCGCTCGCCATGATGGTGGCCATGGGCGCCATCGCACCCGACGCCATCGAAGGCTACGCGGCCATCGGCGAGCTGGCGCTGGACGCCTCCATCCGCGCGGTGCCCGGCGCGCTGCCGGCCGCGATCGGCGCCAACGTGCTCGGCAAGGGCCTGATCTGCCCCGCCGGCTGCGGGTCGGAAGCCGCCTGGGCCGACGAGACCATGACCGTGCTGGCGCCGCCGCATCTGCTGTCCCTCGTCAACCACTTCAAGGGCTTGCAGACGCTCTCCCGGCCCAAGCCGCGTCTCGACCCCGATGATGCCGCCCCGCAACCGGACCTCGCCGACGTCAAAGGCCAGGAAGGCGCCAAGCGCGCGCTGGAGGTCGCCGCCGCCGGCGGCCACAACCTGCTGATGATCGGCGCGCCGGGCTCGGGAAAATCGATGCTCGCGGCGCGCCTGCCCTCGATCCTGCCGCCGCTGAGCCCAGAGGAGATGCTGGAAGTCTCCATGGTGCATTCGCTCGCCGGCGAGCTGCTCGGCGGACGCATCGCGACCCGCCGCCCGTTCCGCGCGCCGCATCATTCCGCCAGCATGGCCGCGCTCGTCGGCGGCGGATCGCGGCCGCGTCCCGGTGAAGTCTCCCTTGCCCACCTCGGCGTGCTGTTTCTCGACGAGTTCCCGGAGTTTCTCGGTATTATGGGGCAAACTCACCAAATATGGTGAGTGCTATTTAAGCACGGCTCCTTTGGGAGGCGGCACTTTATCCCACATGTTGGCGATGGATTCGCAGGCTGCCTTCATGTTTGCGAACCGCGTTGCGGAGTCACCGGGAGCGCTGGTGAACGTGCCGGTGTGACCGTCGAACACCAAACAAAGCTTCTCCCTGGGTTCCGCAACTTCGTCGATTGGGTGGCTCCGCAGGTATCCGAGCGCAAACGCCGCCTCGTACTTGGCCTCGTCCTCGTCCAGCGCCTTCCCTTTTGCATATCGAAGTGAGAGCGCTCCGATAATTGGTACGTTTCCCTTGCCCACACCTCTCACAACCATGTGCGGGGTAAACTTCACGGTAGTGCCGTTGGCCGCAATCGGAGGCAATTTCGAGCACGCCTCAAGATCATACCGAGGCAGTTTGATCTGATCGTATTGCGAGAGGATATGGCGCAAATAGCCGACGTTAATGTCGCGTTCTTTGGTTTCGTGGTCACTATCGCATATTTTTCGCGATAATCGGTCTATTTCGGCTTCAAATTCAGCTTGTTGCGCCTTCCCTCCTGAGAAGCACTTTGTTATGATTCGCTGCGCGTCCTTGTGCTGCCGGAGGCGCATTATCGGCTTGTACTTCGCCCCCTCCACAACGTTGCGTCTGTTGCGCTCCGATCCGGTTATGTAGTCGGAAAGTTCACGGCTGGTGACCTCGGGCCGCTTCACTTCCCTATGGGTCGGCTCTGACAATATGGCCTCCAAGGATTTGCCATGGACGAAACAGCCTACTTTTTTAGCGCGAGTCGGGAAGACGGAACTACGCTATACATCGCGGAACTGGCTGATAACGAAGCTATTGCAGCCGGCTACGACCCCGCCACGGCGATAGGCTACTTCCTCTACAAGTCCCGCGACAGCGAACCACACTCCATCGAAATCCTCGCGCGCATTGATGATCATGCTGCGGCATTCGAATTGAGCCGCATGCTGGGTTTGCGGTAATCAGCGTGGCAGCGGGGCTAGGTTTATGTCGAGCGCTTCCATGCACTGAAGGAGGAACGCGCCTCCGAACCCGCCACGGCTTATTTTATTGGCGAGCCCGCCAGAGCTTATCTCAACGCCCATTTTGTTCAGGCGCTTAGCTAGTTCGTCCAAATCCACGCCCTTTTGAGCCATGGCGTAGCGCACGAGGGCTTTGACCTTCTCCTCGTACTCCACGTTGATTGGCGTTGCCTTGCGAGCCTCAGGCTTTGGGGGCAGCCGCTTTTTGGTTACAGTGTTTCGCCTCATGAAAATCACCTCGTTTGGTGATTTTACCACTTGACGGCTAGCTGGTCCAGGCGCATATAATAATCACCATATATGGTGAGCGTCATGTCCCAGCACTTCCTACTGTCCCCAGCCGCCCGGACCCTCTCCCTGACCAAGGTTCTCCGCATGACGGACACCGAGGCAGAAGCGGCCTTCCGTAAGGTTCGCTGGGCGGATACCGACGGCGCTCCAGTCTGCCCAGCTTGCGGCGGCCTCGATCACTACAATCTCAAAAGCCGCCCTGTCTGGAAGTGCAAGGCCTGCTCCAAGCAGTTCAGCCTCACGTCCGGCACCGTCTTCCACAGCCGCAAGCTGACGTTGCGCGACATCCTTGGCGCAATCGCGATCTACACGAACGGCGCCAAGGGATACTCAGCGCTTCAGCTCTCACGCGATCTCGGCTGCGATTACAAAAGCTGCTTCGTGCTCCTTCACAAGCTCAGGGAATCGCTTGCACTGGCGCGCAATGAAGGCGCGCTGAAAGGCGACGTCGAAATTGATGGCGCGTACTTCGGCGGATACGTGAAGCCAGCGAATAAGGCTGAAGATCGCAAAGACCTTCGCAAAAAAGCCAATCGATCCGGCAAGAGGCAATCCGTCGTTGTTATGCGCGAGCGCGGCGGTCGCACGCTTGCTTACGCCACCACCCGCGAAGCCGATGGCGTCGCGCTGGCACGCAAGTCAATCGCGGAGGGAACCACCGTCCATGCCGACGAAGCGTCACATTGGGACCAGCTCGCTGCAAATTTCCCCATAAAGCGCGTCAATCACCAGCACTCTTACGTCGACGGCGATGCAAGCACGAACCAAGCCGAGGCGTTCTTCAGCCGCATTCGGCGCGCTGAGATCGGCATCCACCACCGCATCGCCGGTAACTACCTCTCGGCTTACGCAACGGAGATGGCATGGCGCGAAGACGCGCGCCGCGTTGGCAACGGCAACCAATTTGCAATGGTCGTGGGCGCCGTGACCGCGGCACCAAAGTCAGATGTTTGGTGCGGATACTGGCAACGTCGGCGTTCAGCCTGAAAGGCTATTGCGCCTTCAGTCGCTTTATCTTGAAGTCGAGATAGTCGCGGATGAATTCGTAACGGTTGATTGAGGCTTCACCCTTGTATCGGATCAGAATTTCTTCGCCTCCATCATCAATCAGTCGCTCCTGCTGCCATCCGCTAGCGTTGGAGGCATCGCCCTCACCGTCCAACGGCAAGACCGGCGGTTTTTTTGCGGTACTCGCGGCATCTGTCCCCTGATGAGGAACGATTTGGTCCATTGGGAAGCCGACCTCTGATCCTTCGATGAAGACCCAATCTGCTCCCTCGTGCTCCTTCACAGCACGCACTCGGCGCGGTTCTTTAAGCTGATAGACACCGCCGATTTCGACTTGGACCAGATCGCCAACGTCGATCTTATGGGGTGGATCCTCCTCCCCATCAACCGACGCGGTTGGCATGGGGATATTACCCGACAAGTCGACTTTGGCAAAGCCTAACGTATCCCGGAGTTCTGAGATTAGTGACTTTGCCCCCGTTTCATTGAACCCCCGCTCAAGCACGAGGTAGGTCTGAAGCGTAGCGTCGGAAGGTAGACCGCTAGGGTATTTCTTCAGCACATCCTGATGGGCGGCCGGAGTGAGTGCCGCGTCGCGGATCAGTTGCGCCCTCTCTTTAGAATCCGGACGCACGTCCAACAGTATTCGCTTCGCCCGGTCGGTCAGTTTGCACTGGCGGGCGCCACCGGAGCCTTCATATTCCAGCAGGCCAAAGTGCTTCAGAGCGGCGATTACCAGCGGTGAAGTGCTGCTCTTTTCGCTTATCCCCCAAGCCTTGTAGGCAGAGCTGATCGGAACCGCATAAAAGCCCTCGGCATCTTTCAGTTCCTGGGCTCGTACCAGCGCCTTTTCAAGCGGAATGTAGGGGTACCCTGGGCTCCGGCCTTGCGCTGGGCGTGCGCGAGGCTGCTTAGATGCATCAGTCATGTTACCGCTCCTCGGGGCGTCCGAGGTTTAATACAACACAGATGGTCTTATTGCAACGATCAAAAAATACAAAATACACCTATACATCCTTGACGATTGATAACGAACCGCCTTATTGTGCCTGACCGCCGCCAAAATGCTGCGGAAGGAAGGATGGAATATGAGAATACCTGGAATAGCTGGGCGACGTCCTGAGCGCCGCATCGTCCAGCTCTAACAAGAAGGGCCACAAAGCGATCGGCTGGTACCTGATCGCTAAGTGACCCGTGGTGTCAGCGGTATGCCCGACCCGCTGGGCGGATGCCGAGAATGCCGATCTGACGGCCTTGACAACCTCAGATTCTCATCATTCGGCCTCTGCTTCAAGGGCTTAATTGTCCTATGAGGCTTAATAATGAAAGACCGCGAGCTGACGCCGGACATGGTTCCGGTGATCAAACTGGCCAGGATGCTGAAGTACAACTACGCGAGGATCGCGTCGTACTTTCAGATCAATCAGGGCCGTATTGCTGACGTGATGATGGGACGCAAGTTCCCTGAAATCCCGGCAGCGGCAGCACTCCCGTCGGACTTCCCGACGGCCTAAGCAAGCTGGAGGGGCAGTCATCGGCTGCCCCTCTTTAGTTGCCAGAGCTTGTATGGGCCGTTCTCACCGTGATCGGTCGTCTCGCCGGTACTCTCGACAAGATCCTGCTCAACGCACGTCTTGATGCAGGAGCCGATCCGCTTCCTTATCGTGGTGACGGTCGCTTCGTCGGCGTTCAGCCCACGGTCCCGCACCCAAAGCTCGGTGATCTGGCGCGATGTCATCGGCGCTGTCGCCTCGCGTAGCGTGCTCAGGACAAAGCGTTTGACGGTGCCCTTCTGCGCTCGATGCTTGGTCACGTACTGCTTTATGGCGTCGGTGTCGGCGTTCGGATCGAATAGCCGAATGCAGGCGTCCAGGTGATCTATGTCGACCGTGAGCTTGCGAATCTCGACGGCGTAGCGATCTCGGAGATCGCAAAGCTCTTTGTGCTTGGCGACCAGGCCGGCAACGGTGTTGGGACGCTCATATTCAGTCATCCCTCTGCATATCACCATTTTAGGTGATTATCAATACCTTTGTTGGTGAGTTTGCCCCATAATACCGGAGTTTCTGCCGAGCGTGCTCGATGCCCTGCGCCAGCCGCTCGAGGCCGGCGAGACGGTCATTGCGCGCGCCAACCACCGCATCTGCTACCCCTCGCGCATCCAGCTCGTCGCCGCCATGAACCCGTGCAAGTGCGGGGCAAGCACGCCCGGACAGTCCTGCCGGCGCGGACCGCGCTGCGCGGACGACTACCAGGCGCGCATCTCCGGTCCTCTGCTCGACCGCATCGATCTGCAGATCGAGGTGCCGGCCGTCTCCGCCGCCGATCTCGTTTTGCCGGCCCCGCGCGAAGGCAGCCGCGAGGTCCGCGCCCGCGTCAGCGCTGCGCGCGAGCGCCAGCGCGCCCGCTTCGCCGCGCTCGGCGCCAAGGGCATGCGCACCAACGCGGACTGCTCGGGACGACTGCTCGAGGAGATCGCCATGCCCGACGACGCCGGCGTTGCGCTGCTCCAGCAGGCCTCGGAACGGCTTGGACTTTCTGCCCGCGCCTTCCATCGTGTCCTGCGCGTGGCGCGCACCCTGGCCGATCTTGACCAGAGCGAGAAAGTGGACCGCAACCACATCGCAGAGGCGCTCGGCTACCGCGGCGAGACGCTGCGGCAGCAACGCGCGGCGTGAATGCGTGCCCCGCCGGATTGGCGCTTGCGCGTGCGCATGCGGCAGGCAATGACAGGCTGATAGTTCGATCCGTTTGCCCTTCCCGCAGAGCTTTCCCGCCATGCCGTCTTCCCATCAGCCCTACGCGCCCGATCGGACGCTGGTGGGAATCCTGTTCATGCTGGCGGCAAGCTCGCTGTTCCCGGTGATGAACGGATTGGCGCAGATCATGAGCGCCTATTACACCACCGAGCAGATCGTGTGGGCGCGGGCGGCGTCGCAGTTCATTTTCATCATCGCGCTGTTCGTGCCGTCCGTGGGCATCTCGGTGCTTCGGACGGCCACGCCCAAGTGGCAGATCATCCGGTCCGTGGTGCATCTGATGTCGATGATCTTCTTCTTCACCGGCGTGAAGTACCTGCCGCTTGCCAAGGCCGCGTCGATCAGCTTCACGGCGCCGTTCTTCGTGGCGCTGCTGGCGTGGCCGCTGCTGGGTGAGCGCATCACGCCCAGCCGGCTGTTTGCCATTCTGGTCGCCTTCACCGGCGTGATCATCGTCATCCGGCCCGGCAGCGACGTGTTCCAGTGGGCGTCGCTCTACATGCTGGGCAGCGCCTTCTGCTACGGCATGTATCAGATCCTCACGCGCCGGGTTGCCGGCTACGATTCGGCGGAAACCACGGCCATCTACAGCGCCCTGGTCGGCACTGTCGTGATGTCGCTGGTCGTCCCCTTCGTGTGGACGCCCATTGCCTCCTGGTCCGACGCGGCGATCCTGTTCTCGCTCGGTATCATCGGCGGCACCGCGCACTACTTCGTCGCGCGCGCCATGGTCTACGCGCAAGCCAGCGTCATTGCGCCCTTCGGATACTGGCAGCTGATCGGATCGGTGGTCGTAGGCTACTTCATCTCCGGCTACCTGCCGGATGTCTTCACCTGGCTCGGCGCGCTCATCATCGTCTGCGCCGGCATGCACATCGCATGGAGCGAGACGCGCGCGCAGCCCGCGCCCAGGCGGCAGGAGGGCTGACGCCGGCCGGCTTTCCCTACTCCGCTTCGTAGCTCGCTACGGCGAAAGGGCCGCTCCAGGTGCCGTCGGCCGAGATCTCGAGGATCAGTTTCTTCAGCACGGCATCGGCGAAACTCTCGTAGGACGACGCGACCACCACGAACGAGCCCGGCCCGCCGATCACGTTGTCGCGGTAGTAGTCGTCGAGGTTGGGCTCCAGCGACAGGATCGGCAGACCATTGATGTTGACGCCCTGGTTCACGGCGTCATCGCGCGCATCCTCCGCCGGACGGCCGCGGTTGTTGGCCCCGTCGCCGGACACGTCGATCACGCGCCGTCCCCCGACAAAGGCGGTATCGCTCAACAATGTCATGGCGTGGTCGATGGCACCGCTGATCGAGGTGCCGCCGCCGAACAGTTGCCGCTGCGCTCCGTCCACGGCCTCTGCGAACGCGTGCATCGACCGCTGGTCGCTGACGACCATCCACGGCACCACCTGGATCTGCTGCAGCGGTCCGGTCCACTGCGTCATGGTCACGGCAATGGCGCGGTTGGCCCCGCCGAGGATCGCCTCCAGCAGGCGCGGGTTGCGGAAGGCCGCCGAGTAGCCGCGCTGCTGAAGAATGAACCGCTCGTTGCTCACGCTGCCCGATGCGTCGACGGCGAGCACCAGCTGCACATCGACGGCCGATTGCGCCTCGGCCCGCGTGCCGCCGATCGATGCCGCGCACGACACGCCAACGATTGCCAGTAGACAAAAGCGCAGCCACGTCGCCATTGGGAACTCCCCCACGCGATCGGCGGCAACACGGCTATGCGCCGCCTCGGCTCAGCCACTTGCCAGCGCACGCAGGCAAAGCGTTACGCCCGCGAGCAGCAGCACCGAGTGCAGCACACGCAGGAATTGCTCGCGCGTCAAGCGCAGTGTGATGCGCTCGCCGATCCACATGCCGATCACCATGGCCGGCAGCAGGCAGATTGCCAAAAGGATGATCTTGAAATCGGAGTACACGCCGGCGACCGCGAAGATGACCGCGCGCGTGAACGTCGCCATGCTGAGGAGGACGCTTTGCGTGGCCCGCAGCGCATCCGGCTCGCGCAACCGGCGCGAAAAATAGGTGGCATACAGCGGTCCGCCGCTGCCGAACAGGGCGCTGAACACCCCGCCGAAAAAGCCCAGCGGCACCACCCACCCCTGCGCGATGATCCGATCGGCCGGCTTGCCGAAGAACGTGTAGAGCGCGTTGCCGATAAGAAAGAGGCCCAATGCGACCATCAACGGACGCGCAGGCAGGTTCAGCAACAGGTAGGCGCCGAGCAGGCTGCCGAGCACCATCACCGGCACCATGACCATCAGCTCCTTCACCGCAACCTTGCTGCTGAGGCGAACGCCGTTGGCCGTCGTCGCCACGCAATCGAGCAAGGCCAGCAGCGGCACGATGCGCGACAGCGGCATGATGTTCACGAGCACGGGCGCAACGATCAGGCTGGTGCCGAAGCTGACCAGCCCGAGGATGATGTAGCCGGCGAGGAAAGCGGGGAAGGCGATCGCAAGTTGCGCAAGCGACGGGAGGGCATCGAATAGAGCCGACATCGTCGCGCGTCCCCCGGTGTGCAGTCTTTTTGTGCACCCGGCCGGACAGCAGGGGCTCGCCGTCTCTTGGCACCCTCAGGTGGGCCTGTCCATCCGCCCCTTGAGCATGAGGCCAATGTCGTAAACGCGCGCCTTCGGCACGGCGAACGTTTCCGCCACGCAACGGGCCGCCTCTGCAAGGCTCATCTCGCTCAACAGCGGCTCGAGCGCGGAGGCCAGGTCCTCGTCGGTCGCCGTGGGCGGAGCCGGAGGCCCGACGAGAATGACGAACTCTCCTCTGGGTGCGCTCGTCGCGGCCCACTCGGCCAGATCTGACGGACTGCCGCGCACCACGCTCTCATGCAGCTTTGTCAGCTCTCGCGCGACGGCGACCTCGCGCCCGGCATACACCTCCGCCATGTCCTGCAGGGAGGCGGCTACCCGCGACGGCGCCTCGAAGAAGATCAGCGTGGCCGGAGCGGCCTTCAACTCCGCGAGCCGCGATTGCCGCGCGCCCTGTTTCACCGGCAGGAAGCCCGCAAACAGAAACGTGTCCGTCGCCAGCCCGGCAACCGCCAGCGCGGCCAAGGCGGCGCTCGCACCCGGCAGAGCCCACACCACACGCCCGGCATCGAGCACAGCCCGCACGAGCTTGTATCCGGGATCGGACACAAGCGGTGTGCCCGCATCGCTGATGAGCGCCACCGACTTGCCTGCACCCAGCTCAGCGAGAATGTGCTCGCGTTCGCGTTCCGCGTTGTGCTCGTGATAGGCCCGCGCTGGCCGGCTGATCCCGTAGTGCGCCAGCAGGGTCCGGCTGTGCCGGGTATCCTCGCAATAGAGGATGTCGGCGCGCGCCAGCGCCGCCAGCGCCCGCAACGTCACGTCGCCCAGATTGCCGATCGGCGTCGCCACCACATGCAGCCCCGGCGCCAACGTCCGCGCGAGCAGGCGCTCCAGTTCCTCGCCGGCACGGGCGACGATGGCCTCCGTATTCGCCTCTCCGCTTCGCGGCTTCATGGTCGCCACGCTTCTCCCGCTGTCGTCTGCACGTGAAATGGCCCGAAATCGGTGATGTATGGCACATTTGCCCTAGTTCTCCACCGGCCGTCGGGCTAGCTAGGGTGTTGATTCTTCTGGGATGGGGGCCGATGGCCGCTCGGAACACCAGTTTGCGCACAAGGCGGCATGGCCTGCTGTCGGTTCTCGGCGCCGGGTTGCTCGCAGCGTGCAGCGCGTCCGGCCCGGATACCAAGACAGGTTCCCTGCCGGGCGACACCGCGGTCAGCAAGGCATCCCTCAAGGTCGCCGTGCTCGCGCCGCTGTCGAGCCAGGGTCAGCCGGGTTTGATCGCCAAGAGCCTGAAGCAGGCCGCCGAGCTCGCCCTGTTCGAGCGCGACAACGCCAGCGTCCAGCTCATCATCAAGGATGACAAGGGCACACCTGAAGGCGCGCGCCTCGCCGCCGAAGAAGCCATCAAGGACGGCGCCACGCTGATCCTCGGTCCCCTGTTCGCCAAGTCGGTATCGGCCGCGGCGCCCGTCGCGCGCGCCGCGAAGGTTCCCGTCATCGCCTTCTCCAACGACCGCCAGGTTGCCGGCGGCGGCGTTTACCTCTTGAGCTTCCAGCCCGCACCTGAAGTGGAACGCATCGTCGCCTTCGCCAAGCAAAAGGGCAAAACGCGCTTTGCCGCCCTCATCCCGCAGGACGCCTTCGGCAAAGCCGTCGATCCTGTTTTCCGCAGCGCGGTCGCACGCGCCGGCGGCACGGTGGTCGCGCTGGAGACCTACGCCACCAACTCGGTTCTCGAGCCCACGCGCAAGGTCGGCGATGCGATCAAGGCGGCAGAGGCACAAGGCACGCCGGTCGATGCGCTGTTTGTGCCGGGCGGCCTGGAGTACCTCGACTCCATCGGCCGCCTGTTGCCGATGGTGCAGATCGACACCGCCAAGGTTCAAGTGCTGGGCACCGGCGGCATGGACTATCCCGCCATCACGCGGCACAAGGCTTTGGTTGGCGCCTGGTATCCGGGTCCCGATCCAAGAGGCTTCAACGAGTTCTCGCAGAAATACGCCAAGAGCTACAACGAGGCGCCGCCGCGCATTGCAAGCCTTGCCTACGATGCCGTCAACGTCGCCTCGGCGCTTTCGAGCTTGTCCGACGACCAGCGTTTCAGCGCGGCCAACCTGACGCGCGCGCAGGGCTTCAAGGGCGTCGACGGCACCTATCGCCTGCTGCCTGACGGCACCACCGATCGTCCGCTGGCCGTGTTTGCCGTGCAGAAGGGCGGACCGGCGATCGTCGAGCAGGCCCCGGCAGAAGCGCCGGCGCCCGCGGTCACCGCGTCGGGCGGCGGCGGAACCAGCCTGTTCAACAACATCTTCAACTTCAAGTAAGCTGCGCCCCAGCCGGCTCGAACGACAGCGCCAGCTGCCGCACCACTTCGTTCAAGACAAACATGCCTGCCGGCGTTGCGCGCAGCCGAGCGCCTTCCTGCGCTACGAATCCAAGCTCCGTCAGTTTCTCGATGGCCTGCGCACTCGGCGCCAAGCCCGTCATCCGCACAAGACGCCTCAGATCAACACCTTCCGCGATCCGAAGCCCCATCAGCAGCGCCTCGTCGGCCTGCTCGTCGCGTGTCAGCGGCGTCTCCTCGACGGTGCCGCGCCCCTCCGCGTCAACGCGGGCAATCCATCGCTCCGGATTGCGTTCGGAAACCAGCGCGCGTCGCCCGCCCTTGATGAGCAGACGAGCGTGCGCGCCAGGGCCAATCCCCGCATACTCGCCATAACGCCAGTAGAGCAGGTTGTGCCGGCTCTCCTCGCCGGGCGCCGCGTGGTTTGAAATCTCGTACGCCGGCAGGCCGGCATGCGCCGTCAGCTCCTGCGTCACGTCGTAGAACGCGCGCGCCAAATCGCCCTCCGGCACCCGCAGCTTGCCGCGTGCATGGAGTTCGGCAAACGGCGTGCCCTGCTCGATGGTCAGCTGATAGAGCGACAGGTGGCGCCCGGCGATGTCCAACGCCTGCGTCAGTTCGGATTGCCAGGCTTCGACGGTCTGCCCCACGCGCGCGTAGATCAGATCGAACGAGAACCGGTCGAAGGCCGAGCGCGCCACCTCGATCGCCGCACGCGCCTCGGCAACCGTATGCAGCCTCCCCAGTGTGCGCAGCGCGGCATCGTCCAGCGCCTGCACCCCGAGCGACACGCGGTTGACGCCCGCGGTGCGATAGCCGCGGAACCGCCCCGCTTCCACGCTGGACGGGTTCGCCTCCAGCGTGATCTCCGCCCCCGGCGCAATCGTCCAGGCGCGTCCGATCGCATCGAGAATGGCGCTTACGGCCTCCGCACTCATCAGCGACGGCGTGCCGCCGCCGAAGAAAATGCTGCCCACCGACCGGCCGCGCACGGCCTCGGCCCAGTGCCCGATCTCGCGCACAAAGCCGCGCACAAACCGTTCCTCGTCGATCCCACCGCTGCGCACATGGCTGTTGAAGTCGCAGTAGGGGCACTTGGAGGCACAGAACGGCCAGTGCACGTAAACGCCGAACCCGGCCTCGCCATCAGGGCCCAAGGCAGGCGTCGGCAAACTGCTTGAACGCGCGGGCGCGGTGAGAGATGGCATGCTTGGCGGCCGGTTCCATTTCGCCGAACGAGAGCGTCTCGCCGTCGGCAACAAACATCGGATCATAGCCGAAACCGCGTGTCCCGCGCGGCGGCCAGATCAGATGTCCGTAAACCTTGCCTTCAAATGTGGTCACCGGGCCATCCGGCCAAGCCAGCGTCAGTGCCGCAGTGAAGTTGGCGCGCGGGCCGCCGGGCTGCTCCCAGCCGCCCAGCTTGCGGATCTCGTCGGCCAGCCGCTGCATGGCGACGCCGAAGTCCTTGGTCGGGCCCGCCCAGCGCGCCGAATAGATGCCGGGTGCGCCGCCGAGAACCTCCACCTCCAATCCGGAATCGTCCGATAGCGCCGGGAGCTTGGCGGCCTCCGCCGCGGCAACGGCCTTCAGCTCGGCGTTGGCGCGAAATGTCGTGCCCGTCTCCTCCGGCTCCGGCAACCCGAGTGTCCCCGCCGACACCGCGGACAAGCCGAACGGCGCGATCAGGTCGTTGATCTCGCGCACCTTGCCTGCGTTGTGGCTCGCCACCACCAGGCGCATGCCCCGTTCCAGGCGCTTCGTCATGCCAGCTTCCAGATGCGCGGCTCGGCAAACTCGAGGCAGTTGCCGGCGGGATCGCGAAAATAGATGGAGCGCCCGCCGCCCGGCCACTCGAAATCCGCCTCGATGGCGACGCCCCGCGCCTCGAGCCGGTCGCGCCAGTGCTCGATGTCGGCGGCCGGCGCGCGGAAGCAGACGTGCCCCGGCCCCTTCGCGCCATGCGGCGGCACCGGCAGCGCATCCGCCGCCGGCGGCACGGCCGTCGCCTCCGGATTGAAGATCAACAAAACCTGATTGCCGCAGCGATAGAACAGGTGCCGGTTCGCCACCTTGGTGAACGGCTCCATTCCAAGCGCATGGCGATAGAAGGCCTCGGCGGCCTCCAGGTCCGTCGCATACAGGACCGTTTCCAGTATGCCTTCAGGAGCCATGCGTGCTCCTCACGGGTTCAGCTCACGTCACCGTAAGTTTCTGCAGCGAAATGAGTTCCGAGATTCCTTTGCGCGCCAGCCCCACCAGCTCGTCGAAGGTCTCGCGCTGGAACGGCTCAGCCTCTGCCGTCGCCTGGATCTCGACGATCCCGCCCGACCCGGTCATCACGAAGTTGGCGTCGGTATCGGCCTTGGAGTCCTCGGCATAGTCGAGATCCAGCACCGGCGCGCCCTTGTAGATCCCGCACGACACCGCCGCCACGTGGTCGCGCAGCACGCCGTCGCGGATCATATCGCGCGCGCGCATCCACTGCAGGCAGTCATGCAGCGCCACCCAGGCGCCGGTGATGGCGGCCGTGCGCGTGCCGCCGTCGGCCTGGATCACATCGCAGTCGATGGAGATCTGGCGCTCGCCGAGCTTGGGCAAGTCCACGACCGCGCGCAGCGAGCGCCCGATCAGGCGCTGGATCTCCTGCGTACGCCCGGACGGGTGGCCCACCGTCGCCTCGCGCCGCGTCCGGTCCGTCGTCGCGCGCGGCAGCATGCCATACTCGGCCGTCACCCAGCCTCGGCCCTGGCCCTTGAGCCACGGCGGAATGCGCTCCTCGAGGCTCGCCGTGCAGAACACATGCGTGTTGCCGAACTTGATGAGGCAGGAGCCTTCCGCGTGCATGGCTACGGCCCGGTCGATGGACACCGGGCGAAGCTCGTCAGGCTTGCGTTTCGAGGGCCGCATGAGGTCTCAGGATCGCTCTGTTCGTGAAAACGCGCGCACACTAGTTCGAACCGCTGCGGGATGGAAGCAGCCATTGTCCGCAAGGTTTGACGCCGCCGCCGCCTTGATCCAAGATTCCCGCCAAACCACATGGCTGCCACCATGAACCAGGAAATACCGAAAGATCTGAGCGGGGTCGTCAGCGCGGGTGATCTGCGCAAGCTGAACGACCGCTCGCGCACGATCTTCCGCGAGATCGTGGAGAGCTATCTATCGACCGGCGAGCCCGTCGGCTCGCGCAACCTTGCGCGGCAGCTTCCCATGACGCTGTCGCCGGCCTCGATCCGCAACGTCATGTCGGACCTGGAGGCCCTGGGCCTCATCTACGCGCCGCACACCTCCGCCGGTCGTCTCCCCACCCAGACGGGCCTGCGCCTGTTCGTCGACGGCCTGCTCGAGGTCGGCGACCTTGCCGAGGACGAGCGCCGCGCCATCGAGCAGCAAATCGGCATGCGGCGCGAGCAGGCGCTCGACCAGGTCCTTGCCGAGGCCAGCGAGATGATCTCCGGCCTGTCCCACTGTGCCGGCGTGGTCCTCGCCGACAAGCAGGTATCGCGGCTCAAGCACGTCGAGTTCGTGCCCCTGGAGCCTGGCAAGGCACTGGTCGTTCTGGTGAGCGAGAGCCAGGACGTGGAGAACAGGGTCATCAACCTGCCTCCCGGGCTGCCGCCGTCAAGCTTGGTGGAGGCGGCGAACTATCTCAACGCCCACATCCGCGGCCTGACGTTGAATGAAGCCAGGGCGCGCATCGAGAAGGAACTGGCAAGTGCCAAGGCCGAGCTCGACCAACTCACCCAGAAGGTGATCGAGGCGGGCTTGGCCACCTGGTCGGGCGCGCTCGATGGCCGCCAGAGCCTGATCGTGCGCGGGCAGGCCAACCTGCTCAAGGATGTCGACGGCTTGGACAACCTGGAGCGCATCCGCCAACTTTTCGACGACCTCGAAACCAAGCGCGATCTGGTGCAACTGCTCGGGCTCGCAGAACGTGGCGACGGGGTCCACATCTTCATAGGCTCGGAGAACAAGTTGTTTTCCCTGTCGGGCTCGTCCCTGATCGTGGCGCCGTTCGAGAACGAGCAGCGCAAGATCGTCGGCGTGCTCGGCGTGATCGGCCCGACGCGCCTCAACTATGCGCGCATCATTCCGATGGTGGACTACACCGCCAAGCTGATCGGCCGCGCGTTGACTTGATTTTGCGCGCCAGCTGGCCGATATGCGGGGCGCGGGTCAGGTGACTGGCGGCCTGTGGCACTGACGACGGCGCCGGTGAACGCAGGATGACCCCGAGGCAGGCTAGGCAACTTCATGGCAAGTATGAACTCGAGGAACACCGATCCCAAACACGATGCCCAGGGAGGCGGCGAGACGAACGGCAATACGTCGCGCCCGGATGAGGCCGGTGACGCCAACCGCACCGTCCATGACGTGATCGAGGCCCTGCAGGCCGAGAGTGCCGACTTCAAGGACAAGTGGCTGAGGGCGCAGGCGGAGATCGAGAACGTTCGCAAGCGCGCCGAGCGCGAGCGCGAAGACACTGCCAAATACGCCATCTCCAAGCTCGCCCACGACATCGTCAACGTCGGCGACAACTTCCAGCGCGCCATCGATGCGGTGCCTGCAGCCGCAGCCGACGAGGACACGCAGCTCAAGGGCGTGCTCGACGGTGTGCGCGTGATCGAGCGCGAGCTCCTCAACGCACTGGAGCGCTTCGGCATCAAGCGCATGCAGCCCATGAATGAGCAGTTCAATCCCCACCTGCATCAGGCCGTCATGGAGATTCCGCGCAGCGACGTCCCCTCGGGTCAGGTCGTGCAGGTGTTCCAGCCCGGCTACACGATCGAGGATCGCGTGCTGCGGCCGGCCATGGTCGCCGTGGCCAAGGGCGGACCTAGAGCGGCGCCAGCAGGCGAGGCACAGGGCAGGCAGGCGGGCGATGACAGCGCAACACCTGATTAACTTCGCCTGCCACCAGGCCCCACAGGCCCTTCGGGAGCAAGGCCGGTGTGCCCTTCGCACACCGATCAACAGCTTCGCAATTTTCGTGCCTTTAGTGTCGGCTGCGGCCGTTGCAGGTCGGAAGAGCCCTACTATATAACCCCCGAACAACAATTCGCAGCTCTAGGGGACTGTCCCCGGGGGTCGCTGACCTTTCGGGATGTCGGGCGCCATTCGGGCCCGTCCAGTTCGCCGCAGAATAGAGGATAAGCATATGGCGAAAGTCATCGGTATCGACCTTGGCACCACCAACTCCTGCGTGGCCGTCATGGAGGGTAGCAAACCCAAGGTTCTGGAGAACTCCGAGGGCGCCAATACCACCCCCTCGATTGTGGCCTTCACCGATGACGGAGAACGCCTCGTCGGCCTGCCGGCCAAGCGGCAAGGCGTCACCAACCCCACCAACACCCTGTTTGCCATCAAGCGTCTGATCGGCCGCCGCTACGACGACCCGATGGTGGAGAAGGACAAGGGCCTGGTCCCCTACAAGATCATCAAGGGCCCCAACGGCGACGCCTGGGTCGAAGCCCACGGCAAGCAGTATTCGCCGGCCCAGGTCTCCGCCTACATCCTGCAGAAGATGAAGGAGACCGCTGAGGCCAAGCTCGGTGAGACCATCACCGAAGCCGTCATCACGGTACCCGCCTACTTCAACGATGCGCAGCGCCAGGCGACGAAGGACGCGGGCAAGATCGCGGGCCTCAACGTCCTGCGCATCATCAACGAGCCGACGGCGGCTGCGCTCGCCTACGGCCTCGACAAGAAGCAGGCCTCCAAGACCATCGCCGTCTACGATCTCGGCGGCGGCACGTTCGACATCTCGGTGCTCGAGATCGGCGATGGCGTGTTCGAGGTCAAGTCCACGAACGGCGACACCTTCCTCGGCGGTGAAGACTTCGACATGCGTCTCGTCGAATACCTCGCCAGCGAGTTCAAGAAGGAGAACCAGATCGATCTCAGGGGCGACAAGCTCGCACTGCAGCGCCTGAAAGAGGCAGCCGAGAAGGCCAAGATCGAGCTGTCCTCCTCGCAGCAGACCGAGATCAACCTGCCGTTCATCAGCATGAATCCGCAGACGCAGTCCCCGCTGCATCTGACGATGAAGTTGACGCGCGCCAAGCTCGAAAGCCTGGTCGATGATCTCATCGAGCGGACGAAGGGTCCGTGCCTGCAGGCTTTGAAGGACGCCGACCTCAAGGCGGCGGACATCGGCGAGGTGGTGCTCGTCGGCGGCATGACGCGCATGCCCAAGGTTCAGCAGCTGGTGAAGGAGCTGTTCGGCAAGGAGCCCCACAAGGGCGTCAACCCGGACGAGGTCGTCGCCGTCGGCGCGGCCATCCAGGCCGGCGTCTTGAAGGGCGACGTCAAGGATGTCCTCCTGCTCGACGTGACGCCGCTGTCGCTCGGCATCGAAACCCTTGGCGGCGTGTTCACGCGTCTCATCGACCGCAACACGACCATTCCGACCAAGAAGAGCCAGGTTTTCTCCACCGCCGAGGACGGCCAGAGCGCGGTGACCATCCGCGTCTCCCAGGGCGAGCGCGAGATGGCAGCCGACAACAAGCTGCTCGGTCAGTTCGACCTCGTCGGCATCCCGCCGGCGCCGCGCGGCATGCCGCAGATCGAAGTCACATTCGACATCGACGCCAACGGCATCGTGCATGTGTCGGCCAAGGACAAAGCAACGAGCAAGGAGCAGTCCATCCGCATCCAGGCCTCCGGCGGCCTGAGCGATGCGGACATTAAGCGCATGACCGATGAGGCCGAGCGCTTCAAGGACGAGGACAAGAAGAAGCGCGAGCTGGTCGAGGTGCGTAACGGCGCCGATGCCCTGATCCACTCGACCGAGAAGTCGGTCAAGGAGCTGGGCGACAAGGTGGCCGAGGCCGACAAGACCGCGATCGAGGCCGCCGTTGCCGCCCTCAAGACCGCCATGGCCGCCGACAACGTCGACGACATCAAGGCGAAGTCGCAGGCGCTGGCGCAGGTGTCCATGAAGCTCGGCGAGGCCCTGTATGGGTCGCAGCCGGGCGCCGGTCCCGAGGCGGGTCCTGGCGATGCAGCCCAGGCTTCCGATAAGAAATCGTCCGCTGGCGACAATGTCGTCGACGCCGATTTCGAGGAAGTGAAGGACGACAAGAAGAAGTCAGCCTAAGGCAGAGAAACGGCCATGCAGGCCCTGACCGATGGTGGTGGTGCTCGACCTTGTACCGCCCCGATTGGGACGGGCCCGCAGCATGTGTGCGACCCGGACAGCCGTAGCTGTCCGGTGAGATAGAATCGGAAGCTGGCGCATGGCCAAACGCTGCTACTACGAGATCCTTGAAGTCGAGCGGACTGCAAGCGATCAGGACATCAAGTCCTCGTTCCGCCGTCTCGCCAAGGACTGCCATCCCGATCGCAACGGCGGCGACAAGGCCGCCGAGCAGAAATTCAAGGAGCTGAACGAGGCCTACGAGGTCCTGAAGGACCCCCAGAAGCGTGGCGCCTACGACCACATGGGGCACGCTGCCTTTGAGGCGCACGGACGCGGCCAGGGCTTCGGCCCCGACTTCGCGACGTCGATGTCGGACATCTTCGACGACCTGTTCGGCGAGTTCATGGGTGGCCGCCGCAGCCGCGCTCGCTCCGGCGGGCGCGAGCGCGGCGCCGACCTTCGCTACAACATGGAAATCACGCTCCCCGAGGCGTACTCCGGCAAGACCGCTCAGATTCGCGTTCCCGCCAGCGCGACCTGCACCACCTGCACCGGCTCGGGCGCCAAGTCGGGCGCACGGCCGGCCCCGTGTCCGACCTGCGGCGGCCACGGCCGCGTACGGGCGACGCAGGGCTTCTTCACCATCGAGCGCACCTGCCCGGGCTGCCAGGGCCGCGGCGATATCATCAACGACCCGTGCAGCCCCTGCAGCGGCTCCGGCCGCGTGATGCAGGAACGCACATTGTCCGTGAACATTCCGGCGGGCGTCGAGGACGGCACCAAGATTCGCCTCGCCGGCGAAGGCGAAGCCGGCGTGCGCGGCGGTCCGGCGGGCGACCTCTACATTTTCCTGTCGATCAAGCCGCACGAGTTCTTCCAGCGCGACGGCGCCGACATTTTCTGCCGCGTCCCCATCTCGATGACGACGGCCGCACTCGGCGGACAGATCGACGTGCCGTCGATCGACGGCGAGAAATCGCGCGTCAAGGTTCCCGAGGGCACCGAAAGCGGCAAGCAGTTCCGCTTGAAGGGCAAGGGCATGCCCGTGCTGCGTTCCAAGTCCACCGGCGACATGTACATCCAGGTCGAAGTCGAGACGCCAAAGAACCTCACGCGCAAACAGCGCGAGCTGCTCGAAGCCTTCGAGCGCGAAAGCAACCGGGAGACGTCGCCGCAGTCGTCCGGTTTCTTCAGCAAGGTGAAAGAGTTCTTCGAGGGCAAGGCAAACTGACGATTGTTTAGTCAGCGTGTGCCCGCGCTGCCGCACCAGTGTCGCAGGCTCTGCGCGTGCCCATCAACAGCCTCAATCTTCGGTAAGACAAGCGCGCGCTTTTCATGCGTTGTGCGCGCGTGACTTGATGCGCTCGTCCCGGCAGCGGCGGAACTGCCCGCGAGCGAGCAAGAGGGGTAAGAGGCCTTGCGTAACAGTGTCCCGCGCGGCAAACGCGCGCTTGCGATCTGGGTGTGTCTAGCTGCCATCGGCTTCGCCGTCATGCCTGCAACAGCCGCCCCAATTGCCACGGAGAACAGCGGCGCCTTCGGCCTCTGCCTCGAGGCGCGCGCCGAGCAATGGATCGCCAGCACCAGCCAGCGCCTGGTGATGGAAGACCCGGTCGTTGCCGGGCTCAGCGATGCGTCGGTTGCTGCGTGGGCCGCAACCACCCTCGACACCTGCAAGAAAGAAGCGGGCCCGGGCGATACCGCCACCGAGGAGCGCTTCGTGAAGCACATGGCGCATTGGCGCGATCATATCGACAAGGCGGCACAGCTCATTCGGCAGCGCGGCGGCTCCGACTGAGCTAATTCTGATCCTCAGGCAGGATCGGGAGCGGGAAGAACTCTATCCCCTCCTCACGCAAAGCCCGCGCCTCTTCGCGCGTCGCCTCGCCATGGATGCCGCGCGCAGGCGTCTCCTCGTAGTGAATCTTGCGCGCCTCCTCGGGGAAGCGCGAGCCCACGTTCTCCGACTTGGACTCGATCTCGGACCTGAGCTTGCGCATCGCCTGCACCAGCTCGCCGTGCGCCGCCACCCGTTGGGTGTCGGCCGGTGGCAGCTGCTGCTCGGGCTGCGGCTTGGCCGCCTTCCGGTTGCCTTTCTTGGCCACGTTCGGCGCCATCAGCGCCTTCTCGACCTTGCCCGACCCGCACCGCGGACACTGGACAAGGCTGCGCTTGCGCTGGCGGTCGTAGGCCGCGCTGTTCGCAAACCATGCGTCGAACTCGTGACGCTTGTCGCATTTGAGCCGGTAGCGAATCATATCGCGTCGGAAACTCCCGCAGTCACGACCTCGAACGGCCGGTCATGCTGGAGAGAGGGTATCGCCCGGCGGGCCTCCAGCACGGCCTGAGGATCTATCGTGGCTAATATAGCGCCAGGATCCTCCCCGTTGGCCTCGGCAATAATGTCGCCCCAGGGTGAAACGACGAGGCTGTGCCCATACGTTTCGCGCCCGCACTCGTGCTTGCCGGCCTGCGCTGCGGCAAAGACAAAGCAGCCGTTCTCGATGGCACGGGCCCGCAACAACGTGTGCCAATGGGCGGCCCCGGTCTTCCTGGTAAACGCCGAAGGGATCGCGAGGAAATCGGCGCCGGCCTTCGCAAGCGCGCGATAGAGATGGGGAAACCTGAGGTCGTAGCAGATCGTCAGCCCCAAGACGCCCCACGGCAGCGGCGCCAGCACCCCGGCGGAGCCAGCCTGGTAGTTCTTCGATTCCCGGTAGCTCTCACCGCCCGGCAGCTCGACATCGAACATGTGGATCTTGTCGAAGCGCGCAGACTTGGCGCCGTCCGGCGCGAACAGAAATGCGCGGTTGGCGATCTTGCCGGTGTCGAGCAGAACCGCCATCGACCCCACGTGCAGCCAGATGCCAAGTTCTTTGGCGAGACCGGAGAAGAAGGAGACTGCGGCGTTGCCGTCCTCCGGCTGCAGCGCTGCGATAAGCCGCTTGCGCTCAAGCTCCATGATGGTGGTGATTTCGGGCGTCTGGACGTATTGAGCGCCCTGCCCGGCAGCCTGCCGGATGAGGTCCGCCGCGTCAGCAAGGTTCTTGCCGACATCGCGGCCAGTGCGCATCTGCACCAGGCCCACTTTGAACGTGCCAGCCGACTGGCCCGACATCCTGCTCCCGGCTCCGCGAATAGCGCCACTTCTGCAGTAGTTTCAGGAGGTTTCCCACAGAACCCGCGCCTCGGCAACAAGGCCCGCCCGCTGCTTTGCCCCAGGCCCTCCACAGGCGGGTTTTCCAAGTCGGACGGACAGGCTATGCCATACGCGACATCGACGGCGAGCTGCGATGGGCCGGGGCCTCAAAACGAAAGTGCAACGCGCACCAGCCCAACGGGCTGCAGACGCGACCGCTGCCGCGGCCGCCGGCGAGCGCCGCCCGCTGCAGACTGCACCCGTCGATCCGCCTGAGCCGGCGCCCGCAAACGTGCCGTCAACCCCACCGCCCGGCGTCACGCCCTCGATGGCGCAGTTCCTCGAGATCAAGGCCGCCAACCCCGATTGTCTCCTGTTCTACCGGATGGGGGATTTCTACGAGCTGTTCTTCGAGGACGCCGTCGCCGCCGCCGATGCGCTCGGCATCGTGCTGACCAAACGCGGCAAGCACCTGGGTGAGGACATCCCCATGTGCGGGGTGCCCATTCACCGCGCTGACGAATACCTGCAGCGCCTGATCACCAGCGGTTTCCGCGTCGCGGTGTGCGAACAGCTTGAAGACCCGGCCGAAGCCCGCAAGCGCGGCTCCAAGGCGGTCGTGCGCCGCGACGTGGTCCGCCTGGTCACGCCCGGCACCCTGACTGAAGACAGCCTGCTCGACGCGAAATCGCGCAACTACCTCACCGCGCTCGTCAAGGCTCCGGCAAGCAGCAACACAGTTGCGCTCGCCTCCGTCGACATCTCCACCGGCGAGTTCGAAGTCGGCGAGGTATCCCTGCAGGATTTCCCGGGTGAGCTGGTTCGCCTGTTGCCCAGCGAGATCGTTGCCTCCGACGCCGTCCTGTCGAACCCGGAGTTGCGCAAGTGGATCGAGATTGTCGGCGCCGCGGCGACACCGGCCCCGGCGGCGCACTTTGACAGCCTGTCCGGCGACCGACTGCTGAAGGCACAGCTCGGCGTGACCGAGCTTGGCGCGTTCGGCAGCTTCTCACGCGCCGAAATGGCAGCCATCGGCGGCCTGCTCAAGTATGTCGAGCTCACCCAGATCGGAAAGAGACCGTGCCTCAGGCCGCCACGCCGCAGCGGCGCCTCCGCCAATCTCGTCATCGATGCGCCGACGCGCGCGAGCCTCGAGTTGCTCAAGTCCATCTCCGGCGACAAAAAGTCGAGCCTGCTGGCAACCATCGACAGGACGGTCACCGGTCCCGGCGCGCGCGAGCTGGCTGCGCGCCTGTCGAGCCCCTTGTGCGATCCCGAGGCCATCGGCGCGCGGCTGGACGCCGTCAGCTTCCTGCACGATCGGGAGCGACTGCGCGAAGACATTCGCGCAACGCTGAAGCGCACACCGGACCTGGCACGGGCGTTGTCCCGCCTGGCGCTGCAGCGCGGCTCGCCGCGCGATCTGTCGGCCATTCGCGACAGCATGACCGCCGCGCGCCGGTGTGCGCAGGTGCTGGGCCGCGAGGTTGCAGGCATAGGGCTTCCGGATGTGCTGGCCGACATCGCGGCACGTCTCGAGGCGTGCGATCCCGCCTTGCATCCGCTGCTCGCCGCCGCCCTCGTCGATGAGCCTCCCTACCTCCAGCGCGACGGCGGCTTCGTGCGCCAAGGCTACTCCGCAGATCTCGATCAAGCCCGCACGCTGCGCGAGGATAGCCGCCGGGTGATGGCGGACCTCGAAACCAAGGCGCAGCAGCACACCAGCATCAAATCCCTGAAGGTGCGGCACAACAACATCCTGGGATACTTCATCGAAGTATCCGCCAATGCCGCCAAGCCGATGCTGTCGGAGCCGCTGTCCGCAACCTACAAGCACCGCCAGACGATGGCCGGCGCCGTGCGCTTCACGACGGACGAGCTGTTGGAGACGGAACGGCGCATCCTGACCGCAGGCGAGCGTGCGGTCGCCATCGAGCAGGAGGTGTTTGCGGCCCTGTGCGCGGCCATCGCCGGCGAAGAGGGCAACCTCGGGCGGCTGGCGTCCGCCATGGCGGACCTCGACTGCGTAACGGCTCTTTCAGAGCTCGCCGCCGAAAGCGGCTACACGCGCCCAGTGATCGACGGCAGCACGGCCTTCGAAATCCGCGGCGGCCGCCATCCCGTCGTCGAGCGCGCGCTGAGCGCGGCCAATGCCGGCCCCTTCATCGACAACGACTGCGTCCTGGTTGCAGGCCGCCCCGATGGGCCGCCAGGCTTCGACGAGGTCACGGAGGCACGCCTCTGGCTCGTCACCGGCCCCAATATGGCCGGCAAGTCCACGTTCCTCCGGCAGAACGCGCTGATGGTGGTGCTGGCGCAAATGGGCTCGTTCGTGCCGGCGCGCTCCGCCCATATCGGTGTGGTCGACCGCCTGTTCTCCCGCGTCGGCGCTGCCGACGACCTTGCCCGCGGCCGGTCCACCTTCATGGTCGAGATGGTCGAGACGGCCGGCATTCTCAACCAGGCGACCAGCCGCTCGCTGGTGATCCTCGACGAGGTGGGACGCGGCACGGCCACCTACGATGGCCTCTCGATCGCCTGGGCGGTGGTGGAATACCTGCACGATGTCAGCGCCTGCCGCGCGCTGTTCGCGACCCACTACCACGAGATCACCGCACTCGGCGCCCGCCTCACCAACGTCGCCAATGTCACCATGGACGTGCGCGAGTGGCGCGACGAGATCGTGTTCCTGCACAAGGTCAAAGCCGGCGCCGCGGATCGCTCATACGGCATACAGGTGGCAAAGCTCGCCGGCCTGCCGAAGGCCGTCACCAAACGCGCCGGGGAAGTTCTTGCCACGCTCGAGACAACCGACCAGCGCGCGGCAGGCGGCCTTGCAACGCTGGCCGAACTGCCGCTGTTTGCGGCCTCTGCGGACAAAGACGTGCCGGAGGCGCCACAGGCCTCGCAACTGCAAAAGGCGGTGCACGATATCAACCCCGACGAGCTGACACCCAGGGCAGCGTTGGAAATGCTATACAAACTCAAGGAATTGGCGGACCAGAACCGCCGCTAGATCGGTGCCTTCTGAATCAGACCGGCTCGGCAGGTTTCACGAAACCATGGACAAGAGCGTCGCCACCAAGTCGCCGTACTTCGACGGCCGCCAGCTCCGCAACGAGCTCACCGCGCTGGTACAGGCGCACGGCGATCAGGCGGCCGATGCGCGTCCGGCGTTGCTCGAGCGCCTGAAGCAGCTGCTGAAGACGGCGCGCGAGGAAGCGGAGCGGCAGCTCCGGCAGGACGGCAACGGCCGACGTTGCGCGGCAGGGTTGTCCAAGTTCCAGGACGAGCTCATTCGCCTGGTCTACGACTTCACCGTCAGCCACGTGTATCGCAGCACCAACCCCTCCAACGCCGAGCACATGGCCATTGTTGCGACCGGCGGCTACGGACGCCGGCTCCTGGCGCCGTTCTCGGACATCGACCTGCTGTTCCTGCTCCCCTACAAGCAGACACCGTGGGGCGAGAGCGTTGTCGAGTACATGCTCTACCTGCTGTGGGACCTGGGCCTCAAGGTCGGGCACGCGACCCGCACCATCGAGCAATCCCTGAAGCTCTCGCGCACGGACTACACGATCCGTACAGCGCTTCTCGACTCCCGTTTCGTGCTCGGCGACGAGGGCCTGTTCCAAGGGCTGATGGAGCGCTTTCGCCAGGAGGTGGTGCAGGGCACAGCGAGGCAGTTCGTGGAGGCCAAGCTCGCGGAGCGCGACGAACGCCACAAGCGCGCGGGCGAGTCGCGCTACCGCGTGGAGCCCAACATCAAGGACGGCAAGGGCGGCCTGCGCGACCTGCACACGCTGCATTGGCTCAGCAAATACCTCTACAATGAGGACCCAGGCGACCGGACAGCGCGCGCCTCCGTCTTCACGACCGACGAGAAGGCCACCTTCCGCCGCTGCGAGAATTTCCTTTGGTCGATCCGCTGCCACCTGCACTTCCTGACCGGCCGGCCCGAGGAGCGCCTCAGCTTCGACGTGCAGCAGGCGATGGCCGAGCGGCTCGGCTATGTCGACCGCGGCGGCCTGCGGGCCGTCGAGCGCTTCATGAAGCACTACTTCCTTGTGGCCAAGGATGTCGGCGACCTGACCACCATTCTCTGCTCGGCGCTGGAGATCGAGCAGGTCAAGGCGTCGCCTGGCTTCGGGCGACTGCTGAACCCGCTGACCTGGCGCGCGCGCCGCCAGATCCGCACGCGCAGCGATTTCCGCGTCGACAACGGCCGCCTCAACGTCGCCGATTCCGATGTGTTCAAGCGCGACCCCGTCAACCTCATCCGCTTCTTCGCGCGCGCCGAGGAGACCGGCTCGTTCTTCCATCCCAATGCCGTGCGCCTAATCCGCAGATCGCTGCGGTTGATCGACGACAAGTTGCGCAACGATCCCGAGGCCAACCGCATCTTCCTCGACCTGCTGTGCACCACCGCAAACCCCGAGCCGACGCTGCGGCGCATGAACGAGGCGGGCGTACTCGGCCGCTTCGTTCCCGACTTCGGGCGCGTGGTGTCGATGATGCAGTTCAACATGTACCACCACTTCACGGTCGACGAGCACCTGATCCGGACCGTGGGATTGCTCTCAGATATCGAGCGCGGAGAAGCGGCAGACTCCCACCCGCTGTCGACCAAGATCATCAAGACCATCCAGCATCGCCGCGCGCTGTATGTCGCCGCATTCCTGCACGACATCGCCAAGGGCCGGGACGAGGATCATTCGATTGCCGGCGCGCGCATCGCCCGCGAACTGGGACCGCGCTTCGGCCTTACGCCGGCGGAAACGGAAACGACGGCCTGGCTCATCGAGCAGCACCTCACCATGAGCCAGGTCGCGTTCAGCCGCGACATCGGCGATCCGAAAACCATCCGGGATTTCGCCGACATCGTGCAAAGTCCTGAGCGCCTCAAGCTGCTTCTCGTGCTCACGGTCGCCGACATCCGCGCCGTGGGACCGGGCATCTGGAACGGATGGAAGGGCCAGCTGCTGCGCGCGCTTTACTACGAGGTCGAGCCGCTGGTCGCGGGCGGCCACACCCAGCTGGGTGCCGGAGCCCGGGCGAGAGAGGCGCAGGATGCCCTGCGGGCCGCCTTGTCCGATTGGCCCGCGGAAGAGGTGCAGCGGTTCATCGACCGGCAGTATCCGGATTACTGGCTGCGCACCGACACGCGCAGGGCGGTGGAGCATGCCGGCCTCATGCGCGAGTCGGAGCTTTCAGCACAGAAGTTCGCGAACCACGCATCGACCGATGCGTTTACGGCCATCACCGAGCTATCCGTGCTCGCACCCAACCATCCCCGGCTGCTCGCGCTCTTTGCTGGAGCGTGCGCATCTGCCGGCGCCAACATCTCTGGCGCCCACATCTCGACGACGCGCGACGGCTACGCACTCGACACCTTCCAGCTCGCGCGCGAATTCGATCACGATGAGGACGAACTGAGACGCGCCAAGCGCATTTCCGAGACGATCGAGCAGTTGCTGAAGGGCGACCTGCGGCTCTCGAAGATGACGCTGAAGAAGCACGGCGGATCGGGTCACCGCATTCACGCCTTCAAGGTGCCGCCGGAGGTCCTGATCGACAACACCTTGTCCAACCAGTTCACGGTGATCGAGGTGTCCGGGCTGGATCGGCCGGGCCTGCTCTACAACCTCACCAACACCTTGTCCGACCTCAATCTCGACATCACCAGTGCCCACATCACCACCTTCGGCGAAAAGGCGGTGGACGTGTTCTATGTCACCGACCTGACGGGCAAGCAGATCGTCAGCCCGCAGCGGCAGAAGGCCATCAAGACGCAGCTCATGGGCGTGCTCGACACACCCGGCACGTAAGGCTGGCCATGCGTCCGGCCTTGAACGTGGCGCATTCGGTCGCCATCTCTGGCGCGATGCAAATCGTGCGATGGTCTTTCAAGCTGTTTTTTCTCGGCTTCCTGCTGCCGTTGGCGGCTCATGCCGCCTGGTGGCTGTCCTCGACCGAGGCGGTTGCCTGGCACGAGGCCAACTGGTCCAGCGCCAGGCTGCTGCCCGCAGCGCGCGCAAAGCCGCAAGCGGCCGTGTACGTGTTCGCGGCACGGACCGGTCGCTGGAAAGGTATCTTCGCCGATCACACCTGGATCGTGATCAAGGAGCGCGGGGCAGACAGATACATGCGCTTCGACGTGGTGGGGTGGGGCCAGCCGATCAAGGTCAACAACTGGGCCCCGGACGCCCGCTGGTTCGGCAATGTGCCGACCCTCGTCGGCTCCGTAGAAGGCGCGGCCGCCGAGAAGCTGATCCCTAAGATCAAGGCCGCCGTTACCCGCTTCCCGCACAACCGCTCCGGCGACTATCAAGTCTGGCCAGGGCCAAACTCGAACAGCTTTACGGCCTACGTGCTGGCATCCATCCCCGAAGCGGGCATCACGCTGCCGCCGACCGCGATCGGCAAGGACTGGCGCACGGACGGCCAGATCGCCGGACTCGCCCCGAGCCTGACCGGCGTGCAACTGTCGCTGAATGGGCTGCTCGGCATCACGGCCGCCTGGGTCGAAGGCTTCGAGATCAACGTGCTCGGTTTGGTGCTGGGCATCGACATCCGCCGGCCGGCGATCAAGCTGCCGGGCTTCGGACGCATCGGCATCCCGGCCGCTTGAGGATCAGGCCGACGTTGAGCTTTCGCTCCTGCCCCTGAGCAGAAGGCACAGCAAAAAGCCTGCCGCAAAGCCGCCGACGTGGGCCATGTAGGCCACGCCACCCGTCTCCTCGGTCTGCGCCGTGGTGGCGATGGAGCCCACGCCGCTGAACACCTGCAGGGCAATCCACATGCCGAGCACGACCAGCGCCGGCAGCGCCACGACCTGATTGGCAACGAGCACGCGGACCCGTGCGTGCGGGAACAGTAGCAGGTAAGCGCCGAGCACGCCAGCTATAGCGCCCGACGCGCCGACGTTGGGAATGTTGGAGTTGGGCGTGAACGCATACTGCGCGAACGACGCGGCGATGCCGCACACGAGATAGAAGATCAGGAACTTGATCGGCCCGAACCTATCCTCGACGTTGTCGCCGAAGATCCACAAATAGAGCATGTTGCCGCCGAGATGCAGCCAGCCCCCGTGCATGAACATGGCGGAGATGAGGGTGTGCGCGTCCCCGCTCGGGTTTGCGGTGAACCGGGCAGGGATGAACGCCCATTCGCGAATGAACCGGTCGCCGCCGTTCAACTCGAGGAAAAACACGAGAACATTGAGGGCAATCAAGACCACCGTGACCACGGGCATCGTCCGGCGGCTGGAATTGTCGTCGCCCAAAGGAAACATTGAAAACCCCCTCGCGCTGCGCGCGGCCTGAAACTGACGCCACACTCGAACGCAAGAGCAGCCTATCCGTTCCGCATGCTCGCCACCAGGACTTGTCCGACGGCACGGACCGGCCCTCCACCTCCAACTTGCTCTTGCCTCGTCTGTTCGCTACGCCTCGCTACCATGAAGCTTTACCGCGCCTTTGCCACCGTGGGCGGCCTGACGATGGTCAGCCGCGTGTTCGGGTTCATCCGCGATGTGATGACCGCCGCCGTGCTCGGCACCGGCCCGGTGGCCGACGCATTCTTCGTTGCGTTCAGATTCCCGAACCTGTTCCGCCGCTTGTTCGCCGAAGGCGCGTTCAACTCCGCCTTTGTCCCGCTGTTTGCCAAGCGCCTCGAGGGAGAGGACCAGAGCGCCGCACGCAGGTTTGCGGAAGAAGCGTTGGCGGGGCTTCTGTTCGTGCTGCTCCTTCTGACCGCAATCGCCGAACTCGCCATGCCGTGGCTGATGTACGCGCTGGCGCCAGGCTTCAGCGCCGACCCCGCCAAGTTCGATCTCGCTGTGCTGCTCACACAGATCACGTTCCCCTACCTGCTCTGCATCTCGCTGGTGGCGTTGCTGTCGGGAATCCTGAACTCGCTCGGCCGCTTCAGCATGGCCGCAGCGGCGCCCATACTGCTGAATGTGGTGCTGATCGGCGCGCTGCTGGTGGCCGCAGCGCTGGGCTTCAACAACAGCCCCGGCTCGGGAATCGTGCTGGCATGGGGTGTGGCGGTCGCCGGGCTCGTTCAATTGGCGGCCTTGTGGATCGCCGTCCGCCGCGCCGGACTGCATTTGCGCTTCGTACGCCCGGTACTGAGCGCCGACATGAAGCGGCTCATCACCCTCGGCATCCCGGGCGTCATCTCGGGCGGCGTCACGCAGCTCAACATTGCCGTCGGCACGATCATCGCATCCCTGCAGGCCGGTGCGATCTCCTATCTGTACTATGCGGACAGACTCTACCAACTGCCCCTGAGCATCGTCGGCGTTGCCATCGGCGTGGTGCTGCTGCCTGACCTCGCGCGCAGCCTGCGCGCCGGCGACCATCGCTCGGTCATGGACAATCAGAACCGCTCCATCGAGTTCGCGCTGCTGCTGACCTTGCCGGCGGCCGTGGCCCTCGCCGTCAGTGCCGAGCCGATCATCCGGGTTCTGTTCGAGCGCGGCGCCTTCACGGCGTCGGATACGCTGTCCACTGCAGCGGCGCTTGCGGCCTTTGCGATCGGATTGCCGGCCTTCGTGCTGATCAAGGTCTTGCAGCCCGCCTACTTCGCCCGCGAGGACACACGCACGCCCATGCGGTTCGCGGTGTGGAACATGCTGCTCAATGTCGCCGGGTCGGTGGGCTTGTTCTTTCTCTTCTCTGCACTGGGCCTGATGCCGCATGTCGGCATTGCGCTGGCGACATCGCTCTCAGGCTGGGTCAACGCCTACCTGCTCTGGTCCGAGCTCACCACCCGCGGGCATTTCGAGAGCGACAAGCGGTTGAAGGCGAACACGCTGGCGATGATCGGGGCCAGCGTGGCAATGGGGGTCCTGGTGTGGGCGCTGCTTTTCGCCTTCGACGCCAGCCTTCGCCCTGCGGCAGGGGCGCCCAGACAGTTTGCCGTTCTGGCTCTTGTATTTACCTTCGCGCTTGTGGTCTATGCGTGCGTCGTCCAGATGGCGGGCGTCCTGAAGTGGACCGATTTCCTGCGGCGCCTGACGCGGCGCTAGCGGAATTGGTGAAGGTAGAAGCATGACGACCAAGACGTTCAAGCCGCGAGTCTTTTCGGGCATGCAGGCCACCGGCAATCTGCATCTCGGGAATTATCTCGGCGCTCTCAAGCGCTGGGTCGAGATGCAAGCGACGCACGAGTGCCTCTACTGCATCGTCGACATGCATGCCATCACCACGTGGCAGGACCCCAAGGAGCTGAGGGAGTCCATCCGCTCGGTCACGGCTGCCTACGTTGCCGCAGGTCTGGACCCGTCCAAGAGCGCCATCTTCAACCAGAGCCAGGTTCCGGAGCATGCCGAGCTGGCATGGGTCCTCAATTGCGTCGCGCGCTTGGGATGGCTCAACCGCATGACGCAGTTCAAAGAGAAGGCCGGCAAGGACCGCGAGAACGCATCGGTGGGCCTCTACGACTATCCGATCCTGATGGCTGCCGACATTCTCGCCTATCATGCCACGCACGTGCCGGTGGGCGACGACCAGAAGCAGCACCTGGAGCTGACGCGCGACATCGCGCAGAAGTTCAACAATGACTACGCCGAGTCGATGCGCACGCTCGGCTTCGAGGACGGCTTCTTTCCGCTGCCCGAACCCGTGATCGAGGGGCCGGCCACGCGCGTGATGTCGCTGCGCGACGGCACCAAGAAGATGTCGAAGTCCGATGCGTCCGATCTCTCCCGCATCAACATGATCGACGACGCCGACACGATCGCGAAGAAGATCCAGAAAGCCAAAACTGATCCCGAGCCGCTCCCGACGGAGGAAGCCGGCCTGAGCAACAGGCCGGAAGCCGACAATCTCGTCGGCATCTACGCGGCGCTGGCCGATAGCAGCAAAGCCAAGGTGCTGCGGGACTTCGGCGGCGGCCAGTTCTCGACCTTCAAGAAGGCCCTGGCCGAGGTCGCGGTGACCAAGATCGGTCCCGTCAACAGCGAAATGCGCCGCCTGTTGGCTGATCCCGGTGAGATTGACCGCATTTTGGGCGAAGGGGCACGGCGCGCCCGCGAAATCGCCGCCCCCATCATGTCCGACGTGAAGGATATCGTCGGATTCTTGCGAACGTCGTAGACGCACTGCCAGCCAAGGCCGCAGCGCCTTGAAGCTTGTGGGTGCCAGCAACACATGGCAGCATGAACCATGCCCAAGAAGCGTCGCATCTTCGAGCAAGGCCACGCGCGCAAGCTGCTCGTCATCATCGACGAGTCGCCCGAGGTTGAGGGCGCGCTGTTCTATGCCGCAGGTCGCGCGTTGCACGCGGGCGGCCACGTCGTGCTGCTCTACATCATCGAGCCCGACAACCAGTTCTGGGACGCGGTGAGACAGGTTCAGCTCGACGAGCAGACGACCAAGGCCAAGGCCCTGTTTCGCCTGTATCGGCGCAAGCTCGGCAACGCCGGCTACGACGCCGTCGTGTTCGAGGAGGTGATCCGCGAAGGAAAACTGCTGGATTCCATTCAGCAGCAGATCGACGAGGACGAAGACGTGGCCGTGCTGGTGCTCGGCGCCTCCAAGGAAGCCAATGGGCCCGGCCCGCTGGTGTCCTCGCTGGCGGCGGGAAGCGCGTCGGGCAAGTTCCCGATCCCGATCACGATCGTGCCGGGCGCCCTGACGGTCGAGGAAATACAAGCTCTCGCTTGAGCTTGTGGAATTTTGACCGCCGCCACCCTATCTAATAGAATGATTCCAAAGAAACCCAGCCGAGGTGCTGCGCATGTTCATCCAAACCGAGCACACGCCCAATCCCGCGACACTGAAGTTCATACCGGGCAAGACCGTTTTGGGAGACGGCACGGTCGACTACCGGAGCAAAGAGGAGGCCGGGGGATCGCCGCTGGCCTCGCGCCTGTTTGAGGTGGACGGCGTCACCGGCGTGTTCCTCGGGTCCGACTTCATCTCCGTCACCAAGGGCGACGCGGAATGGCCCCATATCCGGCCGGCCATCCTCGGCGCCATCATGGAGCACTACCTGTCGGGCGCGCCGGTGATGAGCGGGGCCTCCAGCGACGAGGACGCGGCCGAGGAAGACTACGATCCGAAGGACGAGGACACCGTCAAGACCATCAAGGAGCTGCTGGATACGCGCGTGCGCCCGGCGGTTGCCAATGACGGCGGCGACATCACCTTCCAGGGCTTCAAGGACGGCGTGGTGTTTCTGCACATGCGCGGCGCCTGTGCGGGGTGCCCCAGTTCCACCGCCACCCTGCGTCATGGCATCGAGAACCTGCTGAAGCACTTCTGTCCTGATGTGCAGGAAGTCCGGCCGGTCTAGCCATACATTCACGAAAGTCGTCATAATGGCCCCGCCCGCAGCGCGGGGCCATTTGCTTTTGGAGGTCACATGCCGACGAGACTGGACGAGGCCGCGCTCAAGCAGCTCTTTCTCGACGCGCGCACCCTCCGCGCCTGGCAGCAACGGGACGTGCCGGACAACGTGCTGCGCGAGGTCGTCGACCTCATGAAGATGGGTCCCACGGCGAACAACAGCCTGCCGGCCCGCGTGGTGTTCGTGAAGTCGCTCGCCGCCAAGGAGAGGCTGAAGCCGCATCTCTCGTCCGGCAACGTCGAAAAGACAATGACGGCGCCTGTTACAGCCATCGTCGGCTACGATCTGGAGTTCCATCAGCATCGGCCTGCCGGCGAGACGCCGCTGCAGGGCTTCGACGACAAGCCGGACCAGGCCCAGTTGGTTGCCTTTCGCAACGGGACGCTCGGTGGCGCCTATCTGATGCTGGCGGCACGTGCTGTCGGCCTCGATTGCGGCCCCATGTCTGGCTTCGACAACGCCGGCGTGGATCGGGAATTCTTCGCGGGAACCAAAACCAAATCGAACTTCCTCTGCAATCTCGGCTACGGCGATCCTTCCGGCCTTCGCCCGCGCGGTGGGCGCTTCACCTTCGACGAGATGGCAAAGATCATCTGATCGGCGCAATGAACATTCTCGCCTTCGACACGTGCTTCGGTGCCGTCTCTGCCGCCGTTCGGCGCCGGAGCCTGCCGGGTGAGTGGGCGCAACACGAAACGATCGAAGTCGGCGGCGGCGGCAATGCGGAACGGTTGTTCCAGATCATCACGGCCACTCTCGACGAGGCGGGACTTGAGCTCGCCGACATCGATCGCCTCGCGGTGACGCTGGGGCCCGGCACGTTCACGGGGTTGCGTGTCGGCACCGCGGCCGCCCGCGGTCTGGCGCTGGCCACCGGCAAGCCCGTCGTGGGCACATCGAGCCTTGCCGTGATCGCGGCGCAGGCCCGGCGGGTCGTATCCCAACTGCAAGGTGTACCCATCACGGTCGCCATGGATGCACGGCGCGGCGCGCTTTACGTCCAGCACTTCGGCTCGGACCGCGGACCGACAACTGAGCCAGCGCTCCTGACGCCAGCGGAGGCCGCGGACCGCATGTGCGGCGCGAGCGACAGCGTGGACATCCACATTGTCGGCTCAGGGGCCGAGCCGCTGGCCGACGCGATCCGGGCCCGCGGGCGCCACGCGCGGGTACAGTTAACAGACATCCAACCGCACGCCGGCGCGCTGGCGCTGATGGCGCCACATCTGGAGCCCCTCGCGAGCCTCACGCCGATCTATCTGCGCCAGCCCGACGCCAAAGAACCGGCCAGGCAACCGCAATACGTGGCCCAGCCGTGACCGAAGCCGAGCGCACGAGCATCCTTTGGGCGCACGCCGGCGACGCCGCCGAGCTGGCGCACCTCCACGGCGAGCTGTTCGACACCCCGTGGAGCGCGTCATCCATCGAGCAACTGCTTGCGCATCCCGGCAGCATCAGCCTGATTGCGCGCGCCGGACAGCCGTTGAGAACGGCAGGCTTTGCGATCGGCCAGGTTGCCGCCGACGAGGCCGAGCTGCTGACCGTCGCCGTGCGCAGGGATGCTCAGCGAAAAGGCGTCGGGAGAACCCTCGTGCAGGCCATCGGTCGGGCGGCCAAGAATGCCGGCGCCCGGAAGCTGTATCTGGAAGTCGCCGCAGACAATGCGGCCGCATTGGCGCTGTACGAGACGCTGCAGTTTACCGTGACCGGGCGTCGCAAGGGTTACTACGAGCGGCCGGGAGCACAGGCCGAGGATGCCATCACCATGGCCCTGCCGCTCTAGCCGGCCGCCTTTACGGGACCGGGCCAACCACGCTAAACCGCGCACGAAACGAGCAACGCAGTGCCGATGACCGCGAATAAGAAAGTCCACATCAAGACGTTCGGCTGCCAGATGAACGTCTACGACAGCGAGCGCATCGCCGAGACGCTGGCGCCGCACGGCTATTGCGAGACCGAGCGGAGCGAGGACGCCGACCTCATCGTCCTCAACACCTGCCACATCCGCGAGAAGGCCGCCGAGAAGGTGTATTCCGATCTCGGACGCATCCGCACGATCAAGGAGGCGCGGCGCGCAGCCGGCCAGGACACCATCGTTGCCGTGGCCGGCTGCGTTGCGCAAGCCGAGGGCGCCGAGATCACCCGGCGTGAGGCGAGCGTCGATCTCGTGGTAGGCCCGCAAAGCTACCACCACATCGGCGATCTCATCGCGCGCAGCCAGCGGACTGGCGAGCGGCTGGTCGAAACCGAATTTCCGAGCGCGACCAAGTTTGCCGCGCTCCCCGGGCGACCGTCCACGAAGGCCGCCGCAGCCGCATTCCTCACGGTGCAGGAAGGGTGCGACAAGTTCTGCTCGTTCTGCGTCGTGCCGTACACGCGCGGCGCCGAGTACTCGCGTCCCGTCGCGGACATCGAAGCGGAAGCGCGCAAGCTCGCCGGCAATGGCGTGCGCGAGCTGACGCTGCTTGGCCAGAACGTCAACGCCTACCACGGCGTAGGGACGGATGGACGCGACTGGTCGCTCGCCCGGCTGATTTCGCGGCTGTCGCAGATCGATGGCTTGGAACGCCTGCGCTACACGACCAGCCACCCGCGCGACATGTCGCCAGACCTGATCGCGGCCCACCGCGACGAGCCGAAGCTGATGCCGTTCCTGCACCTGCCGGTGCAGTCCGGAGCCGACCGCATTCTCGCCGCCATGAACCGCAAGCACACGTGCCAAGAGTACGTGACGCTCGTTGCGCGCATCCGCGCGGCGCGCCCGGATATTGCGCTCTCCACAGATATCATCGTCGGGTATCCCGGCGAGACCGACGAGGAGTTCGAGCGCACGCTCACCGTGCTGGAAGATGTCGGATTCGCGCAGGCCTACTCGTTCAAGTACAGCCCGCGCCCCGGAACACCGGCCGCCGACAAGCCGCAAATCCCCGAAGCCATCAAGGAGGAGCGGCTCCGCCGCGTACAGGCGGTCGTTGCGCGCCATCAGGCGGCCTTCAACGAAAGTTGTGTCGGCCGCCGGATGCCGGTCCTGTTCGAGAAGCCGGGCCGCCGTACGGGGCAGCTGATCGGCCGCTCACCCTATCTGCAATCGGTGCACGCTCAGGTGGCCGAATCGTCGATTGGGTCCGTTCTAAATGTCGAAATACTGGCTTGCGGGCCCAACAGCCTCGCGGGAACGTTAACGGTGGCGGCTTGATGAGGGCCCCTGATTCCATGCTACATTGCCCTATGAGGGACTGCTCATCGCAACCAATGACGGAGGCCGCCTAATTGACAGGCGTGCGCGGGCCAGCGGCGTCGAAAGCTGCCAAGACGCCCAAGGATGACCAAGTGCGATTGGTCGTCCCGTTCGAGGATAATCGTCATCTAAGCCGGCTGCTGGGCGAGTATGATGGGCACATGGCCCTGCTCGAGGAACGCCTCGGCATCGAGGCGCACGTGCACGGCAACGTCGTCACCCTGACCGGGCCGGCCGCGTCCACCGACATCGCGCGCGACGTGCTCGAGAAGCTGTACGCGCGCGTTGCCCGCGGCGAGGACGTCGGCCCCGGCGATATCGACGGCCTGCTGCGCCACGCCCCCGCGGACGGCCGCGAGAAGGACGGCCAGGCCCAGATTCGCACGCGCCGCAAGACCATCAACGCCCGCTCGCCGACCCAGACCACCTACATCCAGGCCTTGAACCAGGTTGACCTGGTATTCGGGCTTGGCCCCGCCGGAACGGGCAAAACCTATCTCGCGGTAGCTTACGCAGCTCAATGTCTGGAGCAGGGCCAGGTCGAGCGCATCGTCCTGTCGCGGCCAGCCGTCGAGGCGGGCGAACGCTTAGGCTTCCTGCCGGGTGACATGAAGGAGAAGGTCGATCCCTATCTCCGGCCGCTGTACGACGCACTCTACGACGTGCTGCCGCCGGCCAAGGTTGAACGCGACCTGACCACCGGCGTCATCGAGATCGCGCCGCTCGCGTTCATGCGCGGGCGCACGCTTGCACACTCGTTCGTCATCCTGGACGAGGCGCAGAACACGTCCTCGATGCAGATGAAGATGTTCCTCACCCGCCTCGGTGAGGGTTCCAAGATGGTGATTACAGGCGATCCCAGCCAGATCGACCTGCCGCCGGGCCAGGAATCCGGGCTCGAGCAGGCCGTGGGCCTGCTCCGCGGCGTCAAAGGTATCCAGACCGTACGCTTCACATCCAAGGATGTCGTGCGGCGGGATCTCGTCGCACGCATCGTCGAAGCGTACGACAAGGCGGGCGCCAAAGGCTGACTCGTATCATCATGAACGCAGCGACCGACAGCACGCCCGTATTGGCTTCAGAGCCCGCCGAAGAGGCCGAACCTCCAGAACGTTTCAACGCCGTTTTGATCGAGGAGGCCGGCGACTGGAGCGCGTTGCCGGCGCGGGAAGAACTGATCGCGCGCATCGCAGCCGTCATCACAATGCATCCGTCCTGCGCACGCCTGCGTGGACGCGAGGCCAATGTCGTGCTCGCCGATGACGCCCTCGTGCGGACACTGAACCGTACCTATCGCGGCAAGGATGCCGCCACCAACGTCCTGTCGTTCCCGTTCGCCGCCTCGCCAGGCTCAGAGGAAACCGGGCATCTCGGGGATGTCATCCTGGCGCAGGAAACCGTCCTCAAGGAAGCCGCCGCGCAGGGCATACCGGCCGAGCATCACCTGCAGCACCTCGTCGTGCACGGGCTTCTTCACCTGATCGGCTTCGACCACGAAACGGACGCGGAAGCGGCCGCCATGGAACAACTGGAAACCCGGATACTCGCCGAACTCGGCGTTCCGGACCCTTACGCCTCGATGCAATCCGACTGAGCACATGAGCAAAGAGAACGAAACCACGTCCATCCAGCCTGCCGACTCCGGCAGCGAGCCGTCGCAAAGCTGGCTGACCGGCTTGCGGGCACGGTTCGGCCGCGGAGGCCCGCCCACGTTGCGCGAGACGCTGGAGACCGCGCTTCAAAGCGCCGGCGAGGACCAGGCCTTCTCCGCCGAGGAGCGGCAGATGCTGCTCCGCACGCTTCGCTTCGGCGCGCTCAAGGTCGAGGATGTGATGGTTCCGCGCGCCGACATCATCGCCGTCGACGAAAGCAAGCCTATCCTCGAGCTGCTCAAGATATTCGATGCCGCCGGCGTGTCGCGCGTGCCGATCTACCACGAGACGCTGGATGACCCGCGCGGCATGGTGCACGTCAAGGACGTGCTGCGGTGGCTGATGGCGAATGCGCTGGGCCGGCCTGCCAGCGAAGGCTATGCACCGTCACTCGCCGTGCGGCGCGCCGCGATTCCCCCGCCGGATCTGTCCCGCGCCGATCTTTCGACGCCGATCTCCGCCGCCAAGGTTGGGCGCCCCATGATCTTCGTGCCGCCCTCCATGCCGGCGGCCAATCTGCTGATACGCATGCGAACAAGCCACATCCACATGGCTCTCGTGGTCGACGAGTACGGTGGCACGGACGGACTGATCACCATCGAGGACCTTGTCGAGCAGATCGTCGGCGAGATCGAGGACGAGCATGACGAGGCCGAAGCCGCCAATATCGCCCGCGATGCCAAGCTCGGCCTGGTGACGGCCGCGCGCACGCCGGTGCGGGAGCTCGAGGAGCATTTGGGCCTCAAGCTTCTCACGCCGGAGGAGGAGGCCGAGGTCGATACGCTGGGCGGGCTCATGTTCCTGCTGGCGGGACGCGTTCCGGTGCGCGGCGATGTCATCAAGCATCCCGCCGGCGTCGATTTCGAGGTGCTGGACGCCGACCCGCGCCGGGTCAAGAAATTGAGAGTGCACGTGCACCGCCCCGAAATTCCATCGAACGCCAAGTAACTCGCGCCCCGCCGCGTTAGATTTGCCTGCGGCTGCAGCCTTCCGGGACCCGTCATGCCGAGCAAGCTTGCGCTCAGGGACCTTGCCGATTGGCTGACCGGCCTCGCGGGCTGGCACCGGCGGCTGGCCGCGCTCCTGGCCGGCGCGCTCTCCGTTCTCGCGCTCGCGCCGTTCTTCGTGTCACCTGTGCTTTGGATGACGTTGCCGGCGCTGGTCTGGCTGCTCGACGGCGCCATTGCAGACAACAAGGGGCGCACCAGGCAGCGGTGGGTCAAGCGGCCGGCGTGGTCCGCTGCAGCGGTCGGCTGGTGGTGGGGCTTCGGCTACTTTCTCGCAGGGCTGTTCTGGATCGGCGAGGCATTTCTCGTCGAGGCGGGCCGCTTCGCCGTGCTGATGCCCTTCGCGGTGCTGCTCCTGCCGGCGGGACTGGCGATCTTTTATGCCGCGGCGGCCGCGGCAGCGGCCCGGTTCTGGCACACGGGGACTTATCGCGTGCTTGCGCTAGCCTTGTCGCTGGCTGCCATCGAGTGGCTGCGCGGCCACGTGCTTTCCGGCTTTCCCTGGAACGTCCTCGGTTATGCACTCACCCATCCGCTCCCACTCATGCAAAGTGCGGCGGTGCTGGGCATCTACGGGCTGACGCTGCTCGCCGTGCTGGTCTTCGCCTTGCCGCTCGTGCTGTGGCGCGATGCGTCCATGGCCAAGGCCAAGGTGATCGCCGTTGCCGTAGCTGCCGTACCGCTGCTGATCCTGGGTCTCCTTGGGCAGGTACGGCTTGCCTCCGCCACGTCCGAGATGGTGCCGGGCGTCAAAATCCGCATCGTCCAGCCGAGCATTCCGCAGCGCGAGAAATGGATCCGCGGCAATCAGGAGCGGATTTTCAGGACGCACCTCGACCTGTCCAAGCGCGACCCGTCGGGAAAGGAGGATGGCCTCGCGGGCGTCACGCACGTCGTGTGGCCGGAAGCGGCAATGCCGTTCATGCCGCTCGATACACCCGAAGCACTGGCCGCGATCGCGGCCACCTTCCCCGAGAACACGCTGCTGATCTCCGGTGCCCTGCGGGCTCAGCTGGCGCCGCCCGAGTCTCCCCTCACCTACCGCTTCTTCAATAGCCTGCTGGTGTTCGGCAAAGGCGCGCTGCTGGTCACGCTCTATGACAAGATCGACCTGGTGCCGTTCGGTGAGTTCCTGCCCCTGCGCAGGGTCCTAGAAGCCATCGGCCTCCGGCATTTCGCATATGCGGTCGGCAGCTTCGAGGCGGGTGCGTCACCGCGTCCCCTGCTCGAGATACCCGGCCTGCCGCCGGTGGTGCCGCTCATCTGCTACGAGGCCATTTTCCCGGGGGTTGTAGGGCGGAGCGGGAAACTCCCTGGTGTAATGGTTAACGTCACCAACGATGGTTGGTTTGGCAACACGACGGGTCCCAGGCAGCATCTTCACCAGGCGCGGGTGCGGGCGGTGGAGGAGGGATTGCCTCTCGTTCGCGCTGGAAACAATGGCATTTCCGCTGTTTTCGATGGCTACGGAAGAACCGTCGCCCGGCTCGACCTCAACGTACCGGGGTCGATCGATTCTCCCCTTCCGGTAGCGTTGACCATTCCCCTCTACGTCCGGTTTGGTGACTGGCTTTTCTTTACGGTCTGGTTACTCGGGGCGGCCATTCTAGGAATGGTAGTGTGGCGCCCCCCGCACACGCGGCCTCGCTCAATGGGTTAGCGCCCTTGTGCACAGCCGCAAAGTGACGCTTATGTCGCTGGATGACTGCGGGGCAGGAAGTGCGGGGCTTGTGATGTCTAGAGTAGGCGGTACGGCTGGGCCTGCAGAAGACGATGACAAAGGTCAGCGTCGGCCCAACCCCATCGACGTGCACGTCGGCAGCCGGGTGCGCTTCCGCCGCATGCTTCTCGGCATGAGCCAGGAGAAGCTTGGCCAGAAGCTCGGGCTGACATTCCAACAGGTCCAGAAGTACGAGAAGGGCATCAACCGCATCGGCGCCAGCCGACTGTTCGATTTGGCCCAGGTGCTGGGAGTCTCGGTAGAGTTTTTCTACGAGGAGGCACCCGCGGCGGAAGCAGCGACCTACGCACAGGACGGTTTGGCGGAGAAAACCGACGAGACCACCATCGTCGATTTCCTGCGCAGCCGGGACGGCCTGGAGCTGAACAAGGCGTTCGTGCGCATCACCGACCCGAAGGCACGGCGCGCCATCGTCGAGCTGGTTCGCAGCCTCGCCGAGGATGACAGCGCCGCCGATTGAGGCAATTTCCGGGTGGGCAGCCTCCCCCGCAATTGGGGTGCATCACTCGGACGTCAGCGCATCTTGACCCCCGATAGAAACGCTGCAAGAACGCTGGCGTTTGCTGTCCAGCCAAGGGGTATGCCAGGTGTCGCGCAAGTCCTATCTGTTTACGAGCGAGTCCGTTTCGGAGGGCCACCCCGACAAGGTCTGCGATCGCATCTCCGATGAAGTGGTCGATCTCTTCTTCCGCGAAGGCCCCAAGGCCGGCATCGATCCCTGGCAGCTGCGCGTCGCCTGCGAGACGCTCGCCACCACCAACCAGGTCGTGATCGCCGGCGAGACACGCGGCCCCCGCACGATCACCAGGGACTGGGTCGCGCACGTGGCGCGCCTCGCCATCAAGGACATCGGCTACGAGCAGGACGGTTTCCACTGGGAGAACGCGGACATCAAGGTTCTGCTGCATCCCCAGTCAGCCGACATCGCGCAGGGCGTCGACAGCGGCGGCAACAAGGATGAAGGCGCGGGCGACCAGGGCATCATGTTCGGCTACGCCTGCAAGGACACGCCGGAGCTGATGCCGGCACCGCTCTACTACAGCCACAAGATCCTGCGCCTGATTTCCGAGGCGCGGCACTCCGGCAAGGAGGCCGTGCTCGGCCCCGACTCCAAGAGCCAGGTGACGGTGCGCTATGAGAACGGCAAGCCGGCCGGCGTCACCCAGATCGTGGTGTCGCACCAGCACCTGGTCGAATCGATGACCTCTGCGCAGGTGCGCGAGCTGGTCGAGCCCTACGTCCGCAAGGCGCTGCCAGATGGCTGGATCAGCAAGGACACCGCCTGGCACATCAATCCGACGGGCAAGTTCTACATCGGCGGCCCTGACGGCGACACCGGCCTCACGGGGCGCAAGATCATCGTCGACACCTACGGCGGCGCGGCCCCGCACGGCGGCGGCGCGTTCTCCGGCAAGGACCCGACCAAGGTCGACCGCTCGGCCGCCTACGCGGCCCGCTACCTCGCCAAGAACGTGGTCGCCGCGGGCCTTGCCGACAACTGCACGATCCAGCTCGCGTATGCGATCGGCGTTGCCAAGCCGCTGTCGATCTACGTCGATCTGGCCGGCAACCCCAACAAGGTCGACGTCGCCAAGCTGGAGACCACACTCGGCGAGATGGTCGACCTCTCGCCGCGCGGCATCCGCAAGCACCTCGATCTCAACAAGCCGATCTACGCCCGCACCGCCGCTTACGGCCACTTCGGCCGCGAGCCGGACAAGGACGGCGGTTTCTCCTGGGAGAAGACCGACCTCGCCGCGAAGCTGAAATCTGCGATGGCGTGAGGGCTCAAGCCCTCACCACTGGAGGGCTTGAATGGGCCGGCGGAAGGACCCGCATGAGGCCGCGCGCCGCAAGCTGATCGCCTTCGACGGCGAGACCTGGCAGGCGCTGCACCAGCTGTCGCTCGACAGCATGAAGTCTGTTCAGGAGCTCGCCGACGAAGCTTTCGGCGACCTCCTGCGCAAGCACCGGCGTCCCGTTACGCTCAAGGATGCCTTGCGTGAGAGCGCCCGGTTGGTGCCGGCGAACGATCCGAGCGGCGGGCGCAAGCGCAAAGGCCGGTAGACGGCTACTCCTTTCCAAATGCAAGACGCACGAGACCTTCGATCCTATGGGCGCCGGCGCGGTCGGGCCCGGAGCCGCAGGCAGCAGGAATTGTGGTTGCAGGTGCTGCCGCGGTTCGCGCTGGCGCCGGAGGAGGTGTCGAGCCAGGCTGCGACCGATGTCTGGCTGGAGATCGGCTTCGGCGGCGGCGAGCATTTGGTATGGCAGGCGTCGCACCACCCGGCCGTCAGAGTGATCGGGTGCGAGCCGTTCGAGGATGGTGTCGTCAAGGTTCTCGACGCGATCGAAGCCAACGACCTTTCCAACATTCGTCTTTGGACCGACGACGCGCGCCCCCTTTTGCGCGCGTTGCCACACGCGAGCCTCAGCCGGGTCTTCATCCTTTTTCCGGACCCGTGGCCGAAGGCCCGCCACCAGAAGCGGCGGCTGGTATCGCCGCACACCATCGACGAGCTTGTCCGCGTCATGCGGCCGAGCGCCGAATTGCGCATTGCCACCGACATCGGATCGTATGCGACGGCAATACTCCAGGCCGTCCTGGGCAGCCCGCACTTCGACTGGGAGTGCGAAAGCCCCTCGGACTGGCGGCTGCGCGCGCTAGACTGGCCCGGCACCCGCTATGAGGCCAAAGCCCTTGCAGCGGGCCGACGCTGCTACTACTTCCGCTTCAGACGATGTGGTTAAGGCCAAGCCTTCGGCTGGTATACCCGCGGCATTTTGTACAGTTCGCGCTTGCCAAGCGTGCATTTGCCGCCTAGTATTCAGGCGCTCATGATCATCTCAACTCTGAGAGTGGGCCCTCGGGGTCCGCTCTTTTTGTTTTGGGGTAAGGCCTTGGGCACTCCAGACAGAGCTGAACGGCTTCTTCGCAGGGCGAAACACGGTGACTGGCGCGATTTCTGAAGCGCGCTTTATTCGCGAAACGGGCGTGGCGGCAGACATTGCCTCGCTGATCGAGGCGCCGTTGATCGATCTGGGTTTCCGCCTCGTGAGGGTGATGATATCCGGACGCAACGGAACAACCGTGCAGATCATGGCGGAGCGCCCCGACGGCACGATGACGGTGGAAGACTGCGCCCTGGTTTCACGCAACATCTCGCCGCTGATGGATGCGCACGATCCGATTGCGGGTCAGTATGCGCTGGAGATTTCTTCGCCCGGCATTGACCGGCCGCTGACGCGAGCCTCCGACTTCGATGATTGGGCAGGACACGAGACGAAGCTGGAAACGCGGGAGCTCATCGCCGGCAGGAAGCGGTTTCGCGGCGTGATCGAAGGCCGGCAGGACGATACGGTCAGCCTGACGCTCGAGCCTGACCAGGGTGGCGAAACGATCAGCCTCCCGATCGCATCGATCTCGGAGGCGCGGCTCGTTCTGACGGACGAGCTGATCCGGGAGACGCTGCGACGAACGAAGAAACACGTGGAGGCGATGGCCGCTTCCGAAGACGACAACAACTGATCTGGAATTTGTGAAGACGGAGGGTGCCAGAGTATGGCGCAGGCAGGCGTAAGCGCAAATCGGCTCGAGCTGCTGCAGATTGCGGATGCAGTTGCGCGCGAGAAGTCCATCGACCGGAAGATCGTGATCGAGGCGATGGAAGACGCGATCCAAAAGGCTGCAAAGTCGCGCTATGGCGCGGAGAACGACATCCGCTGCGAGATCGATCCGAAGTCGGGTGACACCAAGCTGACCCGCGTGCTGGAGGTGGTCGAGCAGGTCGAGAACGACTCGACGCAGATCAACCTAGCGGATGCAAAGCGGCGCAAGGCGGAAGCAAAGCTCGGTGACCTGATCGCCGAGACCCTCCCGCCGCTCGACTTCGGCCGCGTGGCGGCGCAGAACGCCAAGCAGGTCATCGTGCAGAAAGTGCGCGAGGCCGAGCGCGAGCGCCATTTCAACGAATACAAGGACCGCGTCGGCGAGATCGTCAACGGCACGGTCAAGCGCGTCGAGTACGGCAACGTCATCGTCGACCTCGGCCGCGCGGAAGGCATCGTGCGCCGCGACGAGATGATCCCGCGCGAGAACGTGCGGCTGGGCGACCGGCTGCGGGCCTACATCTACGACGTGCGTCGCGAACCGCGCGGACCGCAGATCTTCCTGTCGCGCGCGCGGCCGGAGTTCATGTCGCTGCTGTTCCGGCAGGAAGTGCCCGAAATCTACGACGGCATCGTGCAGATCAAGTCGGTGGCGCGCGATCCGGGATCGCGGGCGAAGATTGCCGTGATCTCCAAAGATTCCTCGATCGATCCTGTCGGCGCCTGCGTCGGCATGCGCGGCGCGCGCGTGCAGGCGGTCGTCGGCGAGCTGCAGGGCGAGAAGGTCGACATCATCCAGTGGAACCAGGATGCGGCGACGTTCATCGTCAACGCGCTGGCGCCGGCTGAAGTCACCAAGGTCGTGCTCGACGAGGATTCCAACCGCATCGAGGTGGTGGTGCCGGAGAGCCAGCTCTCGCTGGCCATCGGCCGCCGCGGACAGAACGTGCGCCTCGCCTCCCAGCTGACAGGCTGGGACATCGACATCCTGACCGAGCAGGAAGAGTCGGAGCGGCGGCAGAAGGAGTTCACCGAGCGCTCGCAGCTGTTCATGGAGGCGCTGGACGTCGACGAGGTCATCGCCCAGCTGCTGGCGACGGAAGGCTTCGAGACCGTCGCCGAAGTCGCCTTCGTCGACACGGGCGAGATCGCCCACATCGAGGGCTTCGACGAGGACACCGCCAACGAAATCCAGACACGCGCGCGCGAGTTCCTCGAGCGCCAGGAGGCCGAGCGCGACGCCAAGCGCAAGGAACTCGGCGTGGCCGACGAGCTGGCGGCGATTGCCGGCGTCAATACGGCGATGCTGGTGGCCTTCGGCGAGAACGATATCAAGACGGTCGAAGACCTAGCCGGCGCCATTCCCGACGATCTCATCGGCTGGACCGAGCGCAAGAAGGAGAAGGATGCAGAGCCCGTCCGCCACAAGGGTGCGCTGGATGGCCTGGAGGTTGGCCGCAAGGAAGCGGAAGACATGATCATGGCGGCGCGCATTGCTGCAGGCTGGGTGAGCGAGGAAGACCTGGAGCGCATGCGCAACGAGCAGGCTGCGGCAGCAGCCGCGGCCGAGGCGGCAAAGACGGCCAGCGAGCCGGCGGCCGTCAAGGCATAGCGGCGATGTACAGAGGGCATCAGCAACGCGATGGGCGACAAGGCGACAACAGGCGAGAGGAGCGGCCGCGCAGCGGACGCGTCCGTGCGCCTGTGCGCCGTCTCGCGCACGCAGGCCGAGCCTGACGACCTCATCCGCTTTGTCGCCGGCCCCGACGGACAGATCGTCCCGGATCTGACGCGGCGCCTGCCGGGGCGCGGCGTCTGGGTGGGCGCAACCCGCAAGCTGGTGCGCACGGCAATCCAGCAGAAGGTGTTCAGCCGCAGCCTGAAACAGCCCGTTTCGGTGGCAGACGACCTCGATCTGCTCATCGAGCGCCTGATGACACGGCGGCTTGCCGAAGCCGTCAGCATCGCCAACAAGGCGGGACTGCTCGTCACCGGGTTTGCCAAGGTTGACGAACAACTTGAGAAGGGTCGGGTAACCGTTCTCATCCATGCTTCGGATGGGGCCTTGGGCGGCGCAACAAAGCTCGATCGCAAGTTCCAAGCCTTGCTCGGCCCGGAGGCCTTCGAACAGGCCGTTGTGAACCAATTGACCGGGCCCGAATTGGACTTGGCCATCGGCCGGTCAAATGTGGTACATGCTGCGGCGTCCGAGGGTGGCGCCAGCCTCAGGATCCTGCAAGAAGCCGCACGCCTACGCCGATATCGGTCCGGCGAGCCGCCTATTGCGCCGGAATTGAACACAGGACGTGTATGAGCGAAACGAAAGAAACGACGGACAAGACCCTTAGCGTAGGCCGCAAACCGCTCAGCCTGAAGCGCACGGTGGAGTCCGGGCACGTCCGGCAGAGCTTCAGCCATGGCCGGTCGAAGTCTGTCGTCGTCGAAAAGAAGAAGAAGCGGACCATCTCTGCCCCGGGCGAGGGTGAAGCCCAGGAGAGTGGTGGCGACGTAGGCGGTCCTGGCGGCCTTTCGACGGGCGAGATGGATGCGCGTGCGCGCGCCCTCCAAAGTGCCCGCGAACTGGCGGAGCAGGAGGCCCAGGAGGCCGCTGTCCAGCAGGAGGCACAGCGCGCCAGGGAGGAAGCCGAACGGGCCAAGGCACCGCCACCGAGCGAGGTCACCCCCGCCACCGCCACGCCGGCACCTGCCGCCGAACCGGCTCCCACCGCTCCGCCGGTCGTGGCCAAGAAGCCCGAGCCCGTACGCGGACCGATCGTTGTGCTTCCGTCGGCCGACAAGCCGAAGACCGACTTGCGCCGGCCGGAAACCGCTGCCAAGCGCAAGCTCGATGCCGAGCCCACGGATGACGATGACGCGCGATCGAAGAAGAAGGGCGCCAAGGTTGCACGCACGCCCACGCGTCCCGGCGAGGAACGCCGGGAACGCGGCAAGCTTACGATCAACAACGCTTTCGACGAGGCACAGCGGCAACGCTCGCTGGCCTCGCTGCGGCGCAAGCGCGAACGCGAGAAGCTGAAGCAGGCCGGCGTCCAACAGCCGCGCGACAAGGTCATGCGCGAAGTCATCATTCCTGAGGTGATCACCATCCAGGAGCTTTCCAACCGCATGACGGAGCGCGCCGTCGACCTCATCCGGCTGCTGATGTCGCAAGGCGCGATGCACAAGATCAACGATGTGATCGACGCCGACACCGCGGAACTGCTGGTGCGCGAGTTCGGTCATACGCCCAAGCGCGTGTCCGAATCCGACGTCGAGGAAGGCTTCACGGGAACGGCCGACACTGACGAGGACCAGGTTCCGCGCGCGCCGGTCGTGACCATCATGGGCCACGTCGACCACGGCAAGACCTCGCTGCTGGACGCCATTCGCCAGACCAACGTGGTCGCGGGCGAAGCCGGCGGCATCACGCAGCACATCGGCGCCTACCAGGTGGTCGCGCCGAACGGACAAAAGATCACCTTCATCGATACGCCGGGCCACGAGGCCTTCACGGCGATGCGCGCACGCGGCGCCAAGGTCACCGACCTTGTGGTGCTGGTGGTTGCCGGCGACGACGGCGTCATGCCGCAGACGGTGGAAGCCATCAACCACGCCAAGGCTGCCGGCGTGCAGATCATCGTCGCCATCAACAAAATGGACAAGCCGGACGCCGATCCGCAGCGCGTTCGCACCGACCTCCTGCAGCACGAAATCATCGTGGAAAGCATGTCGGGCGAGACGCTCGAAGTCGAGGTATCGGCGCTCAAGAAGACGGGCATCGACAAGCTGCTCGAGGCCATCCTCCTGCAGGCGGAACTGCTCGAGCTGAGGGCCAATCCGAACCGCTCGGCGGAAGGCGTCATCATCGAGGCCAAGCTGGAGCGCGGTCGCGGCCCGGTCGGCACCGTGCTGGTGCAGCGCGGCACCCTCAAGGTCGGGGACATCATCGTGGCAGGCTCCGCCTGGGGCCGCGTGCGCGCGCTGATCGACGATCAGGGCGAGCCCGTAGCCGAGGCCGGACCCTCGGTGCCGGTCGAGATCCTGGGCTTTGACTCCGCGCCGGAGGCCGGCGACCCGTTTGCCGTCGTCGAGAACGAGGCAAGGGCCCGCGAGATCACCGACTACCGCGTCAGGAAGCGCCGGCAGACGCTGGGCGCGGCGGGCACCGCCCGCACGCTCGAGCAGATGATGCAACAGCGCAAGGAGGCTGGCCGCAAGGAGTTCCCGCTGGTCGTCAAGGGCGACGTGCAGGGCTCCGTGGAAGCCATCCTCGGCGCCCTGAAGAAAATCGGAAACGACGAGGTGGAAGCCCGCATCGTGCATTCCGGCGTCGGCGGCATCACCGAATCGGACATTGCGCTCGCCAACGCGGCCAACGCCGTGGTGATCGGCTTCAGTGTGCGCGCAAACTCGCAGGCAAAAGCCGTCGCCGATCAGTCCGGCGTGGAAATCCGCTACTACAACATCATCTACGATCTGGTGGACGATGTGAAAGGCGTGATGTCCGGTCTACTCGCGCCTCTGGTGCGCGAGGTGTTCCTGGGCAACGCGCGCATCCTGGAGGTGTTCAACATCTCCAAGGTGGGCAAGGTTGCCGGTTGCCGCGTGACGGACGGCAAGGTGGAACGCGGCGCCAAGGTGCGCCTGATCCGCGACAACGTGGTGATCCACGAAGGCACGCTGTCGACGCTCAAGCGCTTCAAGGACGAGGTGAAGGAAGTGCCGGCCGGACAGGAGTGCGGCATGGCGTTTGCCAACTACCAGGACATCCGCGAAGGCGACGTCATCGAGTGCTTCAACGTCGAGACGATCGCGCGCTCGCTGTAACGGTGCGCCGGCCCCGAGCGGCCGGCGCGATTTTCCCGGGCGGCCCAAGCGTTGGCGGCCCCTAAGGCTTGACGCTTCCCATGCCCTCTCGCCGTCCAGAAAAGAGCACAGGCCCCTCGCAGCGGCAGTTGCGCGTCGGCGAACTCATCCGCCACGCGTTCGCCGAGATGCTGGCGCGCGGGGACATCCATGACGACGTGATCGCATCGCATGTCGTCACCATTCCCGAAGTGCGCATGTCGCCCGATCTGCGTCTTGCGACGATCTATGTGATGCCGCTGGGCGGCAAGGACGTGAAACCCGTGCTCGAAGCGCTCGGCCGCCACAAGAAGTACATCCGCGGCGAGATCGCGCACGAGATCAACCTCAAGTTCGCACCCGACATCCGCTTCATGAAGGATGAGAGTTTCGAGGAAGCGGAGCGGATAGACCGTCTGCTCGCCAGCGAAAAAGTGCGGCAGGACCTGACGAAATAACACATGGCACGCCGCAAAAAAGGCAGGGCCGTCAGCGGCTGGCTGGTCCTGGACAAGCCCGGAAGCATGACCTCCACCCAGGCGGTGGGAACCGTGCGGCGCCTGCTCGACGCGCAGAAGGCCGGACACGCCGGCACGCTCGACCCGCTCGCCACCGGCGTGCTGCCGATTGCGTTCGGCGAGGCGACGAAGACCGTCCCGTACGCCGTGGACGGCGAGAAGCGCTATCGCTTCACGGTACAGTGGGGTGCCGAAACCGACACGGACGACGCCGAAGGGCGCGTTACCGCAACGTCCGATGTGCCGCCGCAGCCGCCGGCCATCGAGGCGCTGCTGCCTAGTTTCATCGGCGAGATCATGCAGCAGCCGCCGGCCTTCTCGGCCATCAAGGTCGACGGCGCGCGCGCCTACGATCTTGCGCGCGCAGGCGAGACCGTCGAGCTGCAGGCGCGGCCGGTGCACATCTCATCGCTCAAGCTCACCGGCATGCCGGATGCGAGCTCGGCGGTGTTCGAGGCGACATGCGGCAAGGGCACCTACGTGCGGGCCCTGGCGCGCGACATGGGCCGGGCGCTGCGCTGCTTCGGGCACGTCACGGCGTTGCGGCGCACGCGCGTCGGCGGTTTCGACGAGCAGGATGCCGTCTCGCTGGAGCAGCTCGAGGCCGCCGCCAAGACCGGACCCGAAGCCGCCGCAGGCCTGCTTCAGCCCATCGAGGCCGCCCTCTCGAGCCTCTTGTCGTTCGACCTGGCGCGCAAGGACGCCGCACGGCTGCTGCAGGGCCAACCGGTCATCATCCGGGGCCGGGATGCGCCGGCGGAGGTGGACGCCTGCTACGCCATGTGCGGCGGCCGGCTGGTCGCCCTGAGCCGCATTCAAAAGGGGCAGCTCATGCCGCTAAGGGTCTTTAACTTCAGGGAAAATGCGGGCTCATAGCCCCGAAGACCTACCGAGTTTTCCCCCTCGCAATCAAATGTATTTCGTGTATAAGGCGCATCACCTGCGTTCCGCGCACTGCGCAATGCGGGCCTCCGCGACCTGTGCTGGACGACATCCCGGCCGTGGCCGCTTTCTTCCCTTCCAAATGAAAGGCTATCCGATGTCGCTGAGCACAGAGCGCAAGCAGAAGATCGTCAAGGACTACGCGACCAAGAAGAACGACACGGGCTCCCCCGAAGTGCAGGTCGCGCTTCTCACCGAACGCATCAATGGACTGACAGAGCATTTCAAGGCGCACAAGAACGACAACCATTCCCGGCGTGGCCTGCTCAAGATGGTCAGCTTGCGCCGTCGTCTCCTCGACCACGTCAAATCCAAGGACGAGGGACGCTACCAGAAGATCATCGATCGCTTGGGCATCCGCCGCTAGGCATCCGGCCGTTTGCGTCTCGCGGATTGCATTGGCTGTCGCGCGGGGCGGGAACTGCCGAGCCTGCGCATGACACGCCGCGTCCGATGCGGCCTATAACCAGAAACGAGATACGACATGTTCGACAAACAACGCGTGGAAATCGAGTGGGCCGGGCGCAAGCTCAGCTTCGAGACGGGCCGCATGGCGCGTCAGGCCGATGCTGCCGTTCTCGCCCAGTACGGCGAGACGAGCGTTCTCGCGACCGTGGTCGCCGCAAAGAGCGTGCGCGCGGGCATAGATTTCTTCCCGCTCACCGTGAACTATCAGGAGAAGACCTACGCCGCCGGCAAAATTCCCGGCGGCTTTTTCAAGCGCGAAGGCCGTCCGAGCGAGAAGGAAACGCTCACCTCGCGCCTGATCGACCGGCCGATCCGCCCCCTGTTCGTGGAGGGCTTCAAGCACGAGACGCAAGTCGTGCTGACGGTGCTGTCGCACGACATGGAGAATGATCCCGACATCGTCGCCCTGGTCGCGGCATCGGCGGCGCTGACGCTGTCGGGCCTGCCTTTCCTGGGACCCATCGGCGCGGCACGCGTCGGCGTGATCAACGGCGAGTTCGTGCTCAACCCGATGATCGACGAGATGGCCAACAGCGACCTCGACCTCGTCATCGCCGGCACCGGCGATGCGGTGATGATGGTGGAGTCGGAGGCCAAAGAACTGCCCGAGAAGCAGATGCTCGAGGCCGTGATGTTCGGCCACCGCGGCTTCCAGCCCGTGATCAACGCCATCATCAAGCTGGCGGAGAAGGCGGCTAAGGAGCCATGGAACTTCCAGCCCCCCGACACGTCCAAGTACAAGGACAAGGTGCGCGAGCTGGTCGAGGCCGACCTGCGCAAGGCATTTGCGACCCCCGAGAAGCAGAAGCGGCACGAGCTGGTCGACGCGGCCAGCGCCAAGGTCAAGAAAGAACTGCTGCCCGCCGACGCCGATGCCAACGAGCAGGTGCTGCTGGCATCCGTGTTCAAGGGCCTCGAATCCGACGTCGTGCGCGGCGACATCATCAAGACCCAGAAGCGTATCGACGGCCGCGACCTCAAGACAGTGCGTCCGATCGTTTCCGACGTACACGTGCTGCCGCGCACGCACGGCTCGGCGCTGTTCACGCGCGGCGAGACGCAGGCGATCGTGGTTGCCACCCTCGGCACCGGCGACGACGAGCAGTTCATCGACGCGCTGGAAGGCACCCGCAAAGAGCGCTTCATGCTGCACTACAACTTCCCGCCCTACTCGGTGGGTGAGACGGGACGCATGGGTTCGCCGGGGCGGCGCGAGATCGGCCACGGCAAGCTGGCCTGGCGCGCCGTGCATCCGCTGATGCCCTCGGCGGAAGAGTTCCCCTACACGGTCCGCCTCGTGTCCGAAATCACCGAATCCAACGGCTCTTCGTCGATGGCGACGGTATGCGGCAGCTCGCTGGCGCTGATGGATGCCGGCGTGCCGCTGAAGCGGCCGGTGGCCGGCATCGCCATGGGCCTGATCAAGGAAGGCAACGGCTTCGCCGTGCTGTCCGACATCCTGGGCGACGAGGACCACCTCGGCGATATGGACTTCAAGGTGGCGGGCACCGAGAAGGGTGTCACGGCGCTGCAGATGGACATCAAGATCACGGGCATCACCGAAGAGATCATGCGCATTGCGCTGGACCAGGCTTACGCCGGGCGCATGCACATCCTCGGCGAGATGGGCAAGGCCCTTTCCGGAGCGCGTACCGAGCTCGGCGAGCACGCCCCGCGCATCGAGACCATCAAGATCCCGGTCGACAAGATCCGCGAGGTGATCGGTTCGGGCGGCTCGGTGATCCGCGACATCGTCGCAACGAGCGGCGCCAAGGTGGACATCGAGGATGACGGCACCGTGCAGGTGGCCGCCTCCAAGCGCGAGGCGATCGAGGCCGCACTGGCCCGCATCCGCGCCATCACGTCCGAGCCCGAGGTCGGCACGATCTACAAGGGCAAGGTCGTGAAGATCATGGAGTTCGGCGCCTTCGTGAACTTCTTCGGCAAGCAGGACGGCCTGGTGCACATCTCGCAGCTGGCGCAGGGCCGGCCGGAGCGTGTCGAGGACATCGTCAAGGAAGGCCAGGAAGTCTACGTCAAGCTGCTGGGCTTCGACGATCGCGGCAAGGTGCGCTTGTCCATGAAGATCGTGGACCAGGCCACGGGACAGGAGATCCCGCGCGCCGAGGGCGAGCCGGAGGAGGTGTTCGAGAGCCGTCCGCCGCGCCGCGACCGCGGTGACAGAGGCGGGCGCGAACGCCGCCGGGGCTGACACGCCGCCGCAGCGCAGACATGCAAACGGGCCGCTGCTGCGGCCCGTTTTTATTTGTCCGTAATCGTGAGCCGAGGTGCGCTAGCGCTTCTCGATGGTCACGTTCGGCAGCTTGATCTCGACCGTGTTGCGCTGGCGATCCCAGTAGAGGTAGCCGAGCACAACGACTGCGACCAGCAGCGCTCCGATCATGAAGGACTTCATATCGGCCATATCGGGCTCCACGAGAATGTGTGGAGCTTGAACGCTGCAGGGCCGCGAAGGTTCCGCCTCAGCGCTGGCTGGAGACCTGACCGTTTTGCGACGGATCGCTTTCGGCGGCGTCGGACGAGGCCAACTGGCGGAGGAGGGCCCGAACGGGATCGGGCAGCCCGGCCTGGACAATGTCGCTGGTCTGGTCCCTCAGCTTCTTGCCGATTCTTTGTATTGTGCGGTTGTTACTCATTGTATGTCTGCCTTCCGGTAAATCTAACGTGGTAGGGACCTCGCGGTTCCGATCTGGCCGGGGCCATTTGCCTTGGGGCTCAATGTTCAGGATTTGCTAAGCTACAGCTTCCAGAGCGAGGGAAGACCCATGCACCGCCAGTCGCTGACCGAGTACGCCACGCCCCTGCAGGCCACGGAGGCACCGACGCCAACGCCGCAAGGCACCGAAGTCCTCCTGCGCGTGACACACTGCGGCGTGTGCCATTCGGACCTGCATCTGCAGGACGGATACTTCGATCTCGGCGGCGGGCAGAAACTGGACGTGCGCGGCTCGCGTCAGTTGCCGTTTACCTTCGGGCATGAAATCGCGGGCACGGTGGAGGCCGCCGGCCCCGACGCGCAGGGCGTGGATAAGAACAAGCGCTACGCGGCATTCCCCTGGATCGGTTGCGGCAAGTGCGGGCTGTGCGCGCGCGGCGATGAGCACATCTGCAACGCGCCCCGCGCACTCGGCATCACCGTGGACGGAGGCTATGCCACCCATGTGCTGGTGCCGCATCCGCGCTACTTGATCGATGCCGACGGCGTTGCGCCCGAGTTCGCCGGCGCGCTGATGTGCTCCGGGCTGACCGGCTACAGCGCCATCAAGAAGGCGATTCCCTACCTGCGCGTCGGCCCGCTGATGATCGTCGGACTCGGCGGCGTCGGCATGATGGGGCTGCAGTTCGCGCGCGCCATGACAGACAAGCCGATTTTTGTGGCCGATATCGATGGGAGCAAGCGCGAGGCCGCGCTCAAGCTCGGCGCTGCGGAGGCCTTCGATCCGGCCGACCCGGGCGCGCGCAAGGCGATCGCCAAGGCCTCGGGCGGCGGCGTGGGCGCGGCAGTGGATTTCGCCGGCTCCGACAAGTCGCTCGCCTTCGCGCACGCGCCGGTGGCCAAGGGCGGCGCGGCCATCGTGGTCGGACTGTTCGGCGGCAGCTTCAGCCTGCCCGTGCCGATGTTCCCCTTGCGGGCGCTGACCATCATGGGCAGCTACGTCGGCTCCATGGCGGAAGCGAAGGAGATGATGGACCTGGTGCGCGCCGGCAAGGTCGCGCAGATCCCGATGGAACAACGACCCCTGGATCAAACCAACCGCTCGCTCGACGAGCTACGCGCCGGCAAGGTTGTCGGCCGCATTGTCATCACGCCCTGAGGATCGACCAATGAAAATCACGGTAATGGGCCCCGGCGGGGTCGGGGGATACTTTGGCGGCCGGCTGGCCGCGGCGGGCAACGAGGTCACGTTCGTCGCGCGCGGCAGCCATCTGGAGGCAATGCGCAGCAAGGGCCTGCGCCTCGACAGCGAGATCGGCAGCGTGCACCTGAACCCAGTGAAGGTGGTTGCCAGCGCAGCCGAGATTCCCGCGGCCGACGCCGTCATCTTCGCGGTGAAGATGCGCGACACGGAAAGCGCGGCCGAGAGCCTGAAGGGGCTGACGGCCAAGGGCGCAACCATCTTCACGTTCCAGAACGGCGTGGAGAGTGCCGAGCGGATCGGCAAGATCACCGGGCCCGACAGCGTGGTGGAGGGCGCAGCGCGCATCGCCTCCAACATCCCCGAACCCGGCGTGATCAAGCAGATCGGCAAGTTCGCCAGCCTGGAGTTCGGCGAGCGCGACAGCAAGCCGACCCCGCGCGTGACGGCTTTTCACGAGGCGTGCGTGAAGGCAGGGATCGATGCGCGCATATCGGAGAACATCTCGCGCACGCTGTGGCTGAAGTTCGCCATGCTGTCAGCCGTGTCAGGCATGACGGCGCTGACGCGCGGCCCGCTCGGCCCCATCCGCGACCGGGCGGAAAGCTATGCCATGCTCAAGGATGCGGTGCAGGAGACGGTGGCCGTCGGGCTGGCGCTGAAGACCGGGCTCAAGCCGGAGGACGCCGCCAGCACCATCAAGCTCATCGACGGCTTGCCGCGCCCGATGATGGCCTCCATGTGCCATGACCTGCTGGGCGGCAAGCCGATCGAGATTGCCGGCATCTCAGGCGCGGTGGCTCGGCTCGGCAAGGCCAACGGCGCCCCGGCGCCGACCCATGCCTTCATCGCTGCCGCGCTGGCACCGTTCACGGACGGACCGCCGAAGGTTTGAAGCGCTTTCGCTAAGAAAGAGGGACGGCAACGCGAACGCGCGGGGTAGGCGTCTCAAGGCGCGGCCGAACCCACCGATAGGTGGATCCGGCCAAAGCCCGAGGATGGCGTCAGGCTAGCGGTCGGCGAGGCGCGCCGCGTTCAGGCGGAGCGCGTTGCCGATCACGGACACCGATGACAGGCTCATGGCCGCGGCCGCGACCATGGGCGACAGCAGCACACCGAACACCGGGTACAGCACGCCGGCTGCGATCGGGACGCCGAGCGCGTTGTAGCCGAACGCGAACACCAGGTTCTGCCAGATGTTGGAGACCGTCGCCTCGGACAGGCGGCGGGCCCGCACGATGCCGCCGAGGTCACCCTTCAGCAGCGTGATGCCGGCGCTCTCGATGGCGACGTCCGCGCCGGTACCCATGGCGATGCCGACGTCGGCGGCGGCGAGCGCCGGCGCGTCGTTGATGCCATCGCCCGCCATGGCGACCTTGCGGCCCTGCGCCTTGAGATCCGCCACCAACCGCGCCTTGTCCTCCGGCATGACATCGGCGTGGACCGTCTCGACGCCGAGCTTGCGCGCAACGGCCAACGCCGTGGTGCGGTTGTCGCCCGTCGCCATCACGACGTCGATGCCGTGCTTGCGCAGGACGGCGATGGCATCCTTGGCGGACGGCTTGATCGGATCCGCCATCGCGAACCAGCCGGCGAGCTTGCCGTCGACGGCCGCCAGCAAGGCAATGCCGCCATCCTCGCGGAGCGCCTGCAGCGGCGCGCCCGACGAGGCGGTGGAGATGCCGAGGCTCTCCATCAGCCGTGCCGTTCCGAGGGCAACCTCGCGGCCGTTGACGCGGCCACGAATGCCCTGGCCCGATATGGCGTGGAAGGTCTCGGCCGCGGGCAGCTTGATGCCGCGCGCTTCAGCGCCCTTCACGATCGCCTCTGCCAGCGGATGCTCGCTCGCCTTCTCGAGGGCCGCAGCCAGGCCGAGAAGCTCGGTCTCGGCGAAGCCGGGAAGGGCCGTCATCGATGACAGCACGGGCTTGCCTTCGGTCAGCGTGCCGGTCTTGTCGACGATGAGGGTGTCGATGCCGGCCATGCCTTCCAGCGCGGCCGCGTTCTTCACCAGCACGCCTTCGCGCGCACCGCGGCCGGTCGCCACCATGATCGACATGGGCGTCGCCAGGCCCAGCGCGCAAGGACAGGCGATGATGAGCACGGACACCGCCGCGACCATGGCATAGGCGAGCGCCGGAGACGGCCCAAGCACAAGCCAGGTCACGAAGGCGAGCACGGCGATGAGCACGACGCTCGGCACGAAGTAGGCCGCGACGCGATCGACAAGGGACTGGATGGGGGCACGGCTGCGCTGGGCATGTGCCACCATCTCGACAATGCGGGCGAGCACGGTTTCCGAGCCGACCTTGCGCGCCTCCATGATGAAGGCGCCGGCCTTGTTGATGGTACCGCCGGTGACGGTCGCGCCCGGCGCCTTCTCGACGGGGACGGGCTCGCCTGTAAGCAGTGATTCATCGACGGTCGACTGGCCTTCGTGCACCACACCGTCGACGGGGATCGACTCGCCCGGCCGCACACGCAGGCGGTCGCCGGGGTGGACATGGGCGAGCGGGATGTCGGTTTCGCTCCCATCCGCGCCGACGCGCCGCGCCGTCTTGGGCGCAAGGTTCAGCAGGGCGCGAATGGCGCCGCCGGTGCGCTCGCGCGCCTTCAGCTCCAGCACCTGGCCGACGAGCACCAGCGTGACGATGACGGCAGCCGCCTCGAAGTAGCGGCCCACGGCACCGTGCATCAAGAATTCCTGCGGGAACAGGCCCGGTGCGAGCACGGCCACGACGCTGTAGAGATAGGCCGCCAGCACGCCGATGGAGATCAGCGTCCACATGTTCGGGCTGCGGTTGCGGATCGAGGCCCAGCCGCGCTCCAGGAACGGCCAGCCGGCCCACAGGACCACGGGGGTCGCGAGCACGAGCTCGACCCAGCCCACGGTCTGCGGCGACAGCCAGCTATGCACGGGCAGGCCGAGGTCCGGCCCCATGGCCAGAACGACCACCGGAATCGTAGCCACGGCAGCGACGGCCAGACGCCGCCTGAAGTCGATCAGCTCCGGATTTGGCCCGTCGACGGCGGCCGTGGGGTCCTTCGGCTCCAGCGCCATGCCGCAAATGGGGCAGCTGCCGGGACCGACCTGAACGATCTCGGGGTGCATGGGGCAGGTGTACAGCGCGCCTGCCGGCACGGCAGCCTCGGCCGCCGCCTTGCGGGCGGGGTCCAGGTAGCGGGGCGGGTCTGCAACGAATTTCTCGCGGCATCCGGCACTGCAGAAGTAGTGCGGCTCGCCGGCGTGAGTGTGCACGTGGCGCGCACCCTCGATTTTGACCGTCATGCCGCACACCGGATCGATGGCAACCGGGCCTGACGCGCCGGCCGCCTTCGCATGATTGTGGTGGCAGCAGCTCTTATGTTCGTGTGTGTGGTTGTGTTGGTGTGTCATGTGCTATCCATACCCTCCTGGGGTATTGACCTACATACCCCCATGGGGTATCTGGTGCAAGCATGCAAAACACGACCAAGGCATCATGCCGCAAGCGGCTCAGCCGGATCGAAGGCCAAGTGCGCGGATTGGCGCGAATGGTCGACGATGATCGCTACTGCATTGACATCGTGACGCAGGTCGCGGCGGTGCGGGCGGCGCTGGCCCGCTTCGAAGAGGAGGTGCTGCGCGACCACGTCGCCCACTGCGTCGAGCACGCCATCAACAGCGGCAACGCTGCCGACCAGCGACGCAAGATTGCGGAGTTGATGGAAGTGCTGGCCCGCAGCCAGCGCTAGGCGGAGGCCAGGCCTACGCCGTGCGGAAGTCGGGCGCTTGCGGCCAGAAGATGCGCGCGGTCGCGTTGACGCCGGCGGGCTCGCCGGTCGTCAGCAGCACGGGCGCGGCGCTGGCGCTCTCGCTTGCCTCGATGAAGTGCCGGTGCCGGTTGAGGTAGTCTTCCAGGCTGTCGGCAACCACCTCGGGCTGCGAGAGCAGCCGCGTGAACGGCGGCAGGTGGCGGCGAAACAAATGCTCGACCAGCGGATAATGCGTGCAGCCGAGGATGGCACGGTGCGGCGGCGTGCCGCCGGTTTGGGCGAGAAGCGCGGTGACGCCCTGTTCGACCAGGGCGTCGAGCTCCGCTTCAGGCGCGCCATGCTCGATGGCGCCGGCAAGCTCCGAACAGGTCTGCTGGACCACGGTGACCTTGGGGCAGCGCTTGCGGATCTCCTCGGGGTAGGCATGCGAGGCAACGGTGCGCGTCGTGCCGAACACGGCGACCGTGTCGGTGTTGTACTTCTGCGGATATTGCGGCTCGGTCACGGCCCACGGCGTCTGCGTGGCGGCCTCCACGGTCGGCGCCACAATGCCGAGCACGTTGCGCCCCTGCCAGCCGCTGACGGGCAGCCAGTGCCGCTGCAGCGTGCGCGCGGCAACGCAGGTGGCCGTGTTGCAGCCGAGCAGGACCAGCGTGCAGCCGCGTTGGAAAAGGGCCTCGACCCCGTGCCGGGTCAGCGAGACGATCTCGTCGGAGGGGCGGTCGCCGTAGGGAACATGCGCGTGGTCGCCGAGATAGATGAAGGGGACGCGCGGAAAGCGCGCGACGAGCGCGCGAACGACCGTGAGCCCGCCGTGGCCTGAATCGAATACCCCGATCATGCCTGCTGTGATGCCACCGCGGACGCCGCCGCGCAACGTCTCCGCGACGGCTATTCGGCAGCCTGCGGCGGACGGCCGGCGGCGGCGGCATGCTGCTCCTGCACCTTCAGCGCCTCGAGCGTCGGCATCGAGACCACGTTGTAGCCGCAGTCGACGTAGTGCACCTCGCCGGTAACCGCGCCTGACAGGGGCGACAGGAGATAGAGGCCCGCGCCACCCACCTCGTCGAGCGTGGGCGTGCGTTTCATGGGGGCGTGCTCGCCCTGGAAATTGTAGATCGTGCGGGCGTCAGAGATGCCGGCGCCGGCCAGCGTGCGCATGGGCCCGGCCGACAGCGCGTTGACGCGGATGCCCTGGGGGCCGAAGTCGGCGGCGAGGTAGCGCACACTCGCTTCCAGCGCCGCCTTGGCGACGCCCATGACGTTGTAGGACGGCACCACGCGCTGCGAGCCGCCGTAGGTGAGCGTAAGCAGGCTGCCGCCGCTCGACATGAGGGGGGCGGCGCGCTTGGCAACCTCGGTGAAGGAGAAGCAGGAGATCACCATGGTGTTGGTGAAGTTGTCACGCGTGGTGTCGGAGTAGCGGCCCTGCAGCTCGCGCCGGTCGGAGAAGGCCAGCGCATGCACGACGAAATCGAGCGTGCCCCAGGTCTTCTTGATCTCCGCGAAAGCAGCATCGACGGTGGCGAGATCGCCGACGTCGCAGTTGACGATGATCTCGGAATTGACCGACTTGGCGAGCGGAATGGCGCGGCGGCCAAAGGCTTCACCCTGGTAGGTGAAGGCGAGCTTGGCCCCCTGGCCCGCCAGCACGCGGGCGATGCCCCAGGCGATCGACCGGTCGTTGGCGACGCCCATGATGAGGCCGCGCTTGCCGGCCATCAGGGGACCTGGTTGTGCGATATCGATGTTCGTCATCTCGGTCGTCCATCATCAGCTCCGGTGGACCCGTTCCCCCGGATGACCGTTCCTTCCCGCCGCAAGAAGGATCGGCGTTTCTCAGACTCAAAAAAGCGTCCGTGCCCTCACGCGTCGTGGCGCCTGAACACAAGCGTCGCGTTCGTGCCCCCGAACCCGAAGCTGTTCGACATCACGCACTCGATGCCCGCGTCATCCTTGCGCTGCCGCAGAATGGGAACGTCCGCGAACTCGGGATCAAGCTCATCGATGTGGGCGCTTTCGCAAAGGAAACCGTTGTTCATCATGAGCAAGGAGAAAATGGCCTCCTGCACGCCGACCGCCCCCAGCGAATGGCCGGTCAGGGATTTGGTGGAGGAGATTGCCGGAATGCTCTTGCCGAACACCTGGCGGATGGCGTCGATCTCGACCTTGTCGCCGACCGGCGTCGCCGTGCCGTGCGGATTGATGTAGTCGATGCGGCCGACGCCCTTGCCGTCGTTGCCCTGCATGGCCATGCGCATGCAGCGCACGGCACCTTCGCCCGCGGGCGCGACCATGTCGTAGCCGTCGGAGGTGGCGCCGTAGCCGGCGACCTCGGCATAAATCTTGGCGCCGCGCGCCTTGGCACGCTCCATCTCTTCGAGCACGAGAACGCCGGCGCCGCCGGCGATGACGAAGCCGTCGCGGTTCTTGTCGTAGGCGCGGCTCGCGCGCGCAGGCGTGCTGTTATACTTGCTGGACATCGCACCCATGGCGTCGAACAGCACGGACAGCGTCCAGTCGAGCTCCTCGCAACCGCCGGCGAATACGACGTCCTGCTTGCCCCACTGAATCAGCTCGGCGCCGTTGCCGATGCAGTGGGCGGAGGTGGCGCAGGCCGACGAGATGGAATAGTTGACGCCCTTGATCTGGAAGGCGGTGGCGAGCGTGCCGGACGGCCCCGAGCACATGCCCTTGGGCACCTCGAACGGGCCGACCTTCTTAGGGTCCTTCTCGCGCGTGACGTCGGCGGCACGGACGATGGCGCGGGTCGACGGCCCGCCGGAGCCCATGACGATGCCGGTGCGCTCGTTGACGACGTCGGAGGGCTCCAGGCCGGAATCGCGAATGGCTTGATCCATCGCCACATAGTTCCAGCCCACGCCCGCTTCCATGAAGCGGCGCGGCTTGCGCGGAACCATCGGCTCCCAATCCAGGTTTACGGCGCCGTGCACCTGACAGCGAAACCCGCGCTCGGTATAGTCTTGGGCGTGGACGATCCCGGACTTGGCCTCTCGCAATGAGGCCGTGACTTCCTGGGTGTTGTTTCCGATCGAGGAAACGACGCCCATTCCGGTGACGGCAACCCGTCTCATGCAATCCTCACTTCGCCCTCGCCGCGCGGGTATGCTTCGGGGCCTGCTGCATCGAAGCTGCGCATCGTGATCCTGACCGGCTTATGCCGTTGCGGCCTGCTCGCCCGGAGCAAACAAGCCCACGCGCAGATCCGTTGCCTGGTAGATCACGGCACCATCGGCCTTCATGACCCCGTCGGCAATAGCAAGCTTGAGCTTGCGCAGAATAATGCGCTTCATGTCGACGACATACTCGATCTTCTTCACGCTCGGAACAACCATGCCGGAGAACTTGACCTCGCCGACACCCAGCGCGCGGCCCTTGCCGGGCGCGCCCAGCCAGCCGAGGAAGAACCCGGTGAGCTGCCAGAGGGCGTCGAGGCCGAGGCAGCCCGGCATCACAGGGTCGCCCTTGAAGTGGCAGGCCCAGAACCAATCCAGCGCCGGATTGCCTGCGACCTTTAGCTCCGCCACGATCTGACCCTTGCCGTGGGCGCCACCCTGCTCTGTCACCTCGGAGATGCGGTCGAACATCAGCATGGGGGGAAGCGGCAGCTGGGCATTGCCCGGGCCGAACAGCTCGCCGCGGCCGCAGGTCAGCAAGTCCTCGTAATTGTAGCTGTTTTGGCGCTCCGCCATGGCGCTGTTGGTCCCCATCCCGCTTGCCGGCTTGGGGGCCGGACGCCCCGCTTTCCGCATTAAGGGTGTTCCTAACACACTCGACCGCCAGCCAAAAGCCCGTCGCGCCGGGCCGGCACGGCGTTGCAGCAAGCTATTGAACGGCATATATTGATTAACGGCGATGGGCGGAAATCGTGGAGACGATTGCCGTACTGCGCGGACGTGTGTAAAAGTCTACTGCGCGCGTCAACATTAAACGAGACTCGACTGCCATGGCTGATGTGACTCCCGGAGAACTGCTTCGTCAGGCCGGCTTGCGGCCGACCCGCCAGCGGGTATCGCTCGCCCGCCTGCTGTTCGAGCACGGCGACCGCCACGTTACTGCGGAGATGCTGCACGAGGAGGCCGTGAAGGCCGGGCAGCGGGTGTCGCTGGCGACGGTGTACAACACCCTCCATCAGTTCAAATCGGCCGGCCTGCTGCGCGAGATCGCCATCGGCGGCCAGCGCGCCTATTTCGACACCAACACGTCGAACCACAATCACTACTTCGTCGAGGCAGACGGCCGCCTCATGGACATCCCGAGCGAAGCCGTGCGCGTCGACGGGTTGCCGGAGCCGCCGGACAACTTCAAGATCTCGCACATCGATGTGGTTGTGCGCCTGGTCTCGAAGTAGGAACCCGCCTACTTGATGAGCTCGCTGGGGTAGGTGCCCCACAGCTTGCCTTGCTCGACATAGCCACGAAACCCGCCGATCGATATCCGGCACCAGTTCTTGTCGCAGCCGATGATGCTGACGAGCGCGCCGGCCTCGACCTGGGCGATGGCGCTCGCACTCGCGCTGTCGTCGTCGCGCAGCGTGGCGGATGCTGTTGAGGCCTTCCCGTCCTTGACCTCCCAGGCCAGCACGATGGCCGTGCGCCGGCGACTCAGGTTGCTGCCGTGGACCCAGCCGATGGCGCCCGATGCATCGCGCACCTCGCGCCAGGCTTCGCTTTCCCGCATGACCTCGACGGGCAGACCGGCACGCTGGAAGACCCACAGGGCAGGAAACTCGGCCCCCGGTCCCTCGCGCAGGGAAACCTTGTCGGCCTTCAGGCTCAGGTAGAGCGGAGGTTTGCCGGAAGCCGGCGGCGGCGCCTGCGCCGGAGCCTCTCCTTGCGACAGCACAAGCACGGCCAGGGCCGCTGCCAGCAGCTTCGATGCCGGCCGGAAGGGGCAAAAGGTGGCAAGCGTCCGCATCGTGCGCCCAAAGCATGATTTGCGCAGCCGGATCAAGCCTGCCCGGCCGCCAAGCCTCAAACGCGAGGAGTACGGCAGGTTTTGGGCACAAGCCGCGCCGTCAGCCGTTTGTCATCGGCATGGTATCTGTTAGACAGGGCCATCCCATCGCGCGGTGCGTTCGGGACCCCACGATCCGCTCTCGATAAATCCTGGTGTCATGCCGACTGCTCCCAAGAAACCCCTGGTCATCGTTACGCGCAAGCTGCCGGAGGCGGTCGAGACGCGCATGCGCGAGCTGTTCGACGCGCGCTTGAATGTCGACGACAAGCCGATGAGCCAGGCCCAGCTCGCCGAAGCCGTGAAGACTGCCGACGTGCTGGTGCCGACGGTGACGGACCGGATCGACCGCTCGTTGGTGTCGCAGGCAGGGCCGCAACTGAAACTGATCGCCAACTTCGGCAACGGCGTTGACAACATCGACCTCGACACCGCGCGCGCCCGCGGCATCCTCGTCACCAATACGCCGGGCGTGCTGACGGAAGACACCGCCGACATGACCATGGCGCTGATCCTGGCCGTGCCGCGCCGGCTGATGGAGGGCACCGCAGCCCTGAAGGACACCAAGCGTCCCTGGGAGGGCTGGTCGCCGACCTGGATGCTCGGGCGCCGCATCTTCGGCAAGCGCCTCGGCATCATCGGCATGGGCCGCATCGGCCAGGCTGTGGCGCGCCGCGCCAAGGCGTTCGGGCTGCAGATCCACTACCACAATCGCCGGCGCCTGCCGGAGCACGTCGAGCAGGAGCTGGAAGCGACCTACTGGGACAGCCTGGACCAGATGCTGGCGCGCATGGACATCATCTCGGTCAACTGCCCGCATACGCCGGCCACCTATCACCTGCTGTCGGCGCGGCGGCTCAAGCTGCTCAAGCCGACGGCCTACATCGTCAACACCGCGCGCGGCGAGGTGATCGACGAGAACGAGCTGGCGCGCCTGCTCGAGGCCGGCCAGATCTCCGGCGCGGGCCTCGACGTGTTCGAGAACGAGCCGGCGGTCAACCCCAAGCTGCTGGCGAGCGACCGGGTGGTGGCGCTGCCGCACATGGGCTCGGCCACGCTGGAAGGCCGCATCGACATGGGCGAGAAGGTGATCATCAACATCAAGACCTTCCTCGACGGCCACAACCCGCCGGATCGGGTGCACGCAGCGATGCTGTGAAGGCGAACTGATTTCGGAGCGTGCAGGTCAGCAGGGATCCGCACGAATGTCGCAAGCACCAAGCAAGGACGACGTCGCCAGCATCGAGTCCATCGAGCACCTGGCGCTGCTCGACATGTATGCGGCGGCGCCGGCCGACGTGCGTACAGCCCTCGGCATCGATCACCAGGCCGTGGACGGCGGCGCGCTCCTGATCTGCGGCGGTCTCGACGACCTGCAATTCAACCGGCTGACGGGCCAGGACGTCGTCTCGCCGGCGCGGGCCGATACGCTGGATCAGGCCCTGGCCGCGTTCGAACGGGCAGGCGTGCGCAACTGGATCGTGCAGGTGGCCCCGGGGGCAACGGACCTGCAACGCCTATGCGACGCCCGGGGCCTCGTCGCGCACCCGCGCACCTGGGCCAAGTTCGTTCGCGACAACACCCCCGCAGAGGCAAGCACCAGCCTTGAAGTTCGGGAGATCTCACCGCGAGAGGCTGACGCTTTCGGCGACGTCGTCGGCCAGACCTACGGTCTGCCGGCGGCAGCGGCGCGGTGGGTGTCCGCCCTGGCGGGGCGAGCGAGCTGGCATTGCTTGTTGGCGTTCGACGGGGCGACGCCGGTGGCGGCGGGCGCGGTCTATGTCAACGGCCCGGCGGCATGGCTCGGGCTCGCCGCCACCTTGGCCTCACACCGCCGCCAGGGAGCGCAATCGGCCCTGCTGGCGGCCCGCGTCAACACCGCCGCCCGACACGGATGCAAAATCATAACGACCGAAACGGGCGTGCCGCATGCCGGCGAAGCCGGACCCTCCTATCGCAACATCCAGAAGGCAGGTTTTCGCATCGCCTATCTGCGGCCTAATCTGCGCCGACCTTAGTCCACTGCAGGCAATCTCATGCTCATCCTCTACTACGCACCGCATACCTGTTCGCTTGCCTCGCACATTGCCTTGGAAGAGGTATGTGCCGAGTTCGAGCTGCGCCGCATCGATTTCACCAAGCGCGAGCAGCAGGCATCGGACTATCTTGCGGTGAATGCCAAGGCCCGCGTTCCCGCGCTGGTGACGCCCCGGGGCGTCCTTACCGAAACACCTGCTATGCTGGCCTACATTGCCCAGACTTTCCCGGAGTCCGGATTGGCGCCGATACAAGATCCGTTTGCTTTTGCAGAAGTGCAAGCCTTCAACAGCTATCTCTGCTCGACAGTACACGTGGCCCACGCGCACCGTATGCGAGGTTATCGCTGGGCGGATGATCCGGCTGCAATCACGGCGATGCAGAAGAAGGTTCCTCAGTCAGTGGGCGATGGCTTCGAGTTGATCGAGCGCCACATGCTGAAGGGGCCCTGGGTGATGGGCGCAACCTTTACCATGGCCGATCCCTACTTATTCACGTTGGCGCAATGGCTGGAGGCAGACGGTGTGAACTTGGCTCACCTTCCGCATGTTACCGAACATCGCGAGCGTATGCGTGCGCGGCCAAGCGTGCAGAAAGCAATTGCCGACGAGTTGTCGTAGCCGATGCAGGCAGCAGATGAAGACAGCTTGAAAGCCGCGGCCGGGCTCTACCACGCCTATTTCACCGGGCTGATCCTGACGCTGGTGACGCGGCGCAGCGCGAGCGACGCGGCGGAGTGGGTGTTCCGCCTGTTCCGCCACCAGCATCACGAGAAATTCCTGTCGAGCTTCAAGAAGCTCGGGCTGGAGGGTATGCCGGACGCGGTGGCGTGCGCCGCCTATCACACTCTCTCCAACAGCGTCGGCGGCGTCACCGTCGAGTTCATGCGCGAGAGCGACCGCAAGGCGTGGGTGAACTTCGTGCCGCCGCGCTGGATTTACCCGGGCGCCAGCATCTGCGGCGTGCCGAGCGAGGTGTCGCGCGCGTTCTTGAGGGGGTGGTACGCGCAGAACGGCGTGTCGCTCGGCAATCCGCGCCTCGGCTTCGTGTGCACGGCGCAAACGACGGACGGCCAGTACGGGCTGTCAGGCTACTTCCTCGAGCATGATCGGGAGCTGGCACCGGAGGAGCGGCTGCAGTTCCGCCCCGGCGAGCTGCCGCCGCCGTTCGATCCCGCGGCGGCGCCGAAGCTGCCGGCGGCCGACTGGCCTGCGGAGCGGCTGGCGAAGGCGGAACGCAACTACGCGATGGAGTACGTGCGCTCGGGGTTGCCGCGGCTGGTGGAGATTTTCGGTCCGGCGGAGGCGGGGCATCTCGGCCGCGTGACCGGCAAGCTCGTCGGCGCACAGCTTTACCGCGAGACGGCGGCCCGTCTCGGCATCCGCGCGTCGGGCGGTCCCGAGGCGTTCGCGACATTCATGCTGCGGCTGGCGGCGGGCGAAGGCGACGAGGCGCAGATGGCCTTGCAGGGCGATGCCGTGCTGGTGCGGCGCGAGACCTGGCGCCTGATGCGCGGGCTGGAGCCGCTGTCGCCCGCCGTGTTCGAGGCCTGGAACGGATTGCTGGAAGGCGCGCTCGCCGTGCACGACCGGTTCTGCACCCTCGAGGTGCTGTCACGTACGGACTGGGGTGACGATGCCTTCGTGTGGCGCATCCGCCCGCGCGCGCCACGCACGGGCTCCTAAGCAACGCGCAAGCAGGCGGCTCTAGGCGCGCGCACTTAGGCGGCGATGCATGTCGGTCAGGACGGCATCCAGCCAACGCAAAGGACAGGGCTCGGCAACAGCGGGCGCGCGGTGGGCGACCCTCGGAGTGCGCGCGACCTTGGTGCGGCCGGCCGATCCCGTTCGGCGGCTGGATTTCCTGGCAGGCGCGGCAGCGGGAGACACCTTCGCCTCGGCCGCCGCGACGCGAACCGGGGATGCGGGCTGAACCTTGCCCGCGGGGGCGGCTGCCGGCACCGCATCGGAAAGCTTCTGCGCGCTGTCGGCCTGCGGTTTCAGGGACGCCTGCACCACGATGGCGGTGCGGACACGCTCCTGCTCAAGGGCGCGCACGGTGTCAGCAAGCCGGCGGTCTTCCTCCTGGCGACGCAGGTGAGCCGCAGCCTGCTGCTCGGACGCCTGCACGATACCTGCGTTGTACTTGCGCTGCTGCTCCAGCAGCCGCTCCGTGGCGGCCAGGTTATCGGCCTCGGCTTGCTTCCGCTTGGCCGCAGCGTCGGCTTCCGTCTGCTTCTGCAGCGCCTGCAGGATGGCGGCCTCGCGGCGCCGCCGATCCTCGGCCGCTTCACGCTCCTGGGCCTGCTGGGAGGCGGCATCCGCCTGGCGACGCTGGCGATCCTTCTCGGCCTGCACAACGGAGGCGATTTGCGGGGATTGTGCAGGGGCCCAGGCCGAGCGGCCCAGCCAAAGCACGGCAAGTACGCCGGCGATCAAGAGCGCCAGCGCCGCAATCCAGGTCTTTCGTTGTCTCCGCATCTCAGGGACCGTGTGTCTGCGCCATAAATATGGTTAGCAGTACCTGATTTGCGGCCACCTTGGAACATATAAGTTATTGATCTGTCTGGCATATAAAACTCCGCATCCGGACTTGCATATGCGGCTGATCCCGAACCTCGCGGTGTTTGCTCGGTATTGCCTTCACGGGGTGAATTCGGGACGCGCGAGCAGGTCCGTGACGCTGTCGAGAACGAGGTCTGCGCCGTCTGCCAGGTCCTCGCGCGCGCTGGTTCCTGAGAGGACGCCGATGGTGAGCCCCGCGCCCGCCGCGCGGCCCATGGCGAGGTCGTGGATCGCATCTCCCACCACCGCGACCTGCGAGGGCTGAGCGCCGATGGCATCGCAGAAGGCCAGCACCATACCCGGTCCCGGCTTCGCGCCGTAGCCTGAGTCGCAGCCCGCGGTGAAATCGAGCAGCGGCAGCACGCCGAGCGGCGCCAGCGACGCTTCCAGGCCGGCGGCGGTGTCGTTGGTCGCAACGCCCAGACGAAACCCGCGCGCCTTGAGCTCCTTGAGCACAGGCAACACACCGGCGATCAACGCGGCATGCGCGGCTCCGCCGGAGCAGAACACGCGCTCGATGCCGCGGCTCAGCTCTGCCGAGTAACGCACCGCAGGATGCGATGCGAACGCGCGGGCGATGTCGTCGATGCCGCCGGCCGCCAGCGGCGAGCCCGGCACGACGCGGTCGGTGTCGGGATCATGCCCGCCGAGGCGCAACAGCTCGCGCGCGAGACCGGCATCGCCGTGCGCAGCGTAGAGGGCGGCCTGCCGGTTGATGGGAACCCAGGTGGCCCAATAGTCGATGAGCGTGCCGTCCTTGTCGAACAGGATGCCACGGATAGCCACACTGCCCCCCGCATAACCGGCTCAGGCCACGCAGACCTCGCCTGTGCCCGCATTCTGATGCATCGAAAGGTCGTGAATGGTCGGCGCCGTACCGGACAGCGGATTGGCCGGGTCCCACGGCACCTTGATGTCGTTGAAGCGCTGCGAGCGCGCGTCGTAGAGCAGAAGCCGGCCGGCCAGGCTGTCGCCGATGCCGACAATCTCCTTCAGAATCTCCGTCGCCTGCAGCGTGCCGACGACGCCGGCGGTGGCACCGAGAATGCCGACTTCGGCGCAGTTGGCGACCGTGCCGGCCGGCGGCGGCTCCGGAAACAGGCAGCGGTAGCTCGGGAACGGCGTGCCGTCCGGCGCCGCCGCATAGGGCTTCAGGGTCGTGACGTAGCCGTCGAACGGCCCGAGCGCAGCAAACACCAGCGGCTTGCGCGCCAGATGGCAGGCATCGCTGACGAGATAGCGCGTGGCGAAATTGTCCGACCCGTCGGCGACGATGTCGTAGCCGCCGATCAGGTCGAGGGCGTTGCCGGCATCGATGCGCATGTTGTGCGCATCCACGCGCACGTGCGGATTAAGCCGGGCGATGGCTTGGCGCGCGCTCTCCACCTTCGGCATGCCGACGCTCGCCGTGTCGTGCACGATCTGACGCTGCAGATTGTCGAGCGACACGCGGTCGTCGTCGACGATGCCGAGCGTGCCGACACCGGCGGCGGCGAGATACATCAGCACCGGCGAGCCGAGGCCGCCCGCGCCGATGACGAGCACGCGCGCGGCCTTGATCTTCTGCTGGCCCTGCCCGCCGACCTCGCGCAGGACGAGATGGCGCTTGTAACGGTCGATCTCTGGCGGCGTCAGTGTCATGGGGCTGAATATAGCGCACAATGCGCCCGGTTCACGATGGCGGCCGGCGACATGGCAAAGGGCCCACATGCGTTGCGCACATGGGCCCCAATTCACGGCGCTTTAAGCGGCGTCCGCAGCTACATGCGCGTATGCAGGCCGCCCGCATGGAACAGGCCGTTGGGGACAAGCCGGCAGTTGGAGGCGCCGAACTTGGACTTGCGTGCCCACTCCATGCCCGCCTGGTTGACCCCCGAGAGCGTGCCGTTGGTGGTGACGTGGGTCGTCCAATCCCGGCCATCCCGGCAGAACTGGATGTAGAACCACTCGTTGCGCCGCGTCACCACGCCCCGGGAGCAATCCTCCTTGTCGGTGGACTCGCGCCGGCACTCGTCGACGGCGAGGCGTTCCGCTTCGCGGCAGTCCTCCATGCCGTAGGAGCCGCCGAACGCACCATCCGCCGTGTAGGCGACGGCACCGCAGCGGTCCCCCGTATTCGGCCCCGGGCGATCGGCACGCGGTGGCGGACGATCGTCGCGCGGCGGCGGGCGGTCCCGGTCATCCGGCACTTGCGCGCGCGGTGGCGTGTCGGAGGGACGGCGCGGGATGTTGTCGTCGTCGCGGCGCGGCGTCTCCGCACGCGGCGGAATGCGATCGTCCGGAACGCCTTCGACGCGGGGTGGCGGGCCATCGGGACGCGGGGCCGGACCCTGCTCGACGCGCGGCGGCGGAAACTCGACGCTCGGCGGACCTTCCTGGCCCGGCTGCGTCTGCTGCTGCGCTTGCACGGCGGCGGCGCAAACCAAGGCCGTCGCGAGACACACTGCTGACAATCGGGTGAACATGATGTCTGCCTTCCAGATGTCGGGCTGATGTGGAGACGTCTCAGCTGAGGCTAGTGTGATGATTGAGTAATTCGTAAGCCAGTGCCGCTCGGTTCGGAGCGAATTTCTCGATCTGAATCACACCAGCAAGTTCATGATTCTAGTGTCCCTTATGATTCCGAAGTTCGCTCGGGACGCTGGTTGCAAGGTATGGCGAACTTCGGAATCGGGACACTAGCGGCCGGCAACACACCCTCCGATGATGCGCTTGCGGTCGCAATTGTAACCGCCGCGACGGCACTGCTCGAGCGCCGACTCCTGCGTGGAGCCGCGGCCCCAGGTAACGCCGCCGCTCTTGGTGCCCGGCACGATGTAGAGGCAGCCGTCGGACACGGCATAGGGCTCGCGGCAGTTGACGCCCTTGCCGTAGCGATTGCAGGCGCGCATCGCCTCGTCCTCGGCGTCGGACCTGATCGGCTGATGGCCCGAGTAGCCGACGCCGACGTTCCTTCCCTTGCCGTCGAAACCGCCGGCCACCGCGATCCAGGTCGCGCGGCGGTCGTCGCTCGGCGGCCCGCGATCGCTAAAGCGGTCACGGTCGCGATCCCGGCTGCCCGGGGTCTCGTCCTGAGACCGCAGCCCCGGACCGGGTCCCGGCCGTCGGCCCGGAGGCTCGTCCTGCGAGCGCAGGCCGGGGCGGCCCCCCGGCGGGTCGTCCTGCGAGCGCAAGCCCGGACCGTCGGACCGCGGCGGCGGACCGCGCCCCGGATCATTGATTTGCGGCGGTCCGCTCAGGACACCGCTTTGCGCGAGCGCTTCCGGCAGCACCAGGAGCGATGCCGCTGCGAGCAACAAACAAATGCTGGAACCTCGAGCCATTCCGTCCTCCGCAAGCCGTTGGCCAACCTGTCGCCGTGCGCCGCCCCGCGGCGAACGCACGCGCGCTCGTTCAAAGACGTAAGCTTCCCTCGATCTTTCCGACTCTTAGCACAGCTTGAAATCGCCCCGCATCCGGTTGCGCCGCGAAGCACACACCAGCCTGTTCAAATTGAACGCCGCCGAATGTTTCACGTGAAACGTCGCCGTCGTTGTGCTAGCCGCCGGCCCGGTTCCAGCCGCGCCCGCTGTCCCCGAGCGCCTCATAGCCGCTGTCCGTCACCAGCACCGTGTCCTCCAGCTTCACGAAGCCGCGCTTGGGATGGGCCATGGTCGTCTCGATGGAGATCACCATGCCGGCTTCCAGCGGCCGGTTGGCATCGTCGCCCTCGTAGGACAGCGACTTGTAGGTGCCGAGGCGGGGGGCCTCATGGCTGACGAGCCCCATGCCGTGCGCCATATAGTGGGTGTATTTGGCGTGGGGGGATTCGGCCACCAGCCGCTCGCCCAGCTCGATGATGTCGCCGCCGCGCCCACCGGCCTTCAACGGCTTGCGGGTTTCCTGCTGCACGTGCTCGATGAAGCCGAGCAGGTCCTGCAGTTCGGCATCGGGCTCGCCCAGGATGCCCATGCGGCACAAATCGCCGATGTAGCCCTTGTAGTTGCCGCCCGAGTCGATCGACATGATGTCGCCGGCCTGCAGCCTCTGCTCCGACGGCGCCCGGTTCAGGCTGGTCCCGGCCGTGATGAGGCAATAGTCGAACACCAGGCCGCGATTGACCTCGGCGCGCCGCAGCGTCTCGACCACCTCGTGCTTGGTGGCGCCGGGCGTGGCGACCTTGAGCGCCTCCATCATGGAGGCCACCACGCGCTCGGAGGCCTCGCGCAGGTCGGCGATCTCCTCCGGCGTCTTGCGTGCGCGCAGACGCTCCAGCGGCAGCATGGCATCGGCGATATCGACGTTGCCAAGCTCGGTCCTGAGAACGCGCTCCGCATCGGCGGGCAGGAACGACGATTCCACGCCGACCCGGCGGATGCCGCTTCCCAATGCCTTGATGTGCGCGGCGGCCTCGCGCATGGCGGGGGCGCTGCCGGTGGCGCCGAGGCTGAGCGAGGACATCCAGAAACGGCCCAGCTCCTTCTCGAAGTTCTCCATGAAGCAGCCGACGTAGCCGGCCTGGTCCGGCCGGCCCTTGCGATAGATCAGCACCGGCAGGTAGCGGCTGGTGCCGATCGCATCCATCGACTCGAAGAAGAAGAACTTGTAGCCCCCGAGCAGGTACTGGACGTTGTGCTTGGAGGTCACGACCAGCACGTCGAGGCCGGCCTCATCCATCAGGCGGTCGAGGTGGCGGGCGTCGAACGGAAGGTCCTGGCCGGGCTTGGTATCGGCGGCAGCCATGCGGCGTCTCCTCTAGGCGTTCTTGTTGGCTTGAGTGTAGCATCGGCGGGACGGCGGCCAAGCATGACAGGTTAGGGCCGCCTCGCGCAGGATTGATGACGAAGATCGCCGACATTCTCGCCGCCGTCTTCGTGCGCCGCCCGCGCGGCCCCATATTGCAGGCAGGCTCCAAGAGAGGACTGTCCATGGACACCAAGGAATACCCCGTAACCCGCACCGACGCCGAGTGGCGCAAGCTGCTGACGCCCGAGCAGTACGCCATCATGCGCCAGCACGGCACCGAGCGGCCGGGAAGCTGTGCCCTGAATTATGAGAAGCGCGCCGGCACCTTCAGCTGCGCCGGCTGCGGGCAGCCTCTGTTCGTCTCGCACAAGAAGTTCGAGAGCGGCACCGGCTGGCCCTCCTTCAACGATCCCGAGGCGGGTGCGGTGGAAAACACGGAAGACCGCAGTTACGGCATGGTGCGCACGGAAGTGCACTGCAGCCGTTGCGGCAGTCATCTGGGCCACGTGTTCCCCGACGGCCCCCCGCCCACCGGCCTGCGCTACTGCATCAACGGCGTGGCGATGAATTTCGAGCCGGATTGATTGTCGCCAGAGCGTCGCTCTCGTTGTCATCCCGGAATTCGCCAGAGGCGAATATCCGGGACCCAGGGGCTGCAAAGGCGACGTCGGCGCGTATTGCCCTGGGTCCCGGCTCTCGCTGCGCTCGGCCGGGATGACAAGGAAGAAACAAGGGACTGGAAATCGCTCAATGAAACCCACCATTCTCACCTGCGCCGTCACCGGCACGTTCCCGACGCGGGCACACAATCCTAATCTGCCGGTCACGCCGGAAGAGATCGCCAACGCCTGCATCGGCGCGGCGAAGGCGGGCGCCGCCGTGTGCCATATCCATGTCCGTGAGCCCTCAACCGGTGCGCCGAGCATGAAGCTCGAGTACTACGCCGAGGTGGTGAAGCGCATCCGCGCCAGCGACACCGATCTCGTCATCAACCTGACTGCCGGCCCTGGCGGCCGCTTCATGCCGAGCGACGACGAGCCCGCCAAGGCTGGGCCCGGCACCATGCTGACCACGCCGGAAATCCGCACGCAGCACATCGTCGAGCTGAAACCGGAGATTTGCACGCTCGATCTCAACACGCAGTGGTTCGGCGGCGGCGCCGTCATCAACTCGCCGCGCAGCATCAAGATGATGGCCGAGCGCATGTACGCGGCGGGCTCCAAGCCGGAGCTGGAAATCTTCAACACCGGCGACATGATGCTGGCGCACGACCTGATCGCCGACGGCACCTTGAAGAACCCGCTGCTGTTCCAGATCGTCACCGGCATCAAGTACGGCCTGCCGTCCACGCCCGAGACCATGAGCCTGCTCAAGTCGATGATCCCGCCGGGCAGCGAGTGGGCGGCGTTCGGCGCCGGCCGCCACTCGTTCACGATGCTGGCGCAGGCCTACATCTTCGGCGGTCACTGCCGCATAGGCATGGAGGACACCGTCCACTTGGCGCGCGGCACGCCGACGCCCAGCAACGCCGCGCTGGTGGAGAAGGCCGTGCGCATCATCCAGGACCTCGGCGGCAAGATCGCCACCGTGGCCGAGGCGCGGCAGATGCTGGGGTTGAAGCCACGAAAAGCTTGAAGCCTCAGCGAAGGTCGCCCGACTGCAGGCTTCTGATGGCGAGGCTCGCAAAACTTGCGCGCGTTGCGGCGACCGAGCCATCGACATCGATGCCGCGGCAGGCATCGTCGATGACGATCACCTCGAAGCCCTGACGCTTGGCATCCTCGGCCGAGTAGCGCACGCAGAAATCGAGCGCCAGCCCGGCAACGAACAGGCGTTGCAAGCCGCGCTCCCGCAGGTAACCGGCAAGGCCGGTGGGCGTCGCATGATCGTTCTCGAAGAAAGCTGAGTACGAGTCGATTTGGCGTCGGAAGCCCTTGCGGATGACGAGGGCCGCGTGAGGAAGATCGAGGTCGTCGCGAAAGGCGGCCCCGTGCGTGCCTTGGATGCAGTGGTCCGGCCACAGCACCTGCGGGCCGTAGGCAACCTGAATTGTTTCGTAGGGGTTTCGGCCAGAATGCGACGATGCGAATGAGCTGTGACCGGCCGGGTGCCAATCCTGCGTCAGGATCACGTGGCGGAACCGGCGCGCCAGCGCGTTGATGACGGGCACGACCTCGTCGCCGCCCGGCACGGCAAGATTGCCGCCGGGGCAGAAGTCGTTCTGCACGTCCACCACGACCAGAGCGTCACTGTCGCCAATTGCTTGAACCATGAAGCCTTTCCAATCGCGCGGCGTGGAGGCGGCTCCCTCTCCCCACGCTTCGCCAGCCTCTCCACACGCTCATCAGCGTGGGGAGAGGGTCGGGGTGAGGGGCGGCTACAAAAACCAACGTTGAGCGAGCCGTCGCCCCTCACCCTAACCCTCTCCCCGTAAGAACGGGGAGAGGGAACACGACCCATACCCCGACCGAACCATCTTGCTTGACTGTCATCCCGGCACGTGTTGCCGGGATCCAGCGATCCACGAACGCCGGAGCAAACCGATGGATGGATCCCGGGGACAAGCCCCGGGATGACAGTTTATGGGCTTGCTAACGCCGCCCCGCCAGAAACGTGAACGCGCCGCCCCGCTCGCCCACGCGGCACACATGCGGGCCGGCGAAGTGCTGCGGATAGACGAGGCTACCCGACCCGGCGGCGTGCTCCAGCATCTTGCGGCGCGTGCCGCGCGCCTGCTCGGGGTCGGAGCAGAACGCGCTGCTCCACTGCGTGCAATAGATCTGCATCGGATGATGCATGATATCGCCGGTGAACAGCGCCTCGGTACCCTTCGATTGCACCGTGATCAGCACGTGGCCCGGCGAGTGCCCCGGCGCCGGCGTGATGGAGATGTCGTCGCCGAGCCTGTGGGCGCCGTCGACGACCATATCCAGCTTCGCCTCCAGGATCGGCAGCACGCTGTCGTTGAACACGCGCGCGTGCGCCTCGACCTTGCCGCCGGCGCCGCGCGTGGGATCGAAATAATCGCGGTCGGTCTTGGAGAACACGTACTTGGCGTTGGGGAAGGTCGGCACCCAGCGGCCGTTCTCCAGCCGCGTATTCCAGCCCACATGATCGACGTGCAGGTGCGTGCACAGCACGTAGTCGATGTCCTCCACCTTCAAGCCGGCCTTGGCGAAGTTCTCCATGTAGGGCCGGTTCAGCATGTGAAAGCGCGGCTGGCCGGGGCGTTCCTTGTGGTTGCCGACGCAGGTGTCGATCAGGATGGTGTGGTGGCGCGTCTTGAGAACCCAGCTGTGGATCGAGGAGATCAGCTTGTCCTGCGCCGGATCATAGTAGGTCGGCGCGAGCCACGGCATGTGCGCCTCGACGTCCTTCGCGTTCCAGTCCGGCAGCAGCACGTTGGGCTGGAAGCCGGGCCCCAGACTCTCCTCGATGCGGAGGACCTCGATCTCGCCGACGTTGAACATCCGATCCTCCCCGTTTGCTTTTCGTTAGTAGCTTACGCCGGCGGCGCCACCGACAACCCGCGCACCTTGTGCTTCTCGATCAGGCTCGCAACGAAGCCCGAGGCCTTGGCCTCGGCGACGAAGCTCGCCAGGAAGGCGGCGCCGGCCGCGTTCCTGCGCTGGGTGCCGATCGCCTGCTGCACGGCCATGAAGCGGCCGTCGAGGATGCGAAAACCCGGGCGCTTCTCCAGGTCCGACAGCAGCGCCGGCTTCAATCCCGCCAGTGCATCGAGCTTGTCGCGAAAGAACATCTCCGAGGCGCTGGCGAGCGCGTCCGCGCGCACCAGCTCCGCCTGCTTGATGTTGCGCTCGAGCCAGAGGCCGTAGGCGGCGCGGCCCATCACGGCGATGCGCACGCCCGGCTTGTCGACATCGGCGAGCGTCTTCAGCGGCGAGGCCGCCGGCACCAGGTAGGTGGCCTCGATCTCCACGTAGGCGGGCGTGAAACTGATCTTCTCGGCGCGCTGCGGCTCGGCGCCGATCAGGCCGATGTCCCAGGCATTGGCTTCCGCCGCATCGGCCAGCTCGCCGGGCGACTTGAACGGCACGAGCTTCAGAGGCACGCCCAGCCGGCGCGCGATCTCGGCCGCCATGTCGGGTGCGACGCCGGCGGGATCGCCGGAGGCCGTCTTGCCCGTGACCAGCAGGAAATTCTGCACGTTGATGCCGGCCCGCAGCACGCCGGTGGATGCAAGTTGGGCCTTGGCTTGTTCTGACACGGGCGTCTCCCTGACTTTCGACGCCGCCGACCTTATAGTCTCGTTAGGGCGAGGCCAATTCACCGTCGGCCAAAATCTCACGCACCCGCGCGGACAGCGCGACGATGTCGGGATCGTGCAGGCCGAGCAGGTCGAGACGCTCCGCCAGGTTCTCCAGATACTCCAGGCACGTGCCGCGCACCCCGCGCCCCGTCGCGATCATGCACGCGGTCTCCTCGAGGCCGAGCCGCACGTAGCGGCTGGAGTTGCGGTTCATCACGAACGTCAGCGCCTCGACCCGGCCCTGGGGCGTGTCGACCGGCACAAACGTCGGCAGGTAGGTGCCGGCGATCATCTCGCGCATCCAGAGTATTTCCGTTTCGCGATCCACGACGCCGGCGGGCACCCGGAAGGCGAGGCCCTGGCAGGAGCCGCCATCGTCGAGACCGGCCATCAGGGCCGGCTTGTCGCGCGAACCCCGACCGATGTGGGACTTGAGGCAGAACCGCCGGTGCATGCCCTGCAGCGTGCCGGTCCTGATCTCGACGATATGGATGGCCGGGTCCCACATCAGCGAGCCATAGGCGAAAATCCACAGGTCGCCCTTATGGTCGGCCAGCAGCGCGGTGCGCGTGGCCTCGCGCGCCTCGTCGCTCAGCCGCCAGTTCTCGGGATAGCCGTTCGCGCGCGCGGCCAGGTCCATGTCGGCGAGCCGTTCCCGCGTCAGCCGGAAATAGGAATTCTCGGGAGGCAGGATCTTGCCTTTGAGGGCCGGCACCAGGGCAAAGGCGTCAGGCGGCAGCAGCATTGCGCTTTCGGCTTGGCAGGCGGGCGAGTTCGGTCTTTGTAACCAGTGCGGGAAGCCCGTATCGAAGGCAGGCCATCATTACTATAGAAGGGCGTCCGCTTGGCAAGCATATGCCGGCCGAGCCCTGAACAAGGAGCTGCGTTGATGAGCGAAGCGCCCAAGAAAGAGCCGGCGCCGGCGCGTCCGGCCTCCACGGTGGTCATCCTGCGCGACAGCGCCGAGGGCATCGAGGTGTTCATGGTGGTGCGCAACCACCAGATCGATTTCGCATCCGGTGCGCTGGTGTTTCCGGGCGGCAAGGTCGACAAGGAAGATGGCGACCCGGCGTGGACGGAGCTGGCGCCGCAGATTCCCACCGCGCCCGACCGCGCCTTCTTCATCGCCGCCGGCCGCGAGACCTTCGAGGAGGCCGGCCTGGTGCTCGCCCGCCGCCGCGGCTCCGACAACATCCTCGATGCCGATGCCGCCGAGCGTCTGGTCGAGACCTATCGCGCGCCGCTGCTGAAGGGCGAGCTGAGCTTCGCCGACATCGTGCGCCGCGAGGAGTTGGCGCTGGCCGGCGACCTGATGGTGCCGTTCGCGCACTGGATCACGCCGGAGATGGTGCCGAAGCGGTTCGACACGCACTTCTTCCTGGTGGCGGCGCCGATGGCACAGGCCGGCGCGCACGATGGCGGCGAATCCACCGAAGGCATCTGGATCACGCCGCGGCAGGCGCTCGCCGACGCAGGCGCCGGGACCCGTACGCTGGTGTTTGCCACCCGCATGAACCTGGAGAAGCTGTCGCGCTATGCGACCGTGACGGAGGCGGTGGCGGTCACGCGCTCGCAGCCGATCGTGACGGTGATGCCCAAGGCAACCAACACGCCGGAAGGCCGCCTGCTGCACATTCCGGCGGAAGCCGGCTATGGCGTCAGCGAGGTGTTCGTGGCCAAGGACTCACTGCTCGGCACCGCCGCGCATCGGGGCTAGTTCCTCCACCGCTGCTTCATCCTCAATGGTCATCCTCGGGCTTGTCCCGAGGATCCATCCATCAGCGAACTCCGGCGTCTAAGGCACGCTGGATCCTCGCCACAAGGGCGAGGATGACGACAAGTGGTTCAACCGTTTCAATTGAAGAACCGCCCGAACGCCGCCAGCACCTCGGCCGGGGCTTCCTCGGCGAGGTAGTGGCCGCTGGCGACCGGACCGCCCGTCACCTCGGCGGCGCAGTACTGGCGCCAGATCGTGAGCGGCTCGTACCATTGGCCGATCTTGCCCTTGGCGCCCCACAGCACCAGCATCGGGCACTGCACCTTGCGGCCGGCGGCGCGCGTCGCGCGGTCGTGCTCCATGTCGATGGTGGCGGCCGCGCGGTAGTCCTCGCACATGCCGCGGATCATGTCCGGATTGCGCGCGGCAGCGAGATAATCGGCCAGCGCCTCGGGGTGAAAGAAGCCGTCGTCCTTGGGCTCGCGCGAGGTGTGCGCCCTGAACCAGGCCTCCGGCGCCGCATTGATGATCACCTCGGGAAACGGATGCGGCTGGGCGAACCAGAACCAGTGGTAGTAGCCGAGCGCAAACGACATATCGGCGCGCTCGAAGTGCTCGATGGTGGGCACGATGTCGAGCACGGCCAGCTTCTCGACGCACTCCGGGAAATCCAGCGCCAGCCGGTGCGCGACGCGGGCGCCGCGGTCGTGGCTGCCGACCAGGAAACGCGCGAACCCGAAGTGCCGCATCACCTTCACCATGTCGCGCGCCATTACCGCCTTGGCGTAGGGCGCGTGGTCGGCCGTCGCCGGCGGCTTGAGCGAGCCGCCGTAGCCACGCAGGTCGGGACAGATGACCGTGAAGCGCTCCGCCAGTTTCGGGGCCACGGCGTGCCACATGGCATGCGTCTGCGGGTTGCCGTGCAGAAGCAGCAGCGGCGGTCCCGAGCCGCCACGGCGAAGCCGGATCGGCCCGTCGCCGATCTCGATCGTTTCGAGCGTGAAGCCGGGAAAGAGCATGGCCACCTCCGTGCGGGCGGACTATCCCGCATTTGCGCCATTCGAAACAGGCATGCTGGTATGCCAAATGGCGCGCGACAGCGCGGCACCGAGCCTACCGCCGGGAAGTCGTTGTGCCCGCGCATCGCGCCCACTATCGTCAAAGGTCGCACAAAGACCGACCGGGAGAGGGGAAACAATGGCCGCCAAGTTCGACGCTGCGCGCTTCACCGAGGAAGAAGCGCTGCAGTTCCACAGCCAGGGCAAACCCGGCAAGCTCGAGATCACGCCGACCAAGCCGCTGACGACGCAGCGCGACCTCTCCCTTGCCTACTCGCCTGGCGTGGCCGTGCCGGTGCTGGCCATCGCCGAGGACCCACAGCGCGCCTATGACTACACCAACAAGGGCAACCTGGTGGCCGTAGTCTCCAACGGCACGGCGATTCTCGGCCTCGGCAACCGCGGCGCACTGGCCGCCAAGCCGGTGATGGAGGGCAAGGGCGCGCTGTTCAAGCGGTTCGCCGACATCGACGGCATCGACATCCTGGTCGACACGCCGGACCCCGACGCCGTCATCAACTGCGTGCGCTACCTCGGCCCCAGCTTCGGCGGCATCAACCTGGAGGACATCAAGGCCCCCGACTGCTTCATCATCGAGGAGAAGCTGAAGGAGCTGCTCAACATCCCCGTGTTCCATGATGACCAGCACGGCACCGCCATCATCGCCGCCGCCGGTCTCATCAACGCGCTGGAGCTGACGGGGCGCGACATCAAGAACTTCAAGCTGGTCGTCAACGGCGCCGGTGCCGCCAGCATCGCCTGCATGGACCTGCTCGCGGCCATGGGCATGCCGAAGAAGAACATGGTGCTGTGCGACACCAAGGGCGTGATCTATCGCAGCCGCAAGGACGGCATGAACCAGTGGAAGTCCGCCTATGCGATCGAGACCAAGGCGCGCACCCTGGCCGACGCGCTCAAGGGCGCCGATGCGTTCTTCGGCCTCTCGGCCGCCGGCACCGTGACCAAGGACATGGTGCGCTCGATGGCCGACAAGCCCATCATCTTCGCCATGGCCAACCCCGACCCGGAGATCACCCCGGAAGAGGTGGCCGAGGTGCGCACTGATGCCATCGTCGCCACCGGCCGTTCGGACTACCCCAACCAGATCAACAACGTGCTGGGCTTCCCCTTCATCTTCCGCGGCGCGCTCGACGTGCAGGCCTCGACCATCAACGAGGAGATGAAGATCGCCGCGGCGAAAGCGCTGGCCGAGCTGGCTCAGGAGGACGTGCCGGACCAGGTGGCGGCCGCATTCCTCGGCCGCCAGGTCACCTATGGCCCCGACTACATCATTCCGGCGCCGTTCGATCCCAGGCTCATCACGCACGTGCCGCCGGCCGTCGCCAAGGCGGCGATGGCGACGGGCGTCGCCCGCAAGCCCATCGTCGACATGGACGGCTACGTCGCGCGGCTGGGTGCACGGCTCGATCCCGTGGCCGGCTGGCTCGGCAACATTCTCTCGCAGGTCCGCAACTCGCCCAAGCGCGTAATCTTCGCGGAAGGCGAGCAGCCGCAGATCGCGCGTGCCGCCAACTCGTTCCTCAACATGGGGCTGGGGCAGCCGGTGCTGATCGGCCGTGAGCCCATCATCCGCGAGGCCTTCGACAAGGCCGGCATCGAATTCACGGATGCCATCGAGACGCACGACACCAGCCGCGACGACCGCCGCCACGAGTATGCCGAATACCTCTACAGCCGGCTGCAGCGGAAGGGCTACCTGCTGCGCGACTGCCAGCGCCTCGTCAACAACGACCGCAACGTGTACGGCGCCTGCATGGTGGCGATGGGCCACGCCGACGGCATGGTCACCGGCGTCACCCGCAACTGGCACACGGCCTATGACGACGTGCGCAAGGTGCTCGACTCACGCGCCGAGCGGCACGTGATCGGCGTGTCGGTGGTGCTCATCCGCGGCCGCGCGGTGCTGGTCGCCGACGTCAGCGTGCACGACATGCCGGACGGCGAGCAGATCGCCAACATCGCCGAGGAAGCGGTGCGCGTGGCCCGGCGGCTCGCCATGGAGCCGCGCGTGGCGCTCCTCGCCTACTCCACCTTCGGCCATCCGCGCGGCGAGCGCTCCGACAAGGTGCGCGAGGCGGTGGCGATCCTCGACCAGCGCCAGGTCGACTTCGAGTACGACGGCGACATGGCCGCCGACGTGGCGCTCAACCGCGAGGCCTTGAAGCAGTATCCGTTCTGCCGCCTCAGCGACACCGCCAACGTGCTGGTGATGCCCGCGTTCCACTCCGCGGCCATCTCCACCAAGATGCTGAAGGAGCTTGGCGGCGCGACGCTGATCGGCCCGATGCTGGTGGGGCTGACGCATTCCATCCAGATCTGCCCCCTCAACGCCAAGGACAGCGACATCGTCAACATGGCGGCCTTGGCCGCCTACGACATCAACGGGTGAGGCACGCCGTGCCGGACGAGGCCGAGCATTCGAGTCACGACGCGGCGCGCCGTGACTCTCTGAACAAGCTTGCGTTCAGCGCAACGGTTCACTGCCTCACGGGCTGCGCCATCGGCGAAGTGCTGGGCATGGTGATCGGCACGGCGGCGGGGCTGTCCAACCTCGCCACCATCGCGCTCGCCGTGGTGCTCGCGTTTATCTTCGGATACGCGATGACGGTGGTGCCACTCTACAGGGCCGGCCTGGCCTGGCGCCGCATCCTTCCGCTCGCCTTCGCCGCGGATACTGCGTCCATCACGGTCATGGAGATCGTCGACAACGCCATCATGCTGCTGATCCCGGGCGCCATGGACGCGCAACTGTCGGACGCAAAATTCTGGCTGTCGCTGGCCGTGGCCCTGGCGATCGCGGGTGTCGCCGCATACCCGGTCAACCGCTACTTGATCCTGCGCGGGCAGGGTCATGCGCTGGTGCGCGAGCACCATGGCCCTCATGCGCATCACTAGGGCTGTCCAGCGGTCGCCTTAAGCTGCCTGCTCGCGGTCCTCGCCGCACCAGCGCGCGATGAGACGGTGCAGGTCATCGCGGTCGAAGGGCTTGGCCATGTAGTCGCTCATGCCGGCCTCCAGGCACATGCGGCGATCCTCGTCGAAGGCATTGGCCGTGACGGCGACGATCGGGGGCGCGTTGAGCGGACTGAGCTCCGCCATCTGCAGCATGGCCCGCGTCGCCTCCAGGCCGTCCATGACCGGCATGTGCAGGTCCATCAGCACCAGGTCGACGGGCGCATCGATGCCGGCGAGGATGCGGCGGAAGGCCTCCACCGCTTCGCGGCCGTTGCGGCTGAGATGGACGCTGCAGTGCGCCTTCTCCAGCATGCGCCGCGCCAGCAGCGCATTGACGTCGTTGTCCTCGACCAGCATCACCGACACCGGCTTGGCGGGCATAACCCCGCGCTGCACCGGTGGCGCGACCGCGGGGGCCGGTGCCGGTGACTCCTCAAATCCCGTTCCGATACCCTTGAGCAGCTTCTGCGGCCGCACCGGGCGCACGAGGTAGGCATCGAAGCCTGCGCGGCGGAACTCGGCGAACTCGGCCTTGGCCGCCGTGTCGAGCACCACCACGCCTTGCACGGCTTTGCCCATTCCGGCAGAGCGTGCGCGCATCAGAAGTTTCGCCGCCGCCTCCGGGCCGCAGGCGCCATCGACGAGAACGGACGTGAAGGGCTCCCGCGCCGCGTGCGCAGCCTCCACCAGCGCCCCGGCTTCCGCGACCGTGCCGTCCTCCGCGGGAACGCCGGCGCCCGCCAGCGTCAACGCCAGCGCCCGGCGCTCCATGGGCCGGTCGAGCGCGAGCAGCACGTGGCGATCCTGCGGAATCCTGATCGGCTTGTCGTCGGCCTCGGCCGCCCGCTTCAGCCGCACCGTGGCCGTGAACACCGAGCCGCGGCCCGTCGCGCTGGTGACGCGGATGTCGCCCGACATGGCGCGCGCCAGACGCCGGGAAATGGCAAGGCCCAGGCCGGTGCCGCCGTGACGCCGGCGCACGGCGGCGTCGCTCTGCTCGAACTCGTTGAACATCGAGGGCAGCGCGTCGGGCTCGATGCCGATGCCGGTGTCCTCGACCGCAATCGCAACGGTGACGTCGCCGGCAGCCGCGCGCGTGCCCGGCTCCCGGTCGCGCCGCGCGGTGACGAGCACGCCGCCGCTGTCCGTGAACTTGATGGCATTGCCGACCAGGTTGGTGATGATCTGGCGCAGGCGCACCTCGTCGCCCTTGAGCGTGGCCGGCAGGTCGGGATCGATCGCCCACGAGATGTCGATGCCCTTTTCGTAAGCCTTGGGCGCCAGCAGCTCGACCACGTTCTGCACGCAGTCGGCAACCGCGAACGGCTCCGACTTCAGCACCAGCTTGTCCGCCTCGATCTTGGAGAAGTCGAGGATCTCGTCGATCAACGTCAGCAGCTGGCGCGCGGAGCGATCGATGGCGCGCGTGTAAGTCTGCTGCTCGGGCGTGATCTCGGTCTCGCCCAGCAGCCGCGCCATGCCGAGGATGCCGTTCATGGGCGTGCGGATCTCGTGGCTCATGGCGGCGAGGAAGCGCGACTTGGCGCGGTTGGCCGCCTCCGCCTGCTTGCGCGCGTCGGTCAGCTCTTCCTGTGCGCGGCGCGCGTCGGTGACGTCGCGGCCGACGGACTGCACCTCGGTGACGCCGTCCACGGCGGGAACGTCGTGCTCGATCCACTCAAACCAGCGCGGCCCGTCCACCGTCTCGATCTGCTGCTCGGCGCGCCGCTCGCGCCCGGCCGTTCCCGGCGCCAGGGGCATCACGTGGTCGCCCGCCAGCACCTTCGGCCGGAAGGGTTGGCCGAGCACGGCCTCGCGCTCCAGGCCGAACCTGCGGCAGAAGGCGCGGTTCACGAACGTGAGGCGCCCGTCCGCATCCCGCCGCATGATGACGTCGGACTGGTTGTCGAGCAGGTCGCGGTAGCGGTCCTCGTTCTCGCGGATGCGCCACTGCAGATCCTTGAGGTCTTCCAGGCCGCGCTCCAGGCGCTCGCCGATCGCGACGAAGCGATCCAGCCTGTCATCCATGTCGGGTTGGCGTACGCGCCCGGAGGCGGGCGCTCGAAACGCCTTCAGCCAGCGCCCGAGAAGGCCCGGCAAGCTTCCGGTTTTGGACACGCGCTACGCACTCGATTATCGTTTGACGCCTTGCCGCCCAAATGACCACAAGGACATTGATAAACATTTGCGCGGATTGCACACACTCGGCCCGGCGCGGCCGTGCAACTCGAGGAAACAAGGCCTTCGCGGCCGCTGAGGAAACGGAAAGGTAACCACGATGGGACCTCTCGCCGGGTTTCGCATCATCGAGATGGCGGGCATCGGCCCGGCACCGTTCGCGGGCATGCTGTTCTCCGACATGGGCGCGGAGATGATCCGCGTCGACAGGCGCGAGGCCTCCGACCTCGGCATCCCGGGGCGCGAGCCGAAGTTCGACATCCTGAACCGCGGGCGCAAGACCATCGCCGTCGACGTGAAGTCGGACGCGGGCCGCGAGGTGGTCAAGCGGCTTGTCGCCAAGGCCGACGCGCTGATCGAAGGCTTTCGCCCCGGCGTGATGGAGCGGCTGGGGCTCGGCCCCGATGCGCTGCTCGCCGTCAATCCCAAGCTGGTGTTCGGACGCATGACGGGCTTCGGCCAGGACGGGCCGATGGCGAGCGCCGCCGGCCACGACATCAACTACATCGCGCTCTCGGGCGCGCTGCATGCCATCGGCCGGCAGGGCGAGGCGCCGGTGCCGCCGCTCAACCTCGTCGGCGACTTCGGCGGCGGCGGCATGTTCCTCGCCTTCGGTGTCGTGTGCGCGCTGCTCGAGGCGCAGAGGTCGGGCAAGGGCCAGGTCGTGGATGCCGCCATGGTGGACGGCTCCGCCACGCTGATGGCGATCATTTACGGAATGTATGCGCAGGGCGCGTGGAAGGACGAGCGCGGCGTCAACGTGCTCGACACCGGCGCGCCCTGGTACGACGTGTACAAGACCAAGGACGGCAAGTGGCTGTCGGTCGGCTCCATCGAGGGACGCTTCTACGACGAGCTGCTGCAGAGACTGGGCCTCGATCCGGCGACGCTGCCCAAGCGCGGCGACCGCAAGGCTTGGCCGGACATCCGCCGCCGCCTCGCCGACACCATCGCCAGCAAGAGCCGCGCCGAATGGGATGAGATCTTCGCCGGCAGCGACGCCTGCGTCGCGCCCGTGATGTCGCTGGCGGAAGCCGAAGGTCATCCGCACAACAAGGCGCGCAACACCTTCACAACGCGCGACGGTGTGCTGCAGCCGCAGCCGGCCCCGCGCTTCAGCCGCACCAAGCCGGAGCTTGGCACGGCACCCAAACGCGCCGGCGTCGACACCGACGCTGTCTTGAAAGATTTCGGCTTCAACACCGCCGAGATCGCCGACCTCAAGGCCGGCGGGATCGTGGGAACGCCGGGCTAGACGACCTCTTGACTGGATCGCAGCTCCAGGCGCGCCGATACTGGCCCCTGGGTCCCGGATATTCGCCTGCGGCGAATTCCGGGATGACAGCTTGTGACTGCCCTTGCGCTCTTGTCATCCCGGCCGGAGCGAAGCGGAGAGCCGGGACCCAGGAGCTGCGAGAACTCACCGTGCCATTCGTCCGCACGTGTTGCGAGGACCCCAGTGCTGGAGGATGACGGTTGAGTCAGTGTGTGCCGACGCAGTTTCCCTGCAAGCGCGTCAGTTCGGCCGCTTCGGGATGGTGCTCATGGGTTGGCTGGCGCCGAGCTGGAACATCAGCGCCGCGCTGCCGTCGCCGCCGATGAAGGTCTGCGGCAGCACGCCGGGAACCAGACGCACCGCGCGCTCCCAGTCGATCAGCAGCGGGTTGGATTTCAGAATCTCCGCCTGGCGCTGCTGGATGTCGAGCTGCGCCTTGCCGCGGATGGCGATGGCGTAGGCCTCCGCATCGGCCTGGGCCTTGGTCGAGTCGGCCTGCGCCTTGGCGATGTTGAACACCTCCTGCGCCTTGAAGTTCTGCTTCCTCAGCTCCTGCTCCTGCGCGTTGGCCGCCTCGCGCGCGACCTGCACGGCGGCGATCTGGGCCGTGTAGGCTTTCGGGAACTCGACGTTGGTCACCGAGAAGCCGGTGATGGTCATGATCTGCTGCGGGATAACCGCGAGCGCAGCCGCGCGCGACTGGTCGCGCAGCTCGTTGCGCTTGGTCAGCAGCTCGTTGACGGCAAAGCGCGACACCACTGCCTTGACGGCATCCGGCAGGCGCGGCGCGATGATGCGCTGCTCGAACTGATCCAGGCTGCCGAACTGGTTGTACATCTGGACGACATGCTCCTTGTTGACCGCCCAGTTGACGGCAACGGAGACGTTCAACTCCATCGGATCGCGCGAGGCCGACTCGTAAGTCTTGGTGTAGGCGCGCTCCCTGAGCTCGATGGTGTGCCGGCTCTCTACGTACGGGATCTTGAAATTCAGGCCCGGCTCGGTCACGCGCACCGGCGCGCCCCAGCGCAGCACGATATCGACGGTGCCGGCCTGTGTGTTGAACGCGGCGAGCCATGCCGACAGCAGCACGAAGAAGACGATTGCGGCCAGCCCGATTGTCCGCGCGTCGAGCCACTGGCGCGGCATTGGACGCCCGAGTCCGCCGATTTGACGCTGATCCATGTACCTGCACCACTCACCTGATTTGGGCCAAACCTACTGTAAGCCGTTTACGGCGACGTTACCGCGTTGAACCGACGCCTTGGCAAACGCGCATGGCAGCTGCAACAAGGGCCGCGAATGCTGGCGCGCGGCCGCAAAAGGCGGTTAGCTGCGCAACCGGAAGCATAACAAAGATCCCGCCCAGGAGCGCAGACATGGACTTCTCCCTCACCCCGGCGCAGCAGGAAATCCGGGAGGCGATCCTGAAGCTCTGCGCCGGCTTCGGCGAGGACTACTGGCTGGATCGCGACCGGGACGGCGAATTCCCGCACGCCTTCCATCGCGCCATCGCCGACGGCGGATGGCTCGGCATCGCCATGCCGGAGGCTTACGGCGGCGCGGGGCTCGGCATCACCGAGGCCGCCGTCATGATGCAGGCGGTGGCCGAGTCGGGCGCGGCGTTCTCCGGCGCCTCCGCGCTGCACATGAACATCTTCGGGCTCAACCCCGTGGTCGTGTTCGGCACCGAGGAGCAGAAGCACCGTTATCTGGCTCCGCTCATCAAGGGCGACGAGAAGGCGTGCTTTGCGGTGACGGAGCCCGATGCCGGCCTCGACACCACCAAGCTCAAGACGCGCGCCGTCCGCTCCGGCAACGGATACGCCATCCACGGCCAGAAGATCTGGATCTCCACCGCGCAGGTGGCCGACCGCGTGCTGCTGCTCGCCCGCACGACGCCGCTCGAAGAGGTGAAGAAGGCCACGCAAGGCCTGTCGCTGTTCTATACCGCGCTCGACCGCCGCTACGTCGAGGCGCGCGTCATCGACAAGATGGGCCGCAAGGCGGTCGACTCCAACCAGCTCTTCTTCGACGGGCTGCCGGTGCCGCTGGAGGATCGCATCGGCGAGGAAGGCCGCGGCTTCGAATACATCCTGCACGGCATGAACCCCGAGCGCGTGCTGATTGCCGCGGAAGCGGTCGGCACCGGCCGGGCCGCGCTGGCGCGTGCAACCCGGTACGCGCGCGAGCGCGTCGTGTTCGGCCGCCCGATCGGCAAGAACCAGGCGATCCAGCATCCGCTCGCCATGCGCTGGGTGGAGCTGGAGGCGGCGAACCTGCTGATGCTGAAGGCCGCCAGCCTGTATGACGCAGGCAAGCCCTGCGGCATCGAGGCCAATGCCGCAAAATATTTCGCCGCCGAAGCCGGCTTCAGAGCGTGCGAGACCGCCGTCATGACGCACGGCGGCATGGGCTACGCGAAGGAATATCACGTGGAGCGCTACATGCGCGAAATTATGATCCCGCGCATCGCGCCGGTCTCGCGCGAGCTGATCCTTTCCCACATTGCCGAAAAGCAGCTCGAGCTTCCGAAGTCGTACTGAAGCCGAGGCGGGCGCACGCAACCTCGCCTATTCATCCGCGTCGCAATTCTGTCGTGGAAAATCGCGCCCGCCTCTGGTTTACTGCGCACAATCGCTTTCCAGACAGGAGCGGCCGATTGGACGGAACGGGCAACGTGCGCCCGCATTGAGGAGGATGGATGCATCACGCCACACCGCTCATTTCGACGATCGTGGTGGGGCTTGTCCTCGCATTCATTCTCGCGGCCATCGGCAACCGCTTCCGCATTTCCCCGTTGGTCGGCTACCTGCTCGCCGGTGTCCTGATCGGCCCGTTCACGCCGGGCTTCGTTGCCGATCAGCGGCTCGCCAACGACCTCGCCGAGATCGGCGTCATCCTGCTGATGTTCGGCGTCGGCCTGCATTTCACGCTCGATGACCTGCTGTCCGTGCGCGCGGTCGCCGTGCCGGGTGCGATCGTGCAGATCGCCAGCGCGACGCTGCTTGGCATGGGCCTCGCCTACCTGCTCGGCTGGTCGCTGGTGGCCGGCCTGGTGTTCGGTCTCGCGCTCTCCGTCGCCAGCACCGTGGTGCTGCTGCGCGCCATGCAGGAGCGCCGTTTGATCGAGACGGAGCGCGGACGCATCGCCGTCGGCTGGCTGGTGGTGGAGGATCTCGTTGTGATCCTCGCGCTCGTCATGATCCCGGCCATGGCCGGCGCCCTGCAGGGCAGCGAAACAACCGGCATCGGTGCGCTGGCGGTTCCCTTGCTCATCACGCTCGGCAAGGTCGGCGCCTTCGTTGCGCTGATGCTGATCGTGGGCAAGCGCCTGATCCCGCTGCTGCTGCACTACGTGGCGCACAGCGGATCGCGCGAGCTGTTCCGGCTGGCCGTGCTCGCCATCGCGCTCGGCGTCGCGCTCGGTGCCAGCACGCTGTTCGAGGTGTCGTTCGCGCTGGGCGCCTTTTTTGCCGGCATGATCCTGAGCGAGTCTGAGTTGAGCCAGCGGGCGGCGCAGGAAACGCTGCCGCTGCGCGACGCCTTCGCCGTCCTGTTCTTCGTCTCGGTCGGCATGCTGTTCGACCCGCTGATCCTGTTGCGCGAGCCGTTCGCGGTCCTGGCCACCGTCCTCATCATCGTGTTCGGCAAGTCGGTTGCCGCCTACTTCATCGTGCGCCTGTTCGGCTATCCCAAGTCGCACGCCCTGACGATCTCGGCGAGCCTGGCGCAGATCGGCGAGTTCTCGTTCATCCTCGCCGGTCTCGGCGTGACGCTGTCGCTGCTGCCGGAGCGCGGCCGCGATCTCATTCTGGCCGGCGCCATCATCTCCATCCTGCTCAACCCGCTGCTGTTCGCCTGGTTGGATCGCTACCTGCCGAAGCCCAAGCCGGCGGAGCCCGTCAACATCCCGCAGCCCGCGGGCACGCCCGAGCGCGCGGAGGAGATCAGCGACCCGCTGCCGGCGACCAAGCTCGCCAACCACGTCATCCTGATCGGCTACGGCCGGGTCGGGCGCATCGTCGCCGAAGGCCTGAGGCAGGCGAACGTGCCGTTGCTGCTGATCGAGGCCATCCGGCCCGCCGCCGTGCTGGCGCGCGACGCGGGCATCGAATCCATCCACGGCAACGCCGCCGACCCGGAGGTCGCCAACGCCGCCAATCTCGCCAACGCGCGCTGCATGATCGTCGCCATCCCCGATGCCTTCGAAGGCGGGCAGATCGTTGCCGCGGCACGAACTGCCAATCCGAATCTCCTCATCATCGCGCGCTCGCATTCCGACGAGGAAACCGAGCACCTCAGAAAGCACGGCGCCAACATCGTCATCATGGGCGAACAGGAAATAGCCACAGCCATGCTCGCCAACCTATCCAGCGCGGCGATTTAATGCAGTAATGCGCTGCGGCACCTACCGGACAGGAACGCTTGGCCACCATCGGCAACCTCGATGCCTATAGCGATGCCCTCGTCGTTCTGGGGACGGCCGGCATCGTGGTGCCGCTCGTCCGGCGCTTCGGCCTCAGCCCGGTCCTCGGCTACCTCGGCGCCGGCGCCATTCTCGGCCCGCTCGGGCTCGGCACATTCAAGGAGCAGGTGCCGGCGCTGTACTGGCTCACCGTCATCGATACCCGCCACGTCTCCGCGCTGGCAGACCTGGGCGTCGTCTTCCTCCTGTTCCTGATCGGCCTCGAATTGTCCTACCAGCGCCTCCTCACCATGCGGCGGCTGGTGTTCGGTCTCGGCTTCCTGCAGGTGCTGATCAGTGCATCGGCGATTGCGGCGGTGGTGGCCTGGGCGGGCGCGCCCGCCGCCGCGGCGGTGATCATCGGCTCCTGCCTCGCCCTGTCGTCGACGGCCATCGTCATCGAGGTGCTGTCCAACCAGCGCCGCATGTCAACGACAACCGGACGCACGAGTTTCTCGATCCTGCTCGCCCAGGACATCGCCGTCGTGCCGATCCTGATCCTGGTCGCCGTTTTGCAGAACGGAGCATTCGCCTCATCGTTGCCGCAGGGCATTCTGCTGGCCTTCGCCCAAGCCGGTTTTGCTTTCGGCGTCATCATTCTTGTCGGGCGCCTTATGCTGCGGCCACTGTTCCGGCTGGTTGCCTCGGTCGACACGACGGAGCTGTTCGTCGCGGCGACGCTGTTCGTGATCGTGGGCGCAGCCGTCGTTGCGGGCCTGTCGGGCGTCTCCATGGCGCTCGGCGCCTTCGTCGCCGGCCTCCTGCTGGCCGAAACCGAATTCCGCAAGGCGATCGAAGCCACCATCGAGCCGTTCAAGGGCCTGCTGCTCGGCCTGTTCTTCTTCACGGTCGGCATGAGCATCGATTTCCGCGAGCTGGCGCGCGAGCCGGTGTGGCTGGCCGCGTCGGTGATCGGGCTGATCGGCCTCAAGGCAACCATCATCATCGTGCTGGCGCGCGCCTTCCGCATCCCCATGCCGGCGGCCATCGAGACCGGCCTGCTGCTCGGGCCCGGCGGCGAGTTTGCCTTTGTCGTGATCGCGGTGGCGCTCGGTGCATCCCTGGTCGCGCCGGGCGCGGCGAGCTTCACGCTCGCCGTCACCTCCATCACCATGGCCATCATCCCGCTGCTCGCCATCGTCGCGCGACGCGTGACGCGCAGCCGCGAGCAATTGCGCCAGGTCGACCCCGCGCTGTCGCTCGTCCCCGCCACCGACGCCAGGGGCCGGGCCATCGTCATCGGCCACGGCCGCGTGGGGCAGGTGGTGTGCGACCTGCTCTCGGCGCACAACTTCCCCTACATCGCCACCGACCGCGATCCGAACGCCGTCACCCAGCATCGCCGCCGGGGGCGCGAGGTCTACTATGGCAACGCCGCCGAGCCCGCCTTCCTCAACAGCTGCGGCCTGATGGACGCCGCTGCCGTCATCGTCACCATCCACGACCAGCCGGGCATCGACGAGATCGTGCGCGTGGTGCGCGAGCGCCGGCCCGACATCCTGATTGTCTCGCGCGCCCGCGATGCCGATCACGCCCGCCACCTGTACGAGATCGGCGTCACCGACGCCGTGCCCGAGACGATCGAAGCCAGCCTGCAACTGTCGGAGGCGGCCCTGGTCGGGCTTGGCGTGCCCACCGGCCCCGTCATCGCCTCCATCCACGAGAAGCGCGACGAGTTCCGCCACGAGCTGCAGGACGCCGCCGGCCGCGACGACACGCGCGGCATTCGCGCCAAGTCGCTGAGGGAGCGCACCGACTGAGCGGTCAGCGCTTGGCGACGTCGGCGACCTGCCCGCCCGTGAGCCGCACGAGATCGGCCGGCGTGAGGCGGAACACGGCGTTGGGCGTGCCGGCCGCCGCCCAGATCGTCGCGAAGGTTTCCAGATCGTCGTCGATCAGCACAATGGGCGCGGTCGCATGCGCGACAGGGGGCACGCCGCCGATGGCATAGCCCGTCGCCTCACGCACGAAATCCGCATCCGCACGCGCGATCTTCTCGCCGATGAGCGCGCGCACCTTCTTCTCGTCGACGCGGTTCGTCCCCGACGCGATCACCAGCACCGGCCGTCCGCTCGCGGACTTGAACACCAGCGACTTGGCGATCTCCGCCACCTTGCAGCCGATCGCCGCCGCGGCATCCTCGGACGTGCGCGTCGAGGCGTCGAACTCGACGACCTGGAAGCCGTCGCCCAGCGCCGCCTGCACCTTCAGCGCACTCGGCGCCGTTGCGGGTTTCATTCGGGATGATCTCTTTATCGATGTTGGAAAGAGGCGATTTGCTAGAGCGACCGCGCCACCAGCTCCTTCATGATCTCCGTCGTGCCGGCGTAGATGCGATGCACGCGCGCATCCGTGTACGCGCGCGCGATCGGATACTCGGCCATGTAGCCGTAGCCGCCGAACAGCTGCAGGCAGGTGTCGAGCACGCGGCCTTCCAGCTCTGTCAGCCACCACTTGGCCATCGCCGCCGTCGTGGTATCGAGCTTGCCTTCCAGGAACAGCTCCAGGCAGCGATCGAGGAACGTGCGCGCGATCGTCACTTCGGTCTTCACTTCCGCCAGCTTGAAGCGCGTGTTCTGGAAATCGGCGATCGCCTTGCCGAACGCCTTGCGCTCGCGCGTGTAGTCGACCGTCCAGCCGATCGCCGCCTCCATCAGCGCCACCGCGCCGATGGCGACCAGCATGCGCTCGCGCGGCAGCTGGTTCATGAGGCACGCGAAGCCGCGACCCTCCTCGCCCAGGATGTTGGAGGGCGGGATGCGCACGTTCTCGAAGAACAGCTCGGCGGTGTCCTGCGCGTTCTGGCCGATCTTCTTGAGGTTACGCCCGCGCTTGAAGCCCGGCCGGTCGGCTTCGACCAGCACCAGCGTCACGCCCTTGGCACCTGCGCCCGCCGCCGCATCGGTCTTGGCCGCGACGATGACGAGATCGGCAAGCCCGCCGTTGGTGATGAAGGTCTTCTGCCCGTTCACCACCAGCTCGTTGCCCTTGCGATATGCGGTGGTGCGGATCGCCTGCAGGTCGCTGCCGGTTCCCGGCTCCGTCATGGCGATGGCGGTGACCACCTCGCCCTTGGCCATCTTCGGCAGCCAGGTGCGCCGCTGCTCCTCGGTGCCGTAGTGATAGATGTAGGGCGCGACGATGTCGGAGTGCAGCCGGAAACCCGGCGCCGCGAACACGCGCTTGGCCATCTCCTCGATCATCACCGCGCTGGCGAGAAAGTCGGCGCCGCCGCCGCCGTACTCCTCCGGGATGTCGGTCAGCAGCAGGCCCGCCTCGCCGGCCTTCTTCCACACCTCGCGGTCGACCTGGCCGGCCTTGTCCCAATGCTCGTAGTGGGGCGCGATCTCGCGCTCGATGAAGGCCGACACCGTCTTGCGGAACGTCTCGTGCTCGTCCTTGAAGACCTTGCTGGGAATGGACACGGGGCGCGGCTCCCTTTGCTGCTTTGCCGGTCACCCTAGCTGGTGTCGCAGCGCTTCTCCAGACTGAGACGGCCATCGGACGGCACGCGCCGAAACCCTCGCAGTCCCTCGGCTTCTTTCTTTCTCCCTCTCCCCGCTTGCGGGGTGAGGGGCGGCCGCACGCACCAACGCCCTCGCGGCGCATTGCGCCCGAGGCTGTGCGGATAGAAGGAGGAGCAGGGCGTCCGCGGCTCGCGCCCGGGGACCGTGCGACCTTTATCCGGTGTTGGGCGCGAA